>Ga0307510_10002755_pt1 | contig 20127 bp, 15 predicted proteins | sample 12_EM_MG_FD_207224 | JGI IMG/M metagenome (GOLD analysis project Ga0307510, IMG submission 207224) | Populus trichocarpa ectomycorrhiza microbial communities from riparian zone in the Pacific Northwest, United States - 12_EM | ecosystem: Host-associated > Plants > Roots > Unclassified | place... | reverse complement strand
TACTCGCCGGACGGGGGCTCCATTCCTTGAACTGCCACACGATCATGGCGGGCCCAGCGCCGGGCCGCTCCCAAGCGGGCCCGCGCCCCCTCGGGGGGCAGGCCGGCGTACTCGCCGGACGGGGGCTCCATTGAGCACAATTAAACACGTCGCTGCGCGGGCGGGGGTGTCGTTCACCACGGTCTCGCACGTCCTGAACGGCACGCGGCGCGTCAGCGATGCGGCGCGCGAGCGCGTCGAACAGGCGATTGCCGAGATGGGCTATGCGCCCAGCGCGGTGGCGCGTGCGCTGCGCACCAGCGAGACCTGCATCCTCGGCGTGCTCGTGCCCAACATCACGAACCCGTTCTTTGCCGAGCTGACGCGCGGCATCGAAGACTGCTGCCGGCGCACCGACTACTCGGTGTTCCTGTGCAACTCCGACGACGACCCCGAACGCCAGCTGCGCTACCTGCAGACGCTGCTGGAGCGGCGTGTTGATGGCCTGCTGCTCGCGGCCGCGGCCGGCGAGGCGCCCGCGCTGGTGCAGCGCCTTGCATCGGCCGGCGTGCCCACGGTGGTGGTCGATCGCAACGTGCCCGGGTTGGGTGCCGACTGGGTGCGCGTCGATCACCAGGCCGGGGCGCGGCTCGCGGTGTCGCACCTGCTGTCGCTCGGGCACCGCGCGATCGCGTGCCTGTCGGGGCCGTCGGCGTTCGCGGTCAGCCGCCAGCGCGTGGCCGGCTGGCGCGACGCGATGGCCGAGGCCGGCATCGCGATCGACCCGGGTTGGTTGTTGGAAGGTGATTTCAGTGCGCCTGCCGGCCATGAGCTGGCGCGGCGTCTGTTGGCTCGCGGTGATGTCACCGCGATTTTCGCGAGCAACGATCTGCTCGCGATCGGGGCGTTGCGGGCGGCGGCCGAATTGGGTGTCGCCGTCCCGCAATCCTTGTCGGTGATCGGCTTCGACGGCATCGACCTGGGCGCCTACGCCTATCCCGCACTGACGAGCGTCGGCCATCCCATCCGCGAGATGGGCGAGGTTGCCGCCGCACTGCTGATCGAACGCATCGCCGAGAAGCCCAGCGGGCCGCGCGAGGTCGTGCTGCCGCCGCAACTTCTGATGCGCGAATCGACCGGGCCGGTGCCGGCATGAGTGCGCCGGCCACGCCTGCTGTTTCGTCAGCCGCTGCGCCCGCGCTCGCGGTGCGCATGGTCGACATCAACAAGCGCTTCGGCAACGTGCAGGCGAACGCCGACGTCACGCTCAGCGTGCGCGCCGGCACGGTGCACGGGCTGGTCGGCGAGAACGGTGCCGGCAAGAGCACGCTGATGTCGGTGCTCTACGGTTTCTACGCCGCGGACAGCGGGCACATCGAGGTCGCGGGCGAGCCGGTGCGCATCCGCCATGCGCAGGACGCGATCGCGCTCGGCCTGGGCATGGTGCATCAGCACTTCATGCTGGTCGAAACGCTCACCGTCATAGCCAACGTGATGCTGGGCGCCGAGCCGCATGTGCTGCTCAAGCGCGCCGACGCGCTGGTGCGCGAACGGCTGCTCGCGCTGATGGGCTCGACCGGCCTGCGCGTCGACCTCGATGCGATCGTCGGCGATCTGTCGGTGGGCGACCGCCAGCGCCTGGAGATCCTGAAGACGCTGTACCGCGGCGCGAAGATCCTGATCCTCGACGAACCCACCGCGGTGCTCACGCCGCAGGAAACCGAGGCCCTCTTCAAGGTGCTGGCGCGCCTGCGCGAGCAGGGCACGACCATCATCCTGATCACGCACAAGCTCAAGGAAGTGATGCGCTTGTGCGATCACGTGACCGTGATGCGCGCCGGCCGCGTGGTGCACGAGAGCGCGATCGCGAATGCGTCGGTGCAGGGCCTGGCCGAGGCGATGGTGGGGCGTCAGGTCAACATCGGGCGGCCGAGCGAGGGCGCAGTGCGGCCGGGCGAGATCGCACTGCAGGCCGAGGGCCTCACGCTGCGCGATGCGATGCAGGTGACGCGGCTGCACGAGGTCAGCCTGAGTCTGCGCGCCGGCGAGATCGTCGGCGTGGCCGGCGTCTCGGGCAACGGGCAGAGCGAGTTGCTCGAGGTGCTCTCCGGCCTGCGCGCGCCGCAAGCCGGGCGCATGATGCTGGCGGGCGAATCGTTCGAGCCGAACTGCTGGCTGGAGCCGCGCACCGCGCGCCGCCTGCGCATGGCGCATGTGCCGGAAGACCGGCATGCGCGCGCGATGGTGATGAGCTTCGCGGCCTGGGAATCGGCGGTGCTCGGCTATGAAGGCCTGCCCGAGTACAGCCGCCGCGGCTGGATGCGCCACGGCCGCATGCGCGCCGCCACCGAGGCGCTGATGCAGCGCTTCGACGTGCGCCCGCGCGCGCCCAAACTCGGCAGCGCCAAGTTCTCGGGCGGCAATCAGCAAAAGCTCGTGCTCGCGCGCGAGATCGGCCAGTCGCCGCATGTGCTGCTGGTCGGCCAGCCGACGCGCGGCGTCGACATCGGCGCGATCGAGTTCATCCACGGCCAGTTGCGTGCGCTGCGCGACGCGGGCTGCGCGGTGCTGGTCGTGTCCAGCGAACTCGACGAGATCCTCGCGCTCGCCGACCGCGTGCTGGTGATGAACCAGGGCCGCATCACCGGCGAACTGCCGATCGCCGATTGCAGCGAAGCGCGGCTGGGGCTGTTGATGGTCGAGACCGAGGACGCTCCCGCATGAGCCGTGCACTGCCGCTGCCGCGCTGGGCCGACGTGGCCCTGATGCCGCTGGTCAACCTCGCGATCGCGCTCGTGGCCGCGGGGCTGGTCGTCGCGCTGATCGGGCAGAGCCCGCGCGAGGTCATGGTGATGCTGATCCAGGGCGCGTTCGGTTCTGCGCGCGGGCTGTCGTACACGCTGTACTACGCGACCAGCTTCATCTTCACCGGGCTCGCGGTGTCGGTGGCCTTCCATGGCGGGCTCTTCAACATCGGTGCCGAAGGCCAGGCCACGCTTGGCGGGCTCGGCACCGGGCTGGTCGCGCTGTGGTTGTCGCAGCGCCTGCCCGCGCCGGTGCTGCTGCCGCTGATGCTGCTCGGCGGCGCGCTGTTCGGCATGGTGTGGGCGGCGGTGCCGGCGTACCTGCAGGCGTACCGCGGCAGCCATGTCGTGATCACGACCATCATGTTCAACTTCCTCGCCAGTGCCTTGCTCGGCTACCTGCTCGTCAACACGCTGCGCGCGCCGGGCGGCATGTCGGTCGAGAGCGTGCCGTTCGGGCCGGCCGCGCATCTGCCGGGCATGCACGAGATGTTGGCCGGACTCGGCATCGAGTGGCCATCGTCGCCGCTCAACATCAGCCTGTTCCTCGCGCTGCTCGCGGCCGCGGGCGTGTACCTGCTGCTGTGGCACAGCCGCGCCGGCTACCGCATGCGCGCGGTCGGCGCGAGCGAAGGCGCGGCGGCCTATGCCGGCATCCATCCGAAGCGCCAGGTGATCCTGGCGATGGGCTTGTCGGGCGCGCTCGCCGGCATGGTCGGCATGAACGAGATCGCCGGCGTCAACGGCAAGCTGCTGCTGGACTTCGTCGGCGGCGCGGGCTTCACCGGCATCGCGGTGGCGGTGATGGGCCGCAATCATCCGGTCGGCATCGTGCTCGCGAGCCTGCTGTTCGGCGCGCTGTTTCAAGGCGGCGCCGAGGTCAGCATGGAAGTGCAGGGCTTCAGCCGCGACATGGTCGTGATGCTGCAGGGTTTCATCGTGCTGTTCTCGGGCGCGATGGCGTATGTGATTTCGCCGTGGGTCGCGCGTGCCATCCACGCCGCGACGCGACGCGCAGCGCCCGCCGCGAAAATCGCCGAACCCGCAGGAGGCACGCATGGATGAGGCCTTGATCGGCGCGATGATCGCCTCGACGCTGCGCGTGGCCACGCCGCTGATCCTCGGCGCGCTGGCCGGCCTGCTGGCCGAGCGTTCCGGCGTGATCGACATCGGCCTCGAAGGCAAGATGCTGTTCGCCGGTTTCGCTGCGGCGGCCGGCGGCGCAGTGTTCGGGTCGGTTGCGATCGCGCTGTTGCTGGGCATGGCGGCGGCGGTCGCGTTGTCGTTGCTGCATGGGTATGCGTGCGTGAGCCACCGTGGCGACCAGGTCGTCTCAGGCATGGCGATCGACCTGATCGCCGCCGGCCTCACGGTCGTGCTGGGCATCGCCTGGTTCCACCAGGGCGGGCAGACGCCGCCGGTCAGCGATGCGGTGCGCCTGCATCCGCTGTGGCCCGGTGCCGCGGCTGCGCTCAGCGGCGTGCCCGTCATCGGCGCGGTGTTGGGCGACGGGCTGCTGAGCCACAACATCATGGTCTATGCCGCGCTCGCGCTGGTCGCTGCGGTGTGGTGGCTGCTGTACCGCACGCGCTTCGGGCTGCGCCTGCGCGCGGTCGGCGAGAACCCGCACATGGTCGACGCGGCCGGCGTCTCGGTGCTGAAGCTGCGCTACGCCGCGCTCACGTTGAACGGCATGCTGTGCGGCCTGGCCGGCAGCTACCTGGTGCTCGCACAGAGCTCGTCCTTCGCGCCCAACATGACCGCGGGCCGCGGCTTCATGGCGCTGGCCGCGATGATCTTCGGCAACTGGCGGCCGGTGCCGGCGCTGTGGGCCTGTCTGCTGTTCGGCTTTCTCGATGCGGCGGCGATCCGCCTGCAAGGCGTGGTCGTGCCCGGCATCGGCGAAGTGCCGGTGCAGGCCGTGCAAGCCTTGCCATATCTGCTGACGGTGATCCTGCTCGCCGGCTTCGTCGGCCGGTCCGTGGCGCCGGTGGCGCTCGGCCAGCCCTATGTCAAAGAACGTTGAATCCACATGACTGAACCGAACTTGCCCGATGCCGAGTGGGCATCCCTGCTGCAGGCCGCGCGCGCCGCGCAGACGCATGCGTATGCGCCGTACTCCAAGTTCCATGTCGGCGCCGCGGTGCTCGACGATCAAGGCCGCATCCACGCCGGCTGCAATGTCGAGAACGCCGCCTACCCGCAAGGCGTGTGCGCCGAGGCCGGTGCGCTGAGCGCGATGGTGCTGGCCGGCGGCACGCGCGTGCGTGCGCTCGCGGTGGTGGGCGATGGCGCGGGCCTGGTCACGCCGTGCGGCGGCTGCCGCCAGAAGCTGCGCGAGTTCGCCGCGCCCGACACGCCGGTGCTGGTGGGCGATCGCACGCATCTGCGCGCGTCGTTCACGCTGTCGCAACTGCTGCCCGAGAGCTTCGGCCCGGAGCACCTGCAGCCATGATCGAGACCACGCTGCAGCAGTTGCGCGCGCTCGCGCCGAACGCCCGCCCGCGCATCGCGGTCGTGCTCGGCTCTGGCTGGGGCGCTCTGACGGAGCATGTGCGCGATGCGCAGCGCATTCCGTATGCGCAGCTCGACGGCTTCCCGAAAGCCACCGTGCGCGGCCACTCCGGCGAGCTCTGGCTGGGCCGCATCGGCACGAACGAGGTCGCGGTGCTGAGTGGCCGCACGCACGCCTACGAGACCGGCGAGGTGACCGGCATGCAGCTGCCGCTGCGCACGCTGCGCGCGCTCGGCTGCGAGGTGCTGGTGCAGAGCAATGCGGCCGGCAGCCTGCGCGCCGAGATGGCGCCCGGCAGCCTGATGGTGCTGGACGACCACATCAACCTGTCGCAGCGTTCGCCGCTGGTCGGCGCGAGCGGCTCCGAGCGCTTCGTCGACATGCACAAGGCCTACGACGACAGCCTGCGCGCGCTCGCGCAGCAGGTCGCGGGCGCCAAGGGCGTGACGCTGCACCACGGCGTCTATCTGTGGACGCTGGGCCCGCAGTTCGAGACGCCGGCCGAGATCCGCATGTTCCAGATGCTCGGCGCCGATGCGGTCGGCATGAGCACCGTGCCCGAGACCATCCTCGCGCGCCATGCGGGCATGCGCGTGCTCGCGCTCTCGCTGCTCACCAACATGGGCGCGGGACTGTCCGATGAATCGCTGAGCCACGCCCACACCTTGTCGCAGGCGCAGGCCGCGAGCGCGGTGGCCGGCGGGCTGCTCGCCGACATCATCGCGGCCATCGCGCTGTGATCGTTCAGGAGAGAACGCCATGAACTCGTCGACCGATGATCTGCAGGCCACCGCGCGCCTCGCGCTCGCCTGCCTGGACCTGACCAGCCTCAACGATGCCGACACCGAGGCCGATGTGGTCAAGCTCTGCGAACGCGCGCAGGGCCCGCACGGCCCGGTGGCCGCGGTCTGCGTGTGGCCGCGCTTCGCGGCACGCGCCAGGCACGAGCTGCCGGCACGGATCGCGGTCGCGGCGGTCGCGAATTTTCCGGATGGCAGCGCCGATGTGCCACGCGCCGTGCGCGACACGCGCGCGATCGTCGACGCGGGCGCGCAGGAGGTCGACGTCGTGCTGCCGTTCGCTAGCCTGCAGCAGAACGACGAGCACGCGGTGGCCGCGCTGCTGCAGGCCGTGCGCGCCGCCTGCGAGGGGCTCGTGCTGAAGGTCATCCTCGAGACCGGCGTGCTCGCCGACGACAGGCTGATCGCGCGCGCCGCGCAACTGAGCCTGGATGCCGGTGCCGACTTTCTCAAGACCAGCACCGGCAAGACGCCGGTGAGCGCCACGCCGCAGGCCGCGCGCGTGATGCTGGCTCAGATCGCCGGCGATGCGCGGTGCGCCAAGCATGTCGGCTTCAAGGCGTCGGGCGGCATCCGCACGGTGGCCGATGCGGCGGTCTACCTCGCGCTGTGCGAAGACGCGCTCGGTGCGCAGGCGCTGCACCCGAGTCGCTTTCGGATCGGCGCGAGCAGCCTGCTGAACGACATCGAGGCAGTGCTCGCGGGCCACGCGCCGCCGGCCGCCGCCGCGCCGGGAACATACTGAACACACGCGATGCTCGCGCAGGAAATCATTCGCCGCAAGCGCGATGGCCAGGTGCTGGAGTGCGCGCAGATCGATGCGTTCGTGAACGGCCTGGTCGACGGCTCGTGGAGCGAGGCGCAGGCCGCGGCGATGGCGATGGCGCTGTTTCTCAACGGCTTGTCCGATGCAGAAACCGTCGCACTCACGCATGCGATGACGCACTCCGGCGAAGTGCTGCAATGGGCCGATGCCCACCTGCACGGCCCGCTGCTCGACAAGCATTCGACCGGCGGCGTGGGCGACAAGGTCAGCCTCCTGCTCGCACCCATCGTCGCCGCGTGCGGTGGCATCGTGCCGATGATCTCTGGCCGCGGCCTGGGCCACACCGGCGGCACGCTGGACAAGCTCGACAGCATTCCCGGTTACCGCACCGTCGTCTCCACTGACGTTCTGCGCGGCGCACTGCGCAGTGCCGGTTGCGCCATCGTCGGCCAGACCGCGTCGCTCGCGCCGGCCGATCGGCGGCTCTATGCCATTCGTGATGTGACCGCCACGGTCGAATCCATCCCGCTGATCACCGCGAGCATCCTGTCGAAGAAGCTCGCCGCCGGTCTCCACGGGCTGGTGATGGACGTGAAGGCGGGCAACGGTGCGTTCGCTGCCAATGCCGCGATGGCGCGCGCGCTCGCGCGGTCGCTGGTGCAGGTCGCCGCCGGCGCCGGCTTGCCGACACGCGCGTGGATCACCGACATGAACCAGGTGCTGGGCCACAGCTGCGGCAATGCCGTCGAGGTGGCGGAGGCGCTCGCGTTCCTGCAGGGCGCGCACCGCGACGCGCGCCTGCTCGAACTCACGCGCGCACTGTGCGCCGAACTGCTGCTCGCCGGCGCGCTCGCGGCGCGACGCGATGAGGCGCTCGCGCGTGTCGATGCGGTGCTGGCCGACGGCAGCGCGCTGGCGCATTTCGCGCGCATGGTCGCCGCACTTGGTGGCCCCAGCGATTTCGTCGAGCGTGCGGCCGCGCATCTGCCCACTGCACCCGTGCAGCGCGCCGTGCTCGCCACGCGCAGCGGCTGGGTCGGCGCGATGGCCACGCGCGAGATCGGCCTGATCGTGGTCGAGCTCGGCGGTGGCCGCCGACGCGCAGACGACGCCGTGGACCCGCGCGTCGGACTCAGCGATGTCGTGCCCGTGGGCCTGCGCATCGAGGTGGGCGACCGGCTCGCGACCGTGCATGCGGCCACCGACGACAGCGCCGCCGCGGCGGCTGCGGCGCTGCTCAAGTGCATCACCATCGTCGATGCGCCGCCTGCGCACGCGCCGGTGCTGATCGAACGTTTCGAGGAAGAGGACACAAGCGCATGAAGATCCTGTTCGACACCGATCCCGGCATCGACGACGCGATGGCCTTGCTGATGCTGGCCCGCGACCCGCGCGCCGAACTCGTCGGCCTGACGACCGTGTTCGGCAACGCGCCGGTCGATCTGACGACCGCGAACGCGCTCGCGCTGTGCGAGCGCTTCGGCATCGACGTGCCGGTGGCGCGCGGTGCGTCGCAGGCGCTGTTCCGGCCGTCGGAGGGGTTTCCGGAACTGATCCACGGCCGCGATGCGATGGGCAACATCGGCATGGCGCCGGCGCGCCAGCGGCGACAGGAGTCGCTGCCGGCGCCGGAGTTCATCTGCGAGATGGCACGGCGCTTCGCGGGCGAGCTGACGCTGGTGGCGGTCGGCCCGCTGACGAATCTGGCGCTCGCGTTGCAACACGATCCGCAGATCGTCGACATGGTGAAGGTGGTCGTGATGGGCGGCGCGTTCGGTGCGAACGGGCACCACGGCAATGCGTCGCCGGTGGCCGAGGCCAACGTCTACAACGATCCGCACGCCGCCGACCGCGTGTTCACCGCGCGCTGGCCGGTGAGCATCGTCGGCCTCGACGTGACGCACGAGGTGCTGCTGAGCACCGACTACCTCGCCGCGCTCGGTCGCGACGGTGGCGAGGAGGGCGCGTTCATCTGGGAGATCACGCGCTGCTACGAGGACTTCTACAACCGACGCACCGGCGGCGGCATCTATTCGCACGATGCGAGCGCGGTGGCCTGCGCGCTCGATGCGAGCCCGTTCACGCTGCGGCGCGGGCCGGTGCGCGTGGTGAGCGACGGCATCGCCGCGGGGCAGACGATTCAACTCGTGCCGGGCGAGCTCGCACCGGCGCGCGACTGGCAGGCCATGCCGCCGCAAGCGGTGTGCGTGGCGGTGGATGCGGATCGGCTGCGCGCGGAGTTCCGCGCGTGCTTCGTCAACGGTGCCGCTGCGTAAAGACAGCCGCGTCATGACGATGTCACGCTCGACTGGCAAGCTCTTTGCTATACGTTTGTTAACAAGCGTTCGCCAATCTCAACCATCCGACCTCATGCACCAACTCGACACCGTGCGCTCCCCAGCGCCACAACAAGCAGCGTTCGGTGCACTTCTTTGGTCCTCTTTCTTGCAGTCTGCCTCGCTTCTTTTTTTAGCGTTGCGCAAACGTTTGCGCAACGGTCATGAATCGTCGAATCCCTCAGAAAAACCCGCCTCAGAAAGGACTCCTTCCCATGCGCACTTTCACACTCAACGTCGTCGCCGTGGCGATGCTCGCGATGATCGGGGCCGCCCGGGCCCAGACGACCGAGTTGAACAAGGTCACCGTCACCGGCGAGGGCGACAAGCTCGGCGCCGGTCTGCTGATGGACGAGGACGCCCCCAAGGCGCGCAGCTCGGTCACCAAGGCGCAGCTCGAGAAGACGCGCTCCAGCGGCAATCCGTTCCAGGCCTTGTCGCTGCTGCCGGGGGTGAACAGCTCCAGCTTCGACGCCACCGGCATGTTCGGCGGCAACCTGCGCGTGCGCGGCTTCAACAGCGACCAGATGGGCTTCACCATCAATGGCGCGCCGGTCAATGACTCTGGCAGTTTCTCGGTCTTCCCGCAGGAATACGTCGACTCGGAAAACCTCTGCTCGCTGTACATCACGCAAGGTGCGCCCGACACCGATGCGCCGCACGTCGGTGCTTCAGGCGGCAACGTGGGCATCCAGTCGTGCGCACCGGAAGACGTGCAGCGCACCCGCGTCGCGCTGTCGGGCGGTCAGCTCGGCTACTACCGCGGCTTCGTGCGCGTGGACACCGGCAAGGTTGGTGCGTTCAAGGGTTTTGTGTCGGTCTCGGATTCGAAGGTCGACAAGTGGAAGGGCCCTGGCCGTGCGGCGCGCAAGCATCTGGATGCCGGTGCCGAGTACGACCTGGGCTCGGGTGACAGGGTGACCGCCAGCGTGCTCTACAACCGCGCAGTCACGAACAACTTCCAGTCGTGGAACCAGGCGCAATGGGCCGCCAACGGCTACTACGCCGACTACTCCGCGACACCTCCCGTTCACGCGACGCCGGTCAATGGCACGACGCAGACCGACGCCGCGCCGAATCCTGCGTACTACGGCTTTGCACTGAACCCGTTCGAGAACTACCTCGCGTCGGCCAAGCTCAGCTACGCACTGAGCGAGAGAGTGCGGCTCGAGGTCAGCCCGTACTTCTGGTACGGCTACGGCACCGGCGGTGTTCAGCAAACGACACTGAAGGAATCGACTTCGGCCACGGCGGTACACGGCGGTATCGCCGACATCAACGGCGACGGTGACACGGCCGACACGGTCCTGGTTTATCGCGGCAGCGTCACCAGAACCTACCGCCCCGGCCTCACCACCAGCCTGACCTACGTGCTGGACAACCACAAGATCAACGGCGGCGTGTGGTTCGAGCAAGCGCGCCATCGCCAGACGCAGCCGGCCACCCGTGTCGACAACAACGGCGGCGTCACGGACATCTGGCTGGGCGGCAACCTCCTCACCTACGCGGACGGGACGACCTATCAGGGTCGCAACCAGCTGACCATCACGACGGGCGAGAGCGTGTTTGTGCAGGACACCATTGACCTTCTGAACAACAAGCTTCAGGTCACGCCGGCGTTCAGCTATCGCCGTGTGCATCGCGAATTCGACAACTTCGCCAATTCGGGCACGTCGGGTTCCGGGGCGACTGCGGGCACCAGCGGGGTCGACTACACCATCGACAAGACCTACTCGGCGCCGTTGCCCAGTCTGGCTGTCAGCTATCAGGCGAGCGATCGGCTGCAGGTCTTCAGCAGCCTGGCGAAAAACTTCAAGGTTCCCGGCAACTTCGAATACCAAAGCCTGGCGCTGGCTTCGGGCGTGACCACGGTCAATGGCGTCGGGACGTCGACCGGCGCGATGGTGCCGCTGACCGTCAAGGAAGAGACCTCGATCAACCTCGACGTCGGTGCACGCTACAAGGGCGACCTGTTCCGGGTGTCGGCGACCGCGTTCTACAACAAGTTCAAGGACCGCATCGCTTCGAGCTTCGATCCGGTGAGCAACCTGACGCACGACTTCAATGTGGGCGACTCGGTGACGAAGGGCCTTGAAATCGAAGCGGGCACGGTGCCCATCGCCGGCTTCAGTGCGTACGGTTCGCTGACGTACACGAAGAGCACGCTGAACGATGACATGCCGCTGACGGCCACCACGTTCTCGCCGACGGCGGGCAAGCAGTTCCCCGATACGCCCAAGGGCATGGCGGCGCTGTCGTTGCAGTACGCGAACGGCCCGTATCTCGTCAACGTCGCCGGCAAGTACACGACCAGTCGCTTCCTGACGCTGACGAACGACGTCGCCATCCCGGGCTACACGACCTTCGACTTGAACACCGCCTGGAAGCTGCCCAACCCGAGCGGCAACGGCTTCAAGAATCCGATCATCCGGTTGAACGTCAGCAACATCTTCAACAAGCAGTACTTCATCGCGAATGCGGGCAGCGGCTCGAACATCACGGTCGCCGGTGTCGCATCGACGGTGCCGGGCTCGACCGTCGGGCCTTTCTACTACGCAGGCGCCCCGCGCTTCACCAGCCTGACCTTCCAGGTCGACTACTGATCCGCGCGTGACCTCGTCGGCGGGAGCGTCTATCGTGGCGTTCCCGCCGATTTCATTTCAACTTCGATGCCGACCATGACCCGCGTTTGCAGACAACTTCTACTCGCCGCGCTCGTGCTGAGCGCCGGCCTCGCGGCCCACGCGGCCGAGCCGATTGCCTTGCGCCTGATCGGCATCAACGACTTCCACGGCAACCTCGAACCGGCCAATCTGAGCCTGACGCTCGCCGACCCGCAGCAGCCTTCGGCCAAACCGATCCGCGTGCCCGTCGGCGGCGCGGCCGCGCTGTCGGGCATGGTCAAGACGCTGCGCGCCGGCGCGCCGAACAGCCTGATGCTGTCGGGCGGCGACCTGATCGGCGCGGCGCCGCTGGTGTCCACGCTGTTCAGCCACGAGTCGACGATCGAGGTGATGAACGCGATCGGGCTCGATGTGTCGGTCACCGGCAACCACGAGTACGACCGCGGCATCACCGAGCTGCAGCGCGTCGCGCATGGCGGCTGTGCGCCGCCGCAGCTGAACGCGGTCGTCAGCTCGTGCACGATCGCGCCGTACGCCGGCGCGCGCTTCACCTACATCGCGGCCAATGTGCTCGACGACAAAGGCAAGCCGGTGCTCGCGCCGTATGTGGTCAAGCGCATTGCCGGCATCCGCGTCGGCATCATCGGCGCGGTGACCAAGACCACGCCGAGCATCGTGATCCCGTCGGGCGTGGCGGGCTTGCAGTTCATCGATGAAGCCGATGCGGTGAACCGCGCTGCGGCGCAACTGCGCAAGCAGGGCGTGCGCGCGATGGTCGCGGTGTTCCACGAAGGCGGCGAGCTCGGCGATTCGAACCACCGCGGCGACTGGAACGACACCAATTGCCCGGATGCGCAAGGCCCGATCTTCGACATCGCCAAGCGCCTGTCGCGCGACATCGGCGTGATCTTCTCGGCGCACACGCACCAGGGCTACCGCTGCATCGTCGATGGCCGCGTGATCATCCAGGGCACGTCGTACGGCCGCGGCATCTCGGTGGTCGACACCGCGCTCGACCGCCGCACCCGCAACTTCATTCCCGCACTCACGCGCAGCATCAACCTGCCGGTGATGAACGACCGCACCGACCCGGCCCTGCGCGAACGTTTCGCCGCGGCCTTGCCCGCGCCGTATGGCGACGTGCTGCGCAACGCGCGCTCCGATGCGGCGATCGCCGAGCAGGTCGCGCGCTATTCGGCCATCGTCGCGCCCAAGGCGGAGCGGCAGGTCGGCACGGTGGGTGGCAGCTTCGCGCGCGGCCGCGAGATCGACAGCCCTGCCGGTCGCCTGATCGCCGATGCGCAGCTCGCCGCGACCAGCGCGCCCGAGACCGGCGGATCGCAGATCGCCTTCATGAACGCCGGCGGCATCCGCAGCGACCTCGACTGCACCGGCACGCCGCCGTGCAAGGTGAGCTTCGGGCAGGTCTTCACGATGCAGCCGTTCGGCAACGACCTGGTCGTGCTCACGCTGACCGGCGCGCAGCTCAAGGCGTTTCTCGAACAGCAGCAGAAGCCTGCGGGCGTCGACATGACCGTGCTGCAGCCGTCCGAAGGCTTCAGCTACACCTGGCAGACCGACGCCGCGGCCGGCGAGCACGTGCGCGACATGCTGCTGCGCGGCGAGCCCGTCGTGCCCGAGCGCGCCTACCGCATCACCGTCAACAGCTTCATGGCCGAAGGCGGCGACGGCTTCACGGTGCTGACCAAGGGCACCGATCGCCGCAGCGGCGTGCAGGACCTGGACGCCTTGCTCGCCTACCTGCAGGCGCCGGCCGAACGCGCGCCGATCGCCGCGCCGCGCATGACGCGCAAGCCGTAGTCCGTTCATCCCGGGCACCCCGGCCGACGCGCCGGGGCGGCTTCTACAATCCACGCTCCTTCGCAGCCCGCCGCCTCCCCATGCACGTCACCGCCTCCGCCTTCAAGGCCTACGACATCCGCGGTGTGGTCGGCCGCGACATCGACGCCGACTTCGCCGAGCACCTCGGCCGCGCATTCGGCAGTGCCGCGCTGGCCGCGGGCGAGCGCGCCGTGGCCGTGGGCCGCGATGGCCGCGTCTCCGGCCCGATGCTGGTGAAGGCGCTGATCCGCGGCCTCGCGTCGACCGGACTCGATGTGGTCGACCTCGGCCCCGTGACGACACCGATGCTCTACTACGTGGCCGCCACGCGCGCCAGGCACGGCTGCAGCAGCGGCATCCAGATCACCGGCAGCCACAACCCGAAGGACTACAACGGCTTCAAGATGGTGCTGGCCGGCAAGGCGATCTACGGCGACGAGATCCAGGGCCTGCGGCGCCGCATCGAAGCCGAGGATTACGTCAAGGCGCGCAAGAGCGGGCGCACCGCGGCCATGGACATCCTGGCCGAGTACAGCGCGCGCATCGCGGGCGACTGCAAGCTGGCGCGGCCGATGAAGATCGTCGTCGACTCGGGCAACGGCATCCCCGGCGCCTCGGCTCCGGGCGTGCTGCGCGCATTGGGCTGCGACGTGATCGAGCTCTATTCCGAGGTCGACGGCGACTTCCCCAACCACCACCCCGATCCGAGCAAGCCCGAGAACCTGGCCGACCTGATCCGCACCGTGAAGACCACCGATGCCGAACTCGGCCTCGCGTTCGACGGCGACGGCGACCGCCTCGGCGTCGTCACGAAAGACGGCCAGATCATCTACCCGGATCGCCAGCTGATGCTGTTCGCGACCGACATCCTGAAGCGCATCAAGGGCGGCACCGTGATCTTCGACGTGAAGTGCACGCAGCGCCTCGCGCCCGCGATCCGCGCGGCCGGCGGCCAGCCGCTGATGTGGAAGACCGGCCACTCGCTGATGAAGGCCAAGCTGCGCGAGATCGGCGCGCCGATCGCCGGCGAGATGAGCGGCCACATCTTCTTCTCGGAGCGCTGGTACGGCTTCGACGACGCCACCTACACCGCGGCGCGCCTGCTCGAGATCGTCTCGCGCAGCAAGAACCCGAGCAAGGTATTGAACGCGCTGCCGACCAGCTTCAGCACGCCCGAGCTGAACGTCTCGTGCGCCGAAGGCGAACCCAAGCGCGTCGTCGATGAACTGCTCGCCACCGCCGACTTCCCCGGCGCACAGGAGATCGTCACGATCGACGGCCTGCGCGTCGACTATGCCGACGGCTTCGGCCTGATCCGCGCCAGCAACACGACGCCGGTGCTGGTGCTGCGCTTCGAAGGCCACAACGAAGCGGCGCTGAAACGCATCGAGATCGCGCTGATGGCCGCACTGCGGCGCGTCAAGCCCGACGCGCAGGTCCAGGCCGCCGCCCACTGACCGCCTGACACGACGACCCGCAGCGTGCGCGTCCTGATCGTCAAGCTCTCGTCGCTCGGCGACGTGGTGCATTGCATGCCGGTGGTGCACGACATCCTCGGCGCGCATCCGGGCGCGCAGATCGACTGGGTCGTCGAGCCCGGCTTCGCGCCGCTGGTCGCGCGCGTGCAGGGCATCGCCATCGTCGTTCCCTGCGCGCTGCGGCGCTGGAGCAAATCGTGGTGGACGCGCGCGACGCGCACCGAGTGGCGCGCGTTTCGTGAAGCGCTGCAACGCGAGCGCTATGACGCGGTCATCGATCTGCAAGGCCTGACCAAGTCGGCGCTGATCGCGCGCGTGGCGCGGCTCGCGCCGGGCGGTTTGCGATACGGCCTGGCGAACCGCACCGATGGCGCCAGCCACGAGCCGCCGGCGCGCTGGCTGGTGGACCGCGCGATCCGCATCGAGCCGCGCATCCACGCGCTCGATCGCTCGCGCGTGCTGGTGTCGCGTGCGTTGAACTATGCGTTGCAGGGCGCGCCGGTGTTCGGGTTGCGCGGTGCGGCTGCCGAGGCAACCGCAGCCACGGAGGTGCTCACCGTCGTGTTCGTCCACGGCACCTCGCGTGACGACAAGCTCTGGCCCGAAGACCGCTGGATCGCGCTCGGCCAGCGCGTGATCGCACAGGGCTGGCGCATCGCGCTGCCGCACGCGGGCGAGGTCGAACTCGCGCGCGCGCAGCGACTGCAAGCGGCGCTCGGCGATGCTGCGCAGGTCTGGCCGGCGATGGGCCTGGATGCGCTGGTGGACCGCATGAGCGCGACGCGCGGCGTGATCGGCGTCGACAGCGGCCTGAGTCACATCGCCGTCGCGCTCGATCTGCCGCATGTGCAGCTCTACAACTTCCCGACCGCGTGGCGCACCGGCCCACAAGCGGCGCACGGCCATGCGCACCAGGTATCGGTGCAGGGCGAGCCGATGCCCACGCTCGATGAGGTCTGGGCCGCGTGGCTGCAGGTGTCCGCATGAGCCCGCTCGGCGAGACGCTGGCGCGCGTCGCCTACTCGACGTTGTTGTGGCTGTTGCAGCCGGCCTATCTGCTGCGCCTGTGGTGGCGCGGCCGCGTCGAGCCGTTGTATCGCCACGCGTTGGCCGAGCGTTTCGGCTTCTATGGCTCGCAGCCGAGCGCTGGCTGGGTCTGGCTGCACGCCGTGTCGCTCGGCGAGACGCGCGCCGCCGCAGCGCTGATAGACGCGCTGCGCATCGCCCGGCCCGGCATGAAGCTGCTGCTGACGCACGGCACCGCCACCGGCCGCGAGGCCGGCACCGAACTGCTGCGCGACGGCGATGTGCAGACCTGGCTGCCTCTCGACACGCCGGCCGCCACGCGCCGCTTCTTCGTGCACTTCAGCCCGGCCATCGTCGTGTTGATGGAGACCGAGATCTGGCCGAATCTGCTGCGCGCCGCGCACGCCCGGCGCGTGCCGGTCGTGCTCGCGAATGCGCGGCTGAGCCGCAAGAGCTTCGCGCAGGGCCAGCGTTTCGCGGCGCTGCTGCGGCCCGCGGCACGCAAGGTCACGCTCGTGCTGGCACAGACCGCGGACGACGCGCAGCGCATCGTCGATTCCGGCGCACCGCTGGTCGAGGTCAGCGGCAATCTCAAGTTCGACATGACGCCCGATCCCGCGCTGCTGCTGCAAGGCCGCGCGTGGCGTGCGATGACCGAGCGCGATGTGTTGCTCGCCGCGAGCACGCGCGAAGGCGAGGAGGCCATGCTGCTCGCCGCGTGGGCACGTCTCTCGCGCGAATCGCGGCCCTTGTTGCTGATCGTGCCGCGCCATCCGCAACGCTTCGACGAGGTCGCGTCGCTGGTTCGGTCGGCGGGCCTGTCGCTGCTTCGCCGAAGCAGCTGGGACAGGATGCCGCCGCCCGACGCGCCGCAGGCCGATGTGTGGCTGGGCGACTCGATGCGCGAGATGGCGCTCTACTACGCGACCGCGCGCGCCGCGCTGCTCGGCGGCAGCTTCGAGCCGCTGGGTGGGCAGAACCTGATCGAGGCCGCCGCGTGCGCCTGCCCGGTCGTGATGGGACCGCACACCTTCAACTTCGCCGAAGCGGCCGAACTCTCGCTCGCTGCGGGCGCAGCGCTGCGCGCGTCCACGATGGACGACGCGATCGCGCAGGCCACGCGCCTCGTCGCCGATACGCCGCGCTGCGAGCGCGCCAGCGCCGACGCGGCGCGCTTCGCCGCGCAGCATCAGGGCGCAGCCACACGCATGGCACACCGGATCGCGGGGCTGATGCCTCCGGGCTGATCTGATACTCTCGTGCCGCTGATGCGGTGCACGTGCGCCGGCACGACACAACTCAACAAGTTTGCGGCTGGGAACGAATCCGGTTCTGACAACGGCACACGCTGCCGACAGCGGAGAAGCCATGCGCTTGCGAACGTCCGCGATGCTGGCAAGGGCCGCGGCCCGGCTGCCGCTCGAGCTCGATGCAGCAGATGCCCAACGTGTGGCCGACGCGCAGCTGCGCGAGGTCTGGCTGCATTCGCGGCAGGGCATCTGGATCTCGGCCGCGTTCGCGGTGGTGATGAGCGTCTACTGGCTGGACGCATTGCCGGCCGGTCTGGTGCAGGGCTGGATCGCGCTGAAGCTGATCAGCTCGGGCGTGCGCTTCGTGCAATCGCGGCTCTACTTCACCGCTGACCACGCGGCCGGCGTGCGCTGGCGCCATGCGACGCTGGCCCTGCTGGTGGTCGACGGGGCGATCTGGGGCATCGCCGGGTTCTGGATCAGCGGCTTCGCGTCGCTCGCCATCGCGTCGTTCAGCGTCGCGCTGCTCGCGGCGATCTCGTCGGTCGCGACCTTCGGGCTGCAGGTGTCGGTGCGTGCCACGGCGGCTTATGTCGTGCCGATGCTGCTGCTCACCTTGTGCGGCATGCTGCTGCGCGGCGACGAGCTCGGCTGGGCCGCGGCGCTCGGTCTGCCTTTGCTGATGATCCTGCAGCTCACTGTCGCGTGGCGCTCCGAGCTCGGCTGGTGCGAGAGCCAACTGCTGCGGCTGCAGGCGCAGCAGCTGGTGCGCCAGAAGGACGACGCGCTCGCGCTCGCATTGCGCCAGAGCGGCGTCAAGTCGCAGTTCTTCGCGAACGTGAGCCACGAACTGCGCACGCCGCTGCACGGCATCCTCGGTCTCGCGCGCTTGCTTCGAGGCGAACTGACCGATGCGGCGCAGCGCCGCCGCGTCGACCTGATCGATGCCTCGGGCACGCACCTGTTGGGCCTGATCAACGAGCTGCTCGATGTGTCGCGCATCGAGGCCGGCCAGTTCACGGTGCGGGCGCAAGCCTTCGAGCTGTGCGCGCAGATCGATCAGGTGGCCGAGGTCTGCGCGTTGCGCGCGCAGGAGCAGGGGCTGCAGTTCGTGCAGCACGTCGAGCTCGAACGCCCGTGCTGGGTCAACGGCGACGCGGCACGCGTTCGGCAGGTGCTGCTGAACCTGATCGGCAACGCGCTCAAGTTCACCGAGGCCGGCGCGGTCACGCTCACGGTCCGCCGCAACCTCACGCTGCCCGACCAGGTGCTCGCGGAGATCGCGGACACCGGCGTGGGCATCGCGTCGCACGAGTTGCCGCGCCTCTTCGATGCCTTCGCGCAGATGACGCCGGCGCTGTCGTCGCCGCTCGACGGCACCGGCCTCGGCCTCACGATCTCGCGCGAGATCGCGCGCGCGATGGGCGGCGACATCGCGGTGCACAGCCGCGTCGGCGAAGGCTCGACCTTCACCTTCAGCGCGCAACTGCCGGCATGCGCGCCGGTGGCCGACACGCTGGCCACCGCGTCGGTGCCGCCTCCCGATGCCGACTGGCGGCCCAAGGCGGCCCGCGTGCTGGTCGCCGACGATGACGATGTCAATGCGCTGATCGTCACCGCCTACCTCGAACGGCTGGGCCTCACGGTCGAACGCGCGCACGATGGCCGCGAAGCGGCGGCGCAGGCGCTGCGCGTGGCCGATCGCCCGGCGCTGGTGTTGATGGACTGCCAGATGCCGCACCTGGACGGCCACCAGGCCACGCGCCTGATCCGCAACCAGGAGGCCACGCTCGGTTTCGCGCGCGTGCCCATCATCGCGATGACCGCGTCGTTCACCGAGATCGACATCCAGCGCTGCCGCGCCGATGGCATGGACGACCTGCTCGGCAAACCCTTCGATGCGGATGGCCTGGCGGCCGTGCTGAAGCGCGTGCTGGGCGCGCGTTCGGCGTCATCGCACAAGGCCGCGGCATGAGGGCTGCGGTCTGAGCGCGGCGGCGCGAGGCGCGCGGCCGCTGTCCCAGTCGATCGCGATCACGCCTTCAGCAACGCCAGCTTCGCGCTGCCGGCACTGCCCGGAAACACCGCGGTGTCGAGCGCACTGCCGGGCACGCGCAGGTGATCGGCGAGCACGGTCTTCAGCACGGCGCGCAGATCGGTCGTGATCTTCAGGTCGCGGCCTTCGAAGCGATTGCGTTTGGCCAGGCCCGGCCAATCGGCGACGACGCGTCCGCCTTGCACCGCGCCGCCGAGCACGAAGGCCGCACCGCCGGTGCCGTGGTCGGTGCCCAGCGTGCCGTTGACCGCGACCTCGCGGCCGAACTCGGTCGCGACCACGACGACGGTGCGGCCCCAGGTGCCGCTCGGCGTCAGGCCGTCGCGCAGCGCGGCCAGGCCGGTGTCGAGCTGGCGCAGGTTGTTCGCGAGCGCGCCGTTCGGATTGGCCTGGTTGGCGTGCGTGTCCCAGCCGCCGAGCTCCAGCACCGCGGCCTGCGGGCCGGTGGCCTGCGCGAGGAATTCTGCCGCGCGTTGCGCCAGCACCGGGAAGTTGCCGTAGCGGCCGCCGCCACCTGCCATGTCGGCCGACATGCTCGCGCCGAAGTGCAGCGCGCGTGCGCGCTCCAGCGCGGTCGCGAGCATCGGGTCGTCGGCATACAGCTGGCCGAGTCGCGCGACGAGATCGGCGTTCGGATCAGGCAGAGCCGAT
>Ga0307510_10002754_pt1 | contig 20132 bp, 23 predicted proteins | sample 12_EM_MG_FD_207224 | JGI IMG/M metagenome (GOLD analysis project Ga0307510, IMG submission 207224) | Populus trichocarpa ectomycorrhiza microbial communities from riparian zone in the Pacific Northwest, United States - 12_EM | ecosystem: Host-associated > Plants > Roots > Unclassified | place... | reverse complement strand
ATGTTAAATCCCGAGATATTATCCTGAAATAAACAATAAAACACCATAATATATATCTTAGCTGTAGTAATGTAAGGGGTGGACAGGCGGAGCCGAAACACAAACTAAGTAAAAGAATACACTGTAGTGTGTTGAATATACATAGGAAATATACAAAGAATTTCAACAGCTTCGGTAGTATTGGCACAATGGCTTTGTCCCGATATCACCGATATATCGAAAGCGAAAGATTTATACAAGTATCCGAACGAGAAAATAAGGCTTGCAGAGGAATGAAATGGCTCAGTCCAGCCTTCATAATCAGAGCACCTGATGATCTATTGCACCTTCTCTTTTTTCCTGCAGGAATATCCTTTCCTGTGTTGGCTACCTGGCATCATAATATATCACTCATTCTTTGCTCACCTGAACTAGGGGGTCACCCCTAATACCTGCCGTCTGTGGCTACCCCCCGTAGTCCTTCCCCACACACCACTATATTTTTATACCCCCTATAGTCCCCCGCACGGTCCCTACCATCCCGTCCTCTTGGCCTTATCCCGGCCGTCCCTATGGGCTCCGGTTCGGCACACTGCGACCAAGCGGACAGCATTGTATGTATCTGGTGAAAATGTGGTATATATAACTCAAGAGAAGTGAATTTCTGAGCCTGTTCATGATCGCACTTCGCTTCCATACAAGTGCCGACCAAAAACTCACTAGAGAAGGGAAGAGCGATTTTTAGAAAACTCATTGCGATAAATCGATTTCACTAACCCTCCCGGTTGGTGTGTGGGGTATCACCCCTTTGGACCCAATGCGACAAAAATTCAACTTTGATGGTACAACTTTGGGATGAGTGGGGAAGTTGGCTCGGTCCTGTCTTGTCTTGTCACTATCGCAACGGTGGAGGCGGGGGTATATATAAAACATAATGAGCTCCTCCAGGGTCCTTGCATCGAACACCAGGCATATGGATCTACCGCTTTCTATGTACTCTTCCTTGGTGCACTCGTGGGATGGCGGGAGACGTGCTCTACAAAGACTCCGGTTATCCGTACTCCCGCGCAGTCCTTTTAACCATGTATTTCTTCTGATGAATTGTTCAAACCAAAAGGGCTCCCCAAAACTTTTTACAGTAACTCTGGGAACTATAACTTGAGCGTGCCGAGCGGCTTCCAACACCCTGTTCTCAATCCGTCCCATCAACAACCTCCTCAACCTTCCCTAATCTCGGCAATACATGCCTTAGCATTATCGCTCGTAACACCCCGCCTGGCGCAGCCACCCTATCAACTTTGCCATACCCGTCGCTGGTCCAACTGCACTCTTGATCCACCGCGTCTACCCAGGTAGCGTCGCCAGTGCGAGAAAATCCCCCGAGGCTAAAAGGGCCAACTTCCACAGCACCGAGAGTGAGATTATTCCAGCATATGCCTGGGTATTTGTCCCGCGCCTCTTTCCTCTGTCCCCCATTGCGATCGCACATGGCAAAGATATACAGGGCCCACTTCCAAACAAGCTTTGTAGCCTCCAGCTAGCCGAGGGTGTCACGGTATGTGGGTGTGAGGTTCGCCATGAGGGTGAGACTCCTGATCGGATATCTCCACGCGGGGATGCCTACTCCCTCCTAGGGTGCATGAGGGCCTCAGTTACCCAAGAAGCTGCAGATATCTTGTTCTCATCAGCGGGAGGCCAGGACTACGTCTTGCGCACGGCTTCGGGTTGCGCGGAGATGGCGGCTCCGCATGCTGACACCCTGCGCAGGCGAGGCCTTCCCAACCATTTTCGAGCGCAGCTAGGGACTGGGCTGGGAGGGGAGAGGAAAGGCGGATGTTCATTGTGTCGGCGGCAAAGTGTAGGACGCTGCGCTAGAACGTAGTATTGTGGGCGCGGGTGTTTGAAATCGTGAGATGCTGCTCGGCATGGTCACCATATCGCGATAGTCGTTTCACTATTTGGATAGCTTTGGGCATGCGCTCTGTTTTTAGGAACGCGTCCCGGCTTCGGAGATGTGCTTTGACTTTCGGGAGGGTATTTCTGGGGCAGGAATGCGCTTGAGTTTTGGATCCATGCGTTCGTCGGGAAATCCGTAAGGGAAGCGGGAGAGAGCCGGACGCATGAAGACTGTATATCGGGAGGGTGTGAACAGTGGGATTTTGTCTTTCCTTTGTTAGCACGGGAGTGAGCAAGGGGAATGGGAGACATACGTGCAATAGTATCGCCATGTGCGGTGGCCAATGGAAGGATAGGAGGACTTTATTGTGGTTGTATCTACCGTGCTCCTATCCTTACCGTTAGCTGCGATGTTGTTAATGAAGAGAATTCCCCCACTTTCCAGATGTACTGCGGGATAGGCGATTTGAGTTGGCTTACCTCGGGATTGTAATGCCGTTGGGTTGCGCAAGCTTGGACGGGTGGTTTCTCCCTAGCTCCGGGAAATTATTCAACTCCCCACCCATAAGTTGCGCGATCGCGTTTCGTTGAGTGAACCCTTGGCGTTTCGTTTTGCTGTAACTGTTTAACTGTTTGGCCATTTCGTCGCCCGCCGTCGTCATTGCGCCCTCGCCGATTCTAAAAGCGGGGAGCGTCGCGATGGGGGGTTCCCGCAGTCTTGCGCTGTTCAACGGGGGGTGGGGCTGCGGTTGTGGCGGCACATCTAGTTCGCGACTAAGCCGTACGGAGCGGAGACAAGAGAAGGGGAAAGGAAGGGCTACGGAGATGAAGCCGCGTGTCGGGGGTTTACCCAGCGTGGAGAAGAGAGTGCTTGATCAGAAATAGGGACTGCCTTCATCTAGGAATGCGCCGGGGGTGTCTAGTGTTAGTGGTGAAGTTCCCGGATTTCTGAGGGAACAGGATGGGGAAGCGGAGGGTAGCGTTAGGCTACAGGAATCTCTGCATCTGCGACGACGGTAGAGGTTTAGATGTTCCAGAATGGCCACAATTGAGGAGCATCTGGAACTGGAGGCGACAGAAGGAAGAGGGAAGTGGCGCTATTCTTGCTGTGAATGTCGTATGGCTAAATTCAGTAAAGTAGTGGCCGCCGGTGCTATGAAATGCTTTGAATATTTCTCCTACAGGTTGTGGTCCCGTTTACCCATGATACCGCGTAGTTCTAAAATTTGGGCGATAAAACTAAAAGGTGGCGTCTCAACCAGTTGCAATTAAGGGGGGGTTCGATCAAAAAATAATGGAAGGCTAGAAACGCGCTTTTTCGAACCGGGGGGATAAGGTAGAACCCCTTCTAACAAATCGGTAAACCATGATATTTGAGGGCAGTTGGAAGCAAAGAAACAAATGAAATGATAGGAAAAGAGGGCAAAATGTAATAGAAAAAGCAAATAAACTAGCACTGGCACTCCACTTCCCTGGCTTCTGAGAAATAAATATTCGCACATCTGGGTTAAAGGTAGAAATTCCCATCAGAGTTCCTGCTATTTTTGCTTACTAAGACATTAAAGAACCCCCCCTTCAACCCCCATTTTCAGAAGCCCCGATTCAGACCCCTCCCCTTCTAACCCCCCGGGTTCGATCATCAAAGGCCTTCTTTGCAACACTGGTCTCAAATGGCATCGCTACCGATAGGGCGGTGCAAAATTATTTATCCGATTTTCTGCCATGGCTGAATACTTGTGGCTAAACGGTCCAAACGTGGCGTTGCGTCGTTGCGTCGGAAGCGAGTTTGCGAATTCCACAGACCTCGGATGGTGTATCATACCGGTGCAGGTAGCCACCATACCGGTACTTGCCTGCCCACCTCGAACGGTCAACCCTGGGCAGTCAGTGCCGCCTCGGCTGCTGAACGGCAGTCTACTCGTGTAGGCATGATACTCGAGTTAACGAGCCCTAAGTTTTCAGGTGTTATTCCCTAAGTGCATGGAACTTCGTCGCTTTCGCTTAGTCACGCGTGTAAAGAATGCTCCAAAATGCTTCCTGTCTCCCCATAATTCTGTCTTATGTTTCCTTACCATAATAATATGATACCGGATAAGTTTCTTGGCGCCCACCCACTTAATCGGCCACTTTCAGTACTCGTCAAGTACCGGAGAGTAGAACTTGATTCTCGGGTAAAAGTTTATGGTTTCACGGATAGATAATGGAAACAGTTTTGGACTATACCACTAACGTATTTGACCTAGTAATGGGACACTCACTAGTTATGGGACGCTACGTGAAATACTACTACTTGAGAGAAAAACCGTTATAACTCAGAGAGTATCATATCACATGAGCTACAAATTTGTATATAAACAGCCAGTACCCATAGCCTTAACCTCCTCTAATGTCACCTCGATTGAAGCAATATAGCTATATCTATGAGTAAATATATACTACAAGTGAGAATTCATGATTGACTTACATGGTCAATGTTTTTGAAGAGAGAAAATATTTTAAAAATATTCTACTTCTTGGGACAGGTAGAGGTGGTTCTGGGCCTCAACTGGCGGGTAGTAGTATGTGGATTGGAGCTCTGTTGAAGGCAAGTCGTTAGTTTTACTAAAAGTGAAAAATAACTAAATGGAAGACTTACCTTATGAGTCGCTTGATATGGTTGAGAATCAACCATTTCTTCATCACTACTGCTCTCAGACTCCTCGTCATCAGAGCTGGATGTGTTAACCACCTCGGCATCATCCTGGTGAATCACCTTCCTTGTATTGGTCTTGGATTGTGCCTTTCTCCGAACTAGAGCTTTGGTCTCCTTACGCTTTGCTGCTGCTTCAACCTTTTTCTTATCAAGTTCCATACGCTTGTGATACAGCTTAGCCAAGTGCTTGGAACTAAGTAGAAGTCCACCGCGTAGCTGTCGTCTATCCGCCTTGGCCGGCTTTACTAGTTGGCATACTTTATCAACCTCTTCCTCTGCGATAACTCTTGCAGCATCGATAATACGCGCTTCTTTCATACACTGAGTCAAAAGGTCCTTCAGGGCCTTGTTGGCTGGAGTTTCTTCAATTTGCTGACTACTTAGCTCAATACGATCAAGCTCGAGTGCTCCAACTACTCTGTCAGTTGATGGTCGAAGACCAGGACGTCGGGTGGCCAAAGGAGTCTTCGGAACCATCTTTGCCTGCAAGATAGGATCCCTCAAAATCGGATTTCTGTTGAATGGGATAAGTCCAGAGGCACGCCAGACGGACCTGATGGTTTCAGGCTTAAAGGTCTTGATCCTTGCCCTCTGAAGCATGGGAAAGATATCTCCCTTCTTGATAGTACCATGGGGGCCTTGTTGACGTACACGATCTTCAAGCTCTTGCTTGTAATAAGTCGTAAGAGGGCCAAAGATACCGACATCAAGAGGCTGGAGAATATGAGTCGAATGGGATGGGAGGCAGACAAGATGGATGTTGTGGTCGATGGCATACTTGATGAACTCATAGTTCTCCACATGTGTTGAATGGCCATCCAATACAAGAATACGATACTGGTTGATACCTTTTGCCGGACGTGTCCTTGGTTCAAATACCTCCTGAAACCACTGAAATGTTATCTCCGTATTAGTGTAACCTTTGGGGGAGGTGGCAAAGAATGCATCTTTCTGCTCTTCAATCTCAATATTGGTGTGGTGTCCCATCAAGTGTGCATTGGTCTTGAAGATAATCAGGGGAGGCAAGACTTGCGCTCCACCTGATATTGCTTCAACAATAGTGACCCAATCACGACCACCATCTTGGATGAGGCTGGGATTTCGGCGGGAGGCACGGCAGATCATGGTTCCTGCTCCTCCTAATCCAATTGCGAATCCCTTCTCGTCTGTATTCCAGGTGTCTTCATCCTTGACATGAAACTTGCACCGAATGTGATAGAAGCGATCAAGATGCTTTCGAAAGGAATCCAGGTCAGTGGCCAGAGCTCTTTCTCTATCCAGACATCGTCCTATTTTGGAATCCAAGTCAGGATGGCGACCCAGAAAGCGTGTCAACCAATGCTCTCCAAGTTGGTCCGTGGAATTCCGTGCACGAAGGAGACTCTGAACCATTTGCAAGACATGTCTGCGGCGAGTTGGAAATCCATAGTCATCCCACTTCTTGATCCAGGAACTTAATGCCTCCTCCTCTGTGTTGGACAGAAGCTGTTGCGATTCATGAGCTCTCTTTGCCGGTGTTGTCTTTTGGGAGATTCGATTGTGGAGGGTGGATTTTGGTACTTCAAACTGGATAGACAGTTTGCGGACAGAAAGAGTAGTATCAGCTGCATGGGCCTTGAGGGCTTCTTGGAGCTGTATCTCTCTGCTATCCTTGGGGGAAGGCATTCGTATTTGTTTGGTGTTTGAGGTAGTATTCTGAGAGGGTAGTTGCTTCGTGTGTACTATGAGAGATGTGTAATCAGAAGAGGACAAAAATAACCACAACTTAAAATCAACGACTCCAGTTAAATAAGAGAGGAACTGCCATGATTCTTTAGGGTATTATAAAACAGACCCTAACAATAGCTCATATAGAAAAATATTTCCAAATTTACTTGTTTTAGTCTGTCAAATTACTCATCAATGTTGGTGTTGCAAATTCTTCATATATTACGCTTTTAGGTCAATTACCAATATTCCTCTACAGAAAGAACAGATTATTTCTTCATAGGCTGAAACTATAGATAGTATTCTACATTATGCTTGAGTATTAGGTCCTTTGATCTCCAATGGGCTATGCTATTTCAATTTCAATTTTACATGTCAGATTTTAAAAAGTGTCCCATAACTAGTGAGTGTCCCATTACTAGGTCAAATACGTTAGTACCATTGTCCCGGATTTCTACTTCCTGGGAATGTATCAAAAGAAGAAGAAAAAGTCTGAGATTAGAGAGGTTCGACATAAGGTTACTACCTGCACGGTACCAATACCGGTACTTGTGAGTCTCCTCAGCGTCGCGGAAAAAATTAGTTCCCGATCTTTTGTGTAACGAGTTTCCGGTCCCGTGATTGTGAGCAGGGTTATCAATGGGCGCAAGGCTTTATCTTTATCGACCCCGCTCTTCCTTGTTTTCTGGAGATTTCGTTTACGAACCCCAAGTTAATCAACATCTTGTTTTCAGCAGCATTCAAAGAGGCGAAAAGTGAAAATGACACAAGCTTTCAACAATAACAATAACTCTTTCAATATTGGGAACACCTTTAATTACACTACCGCCGATGATAGATCCGAAATACTGGCATGGCTATCTCCGTTAGAACCACGGGTGCGGCATCGAGACATCGGAGCCCGGAGGGTAGACAGTATAGGCGCCTGGGTGCTGGAAACTGAAGAGTTTAGTCGCTGGCGCGATGGGAATAGGGAGGGTGGATCCTACCATTCAACCTTATTTTGTGACGGTAACCCGGGAGTGGGAAAGAGCTATATTGTGTACGAGAGCATGTATTGTTGTGGGGAATCAAAGAGTACTATTGCTAATAGGTTGCGATGACAGATCACTAGTTATCGACAAGCTGTGCGATGAGGCAGTCGGAGGAGAAAACACCGTTACGTGTTTTTACTTCGACTTTGCTGCTCGGAATGAGCAGTCGCCGGTCAATATGCTTGGCTCTCTGCTGAGACAGATGGTTAGCAGAGGGGGGGAAATTCCGGAGGCGATAGACAAGGGTTTTCGAAAGGAGAAAAAGGTGATTGGGGGCAGGGGGTTACAAGTTTCGGGAATTTTGGAGATGTTCCGGACGATTGCAGCCACGAGGCGCACATTCATATGTGTTGATGCACTTGATGAATGTGTACCAGAGTATCGAATGGTGGTCCTCGAATCATTAGGCCAGATTCTGCAAGGGTCTCCGAACACCAGCTTATTTATGACCGGAAGACCACATGTGCGGAGTGAGGTGGAGAAGCAGTTGGGTGGGGTGGCAACCTTTCTGTTTATACGGGCTACGGAAGATGGGGTGCTTGGGTTTCTGCGCGAAAAACTCAGAAAGGACACAGCCCCAACTAGAATGAGCAGTACATTGGAGGGCGACATAATGAAGAGCATTCCCGCAATAAGTTCAGAAACGTATGTAGGAGCAAGGCCAAAGGCAGCGCTACCCTAAATTCATAGCTGACATGTTTAAACCTAGATTCCTGCTAGCCTCTCTCCACATCGAAGCAATCCTGCGAGGTACCACCCTTGCTCGGCGTAGGAAGACGCTTAAGGCAATAAAAGATGGAGTAGGGTTAGGGGACGCATATAGTGCAACACTGGAGCGCATAAAGGCTCAGGACGAGGAAAATGCAAATCTTGCAATGGCCACCCTGACCTGGATCTGTCATTCGGAACGGCCGTTACACGTGGACGAGCTGGTCCATGCTCTGGCAGTGGAGATAGGGGAAACGGATTTTGACCAGGAGAATGTTCCTTCGATAGGTACATTGTTAGACTGCTGCCAAGGCCTGATCACTGTGGATGCGGAGGCTTCGACTGTACGGTTAATCCACTATACCGTCCAAGAGTACCTTTGCAATTATCCAGGTCTCTTCAACAAACCCCACTCGACACTTGCAGAAACCTCCCTAACCTACCTGAACTCACAACAAGTCACATCCCACTCTCTCCTAGATCGTGGAAGCATGCCATTCCTCAAATACTCCTCGAGATACTGGGGAACACATGCGAAAAAGGATCTCTCAGACCATGCGAAGACACTTGCGCTGCAACTCATAAACCAGTACGAAGATCACATATCGGTTGTAGCACTTCTGGAGCAGGTACTCCAGTCTGGATATATTGAGGGCATCACGAATTCCACGCTCTTCTCTGGGCTGCACTGCGCATCATTCTTCGGGATTGCTGAAATTGTCACTGTATTGATAAATGGTGAAGGTTACAAGGTCGACCAACAAGATTGTGGAGGTAGCACGCCACTAGCATGGGCGGTCCGGAGTGGGCATGAGGAAGTGGTCAAGATACTACTAGAAAGGAACAATGTCGACCCCAATTGCCCCGATAAGGATGATCAAACACCACTCGGGTGGGCTGCTCTTGAGGGACACGAACCTGTGGTCAAGTTATTGCTTGAGCGAGAAAATATCGACCCCAATCGCTCTGATAAGTATGATCGAACACTACTTGGGTGGGCTGCTATCGGGGGACACGAAGGAGTGGTCAAAGTATTGCTCGAACGGGGAAATGTCGACCCCAACCACCCAGACCAGAATGATCTTGGACCACTCGGGTGGGCTGCTATCGAGGGACACGAAGGAGTGGTCAAGTTATTGCTGGAACGGGAGGATGTCGACCCTAACCACCCAGATAAGGATGGTTATGGACCACTCGGGTGGGCTGCATCCCAAGGACATGAAGTAGTGGTCAAGTTATTACTGGAACGGGAAGATGTCGACCCTAATTGCCAAGATAAGAATGGTAATGGACCACTTCGGCACGCCGCATTCAGCGGACATGAAGGAGTGGTCAAGTTATTGCTGGAACGGGAAGATGTCGACCCTAATCGCCAAGATCACGATGGTTATGGACCACTCATGTGCGCTGCATCCAAAGGACATGCAGCGGTGGTTAAGTTATTGCTAGAACGGGAAGATGTCGACCCCAACCGACCAAATAATTATGATCGAACACCACTCGCATGCGCTGCTTTTAAGGGGCACGAAGGAGTGGTCAAGTTATTGCTGGAACGGGAAGATGTCGACCCTAATCGCCAAGATCAGGATGGTTGTGGACCACTCGGGTGGGCTGCATCCCAAGGACATGAAGTAGTGGTCAAGTTATTGCTGGAACGGGAAGATGTCGACCCTAATTGCCAAGATAAGAATGGTAATGGACCACTTCGGTACGCCGCATTCAGCGGACATGAAGGAGTGGTCAAGTTATTGCTGGAACGGGAAGATGTCGACCCTAATCGCCAAGATCAGGATGGTTATGGACCACTCGCGTGCGCTGCATCCCAAGGACATGCAGGTGTGGTTAAGCTATTGCTAGAACGGGTAGATGTCGACCCCAATCGACCTAATGGTAATGATCGAACACCACTCGGATGCGCTGCATTCAAAGGACACGACGGAGTAGTAAAATTATTGCTAGAGCGGGAAAATGTTGACCCCAATCGCCCTGATAAGAATGGCCGAACACCACTTGGATGGGCTGCAATTGAGGGACACGAATGTCTGGTCAAATTATTGCTTGAGCGAGCAAATATCGACCCCAATCGCCCTGATAAGTATCAGCGAACACCACTCTGGTGGGCTATTATGAAGGGCCACGCAAGAGTTGCCAATTTATTGCGAAAACGAGATCATGTTGATCCTAATCCTCTAAATGAGAGTGGTTGAACACCATTCTATTAAAAAACCGCCCAAGGATATGAGCGAACTATTGCTACGACAGGACAGTGTCGACCCCATAGTCCAGATCATCACGGCGGTACACCACTCTTTCACCCTTCTGGGAGGGGACACAGAGGAGCCGCCAAAACCCCCGGTGTCAGTGCAAATCTCTAACGTGCAGCAGCCCATCTCCTGTTAAAGACCTCTCCTGCGGTACAGTCGCATGACATTTAATTGGATACCCCTAAATCCTGTGGGGTTCCTCGTTCTCTAGTGCTAGCCTCTCTCAGCTCCGACCGTCCTAGTCTGGGCTGTCACAGCAATCATCATCTTTCATAGGTCTTTCACATCAGTCTTAGAACACAACCCCGAGATTCTCCACCGCCGCCATCGGCTGGAATACCAAATGTATGTAGACATACCCCTTGGGAACCTTCTGATATCTGCTGACGTTTAGAAATGAGGGTCTGTTCTGTTTACCGTACAGCCACCGGACAACTATTCCGTATTTTGACTCTCATTATTTATCTTGATCACAATTCCCCTATCGAATAGATCCCTTCATAGAAAATCTCCCCCTTTTCAACCCCCCATTATGTATCTATTTCCTCTTTTGTTTCCCTCGATAGCGATAGATAGATAAACTACACATAGAATTTTCTGTCCACTAGGCTAGAATCTAGGGTAAGCGTTCTAGGAGCCACCATGAACAAGAGAATTGGCCCCAGGCACCGCGACTTCGAGACGGCATTATCCCCGGCATCAATTGGCGCTCCAGTCCCTCATCCGCACCCAAAGATACCCCCATTCTATTGCCACCCTTCCGAATTCCTCCTAGGAGAAATAAGTTAGATTGCACCAACTTGACCCATCTCGTAGGTTATTCCCAGCTATGCGGCACTCAAGCAGAAACATTAAATTGGAGCAAGGGAAGCAACCTAATAGACTGTAATTTCATGCCCCCTCCTCAAACCCACCACCACAGATTGTGCCGGAAATATGAGTTTTCTCCATATTGATACAATACAACGGTGATCTATAATACGCCATATTGCGACGGTATTTTCCGTGAAGCCCCCAAAAACCAAAACCCATCGGCCACCCACACGGTTCGGATATGGGCCCTGGTTGGTGGCAGAAGTATGGAAAGCAGAAGTAGAGTGGTTGTGTGGTTATCGCAATAGCCTTACTAGTTATACATCCTCGGTATCCATGGCTCGGATGACCATGGCTCAGTAGCTGCCACCCCATGTCGGGATAAACGCAAACGAATGATTTGTGTCCAGCTGTAAATTATTTATTTGTTCTACCACGATCTCTCCTACTAACACAAATCCCTATACCTACCCGCCAATTTCCTCCTTGCTCTAACCGCTTTTCACCAACTACCAATTTTTCTATTACTATGTAAACTAGCTAGGCCGGTATACACCCCCACAGATGAATGGGACAGTGAGACCCGGCTTATGCAAAAGAGCCACAGAATGACCTGGACCAAACCAAAGCCGCCCCATCGCCCAACTGAACGCGGCTTAATATGGAGGAGCGAGATATGAGGAGGGGGGGCAACACATTAGACAGAAATCTTGTTTGTGGAAAACGTGAGACGATATATCCAGTGATAGGTGCCTTATTCTGAATCGAGTGAGAAATTGTGAAGTCGGGGAATGGCAGGTATGACAAGTGCATGCACCCGAAGTAAAACCTGGAAAGTTGTATGATGATGGAATCTTGCCTTTTGTGCCTTTAATAGTTGAGGGGTGACACGAAGACGGGTAAGGATTAGGGCTGATGATGATAAGATTGTTTCTCCTGGGGAATTGGGTATTTCATCAAAGATGAAGATTCCCAATCATGAACCCAGGCTTAGGAGGGTTGGGTTGATTAGTTTGGTATCGAAAGCTGCTCCAACACTGCCCGCAATATCATATGATGGCATAGGAATGATGGCAATAACAGACATTGTCCTAAAACGGGCACAAGAGGAAGGATGTCTAGACTTGCCGTGGCATACTGGTATTTAGACCTCGATGGCGAAACAATACACGGCGAAACTAGATACTGTGAAACGAGATACGGCGAGTGGCAAGTGGTGAAACAATGCCGAGCAACTCGCAACGAAAACGATCGCACACTTCAGGGGCGGGGAAAATTATTTTCACAAACAACAACCTCAGGCTCAGGCTCAATGACGACTCCTTCAACAACAGCTAAGGTAAAAACAGGAGTATATGTCATCATAAAGTCCTATCCTCCCATGAGCCAGGTGTGTCACCCTTTCACTTTCCATACTCCAATGCTAACAAAAGAAAAGCAAACACTAGCATTGTCTCTGGGGTTCCAGCTCTTTCACGCTGGCCCTACCTACACCGTTCCCACTTGTTTTTGAACAAAATGGTTTGGTGCACAGCGGATTCGATCACTGACGGTTGGAGAACCAAAGACTTTTATCGATACAAACGAGTAAGGTGACGAGACAATAAATCCAATAAAGAATAAAGAAACGAAAGACTGATACTCTGTGTACAGAAGATAGAATGAAGAGAAAAGGGAATGTCTGATGGATGGTCAAAACAACGAACAAAGGGAAAACAGTAGTCCTTTTATCCTCCTCAAAGTCCAAGCTCCCTTTAGGACATACGACCCGGGCCTGCGTATGCCGATTCTCTCCTCGCATTTCCTCCACTACCTATCTTTGCCGAATCTCCTCCGACTCATAACCGAGGTGAAATCTGGTTTACCGAGGGTCGGGGATGGCACTCTGCTGTCAGTATCATGATAGACTGAGGGATGTTGTGTTTAGTTGATATTACAGACATTGTGCTGGGTGTCGTGATGATAGTGTGTTTGGGTGTTGTCGCACCTTTCACTTAAGGTGTTTCGTGGTTGTTGATCCGTGATGAACTAGGTATGCAGGGTTGTGCGTAATCTGTATGAAGCTAACAGTGGTGCAGTCGGTATCAAACAATGGTAGTCTGGAACTAGTTCGTTCTAGTAACCATTCGATAAGATGTCACCTTCGTAGTAGTTGTTTTCCGCTGAAGAATCTGAATGTGGTGAGCAGCAAAATTTCAACACTTGTCGCCCGTCTTTCCCCCATCTCTCCCGATAGATGCATGGTCCCAAAACTCGCGATCATTCCTGCATTCGAAATGATTTCCACAAACGCATATGCCCGAAGCCAAAACACCTGCCCGAATTCTAAGCCCATTTCCGAAGCTACAAAGAAGAACGTCCCCGCAAGCTATCAAAAGAACAAAGGAGATATCAGGAGAGTATGGCGAGCTGCATTTCCAATACTGGTAGTGATCGGGACCGCGAGTAGTTACTACCAGGCAGTATTTCGAACCGTCTAGTCCGTCCGTCTTGGAGGCAGTGTTCCCAACGGGCCCGGCCAAGCAGGCCACTGGGGAAGATAGCCCAGGCAGAATTTGATCAGCCAGCGAAGGCCTATCCGACCTGATAGGCGCCTATAGGCCCGGAGATTAGCTTTGAGAACAGATCGCTTTAAGGGTGTTCCAACCCCTACCCTCTTTCGAGTTTATTGCCATTGATTATTTTCTTCTCTTTTACCTGTGGTTATTGCCTCTGAATTATTCATACAACAAGTGATACCCAAGGAACTCAATAAAGTCATAAAGATTTACCTCCAGAGCCACGAGCACAACCCTATTCTACCATCATTCCTTCCTATTTTGCGGGAACTATTTTAAATCCCCAAGCGAATAAAGTGAAACTGTTGTATTTTCAATATTATTTGGTAAACTATTCACAGTCAACCTCCATTATTGATGCCTTCGAAATAGTCACCATCCGACTGCGCACAGTTGATCCACCACAACCGCAACTCTTTTTGTACAATTAATTCAACAAATTAATTCACTACCTCTATCTTTTTGTGTTTTTTTTGCTAATAAAGCCAATTCATTGCTTTATTTTTAATCATATTGGGTAATTGGGAAACTGTTACGGTGAATTTTGCTGTTGGCACGGAGTAGACGCTCGCTATGAGTGGGTCGGTCGAGGTCCTATAGGCTGACCTAGGCTATATCGGCCAGGCCGGCCTATCAGGCAGCTGGGAAAAAGCTTATATGGCCTATATGCAGGCCTGCAGGCTCGGGGCAGGCTAGATCCGAGAGAATTTGGACAGGCCGGCCCAGACCCGTTGGCACTGATAGGGATGATCATGATCACAGACATGATCACACGGGGGATGATGACTACACTTGGCGCGCCATGCTGGTAGTAATCGGCATGGCGAGTAGTTACGACCAAGCAGTATTCCGAACTATCCAGTCCATCCGCTTTGTACTCCGTAGGCGGACTAAGGCAGACCGAGGTAAGCGGGACGTCCCACCTGGCCCGGCAGCACCCTATGGAGTTTTACAGTCACATCTTTTCCGCCGATACACCCAGCCACCTCTAGTTCACAATTTCATCTCGACAGGTCTCTCGAAAAATTCCCTCTATTCTGCGGAGAGTCAGCTTCTCTAGTATTGCAGCCATGGCGTTGTCCTGAAATCACAAATATATTGCAGCGAAAGATCTATTGAAGTGCATATCCGAGGGAGGAGGTGGGGCTTGAAGAGGAAAGAATTGGCTCAGTCCGATCTCCATACTCGGGGCACCTGAAGATCTATTGAACTTTCTCCTCTTTCCTGCAGGAATATCCTTTACTGTGTTGGTTACCTCGCATCATAATATATCACTCATCTTTTACTTGCCAGCACGAGGCTGTCATCCTTAATCAGGGTTCCGAATAGTCCGACTGGTCAAGTCTTGGAGGCGGGACCGGGCTGGCCAGTCCTGGTGATAGCGATGACTGGACCCGACTAACTTGGGTTGTCCGGTCCGGTTTGAACTGGTCCCAGACCAGTCTTTACAAAAGATCGCATGAGTCTGAATGGCACCAAGCCCAACACTCGTTAAGAATAGAAGTATAGCTATACTAGAATCTTAAAGTCACTTGTCACGCTATGAATCAACAGCCCCTCAATACAAGTTGATAGAATATCCTGGAGGGGATAATATGCGGTGGAAATATGATTACCTGATGGATAAGTCGCATCCAATACAGGTATTGTTGCATTTGGTCATGTAATATCACTCACTTAGTGAACCAAAACTAGTTCAATACTCGAGAACCTATTTTCGCTACCCCTAATCATCAGCAAAAATAATACCTTGCGTCCTGTGCGCCCCGTGCGTCTGACACCGGGGACGTCGGAATGCTAATCGCGAATCAGGACGCAACGTCAGATCGACGTCGCGTCCTGACTTTGCGTCACCTAGCGCCATCCGTCCTGACGCCATCGGGACACGGACCCCTACGTCGTGTGCGTCCTGACTGCGTCTGGTGCTCCTCTATTACCTCCTGACTCCCCCTGATCTACGACTCTTCCGTTCCTACTGCGTCGGGTGCTCCGCTATTGCGTTCTGACTGCGTCGGATCTATGACTCTCCCCTCCCGCCCTGATGCCGGTTCCTTCTCAGCGAACGTCAGGGATTCACTCATCTTCAGATCTTGAGTCCTAATGTTTTCACACCCTGCCGACCACGTCTGGATCCCACGATCTGCATCTCTCCCTTCCTGACGCCTGCTCACTTCTTCCTGATCTTACGCCATATATATGCTGCGTCCTGATCCGATGGTGACTCTATCCGACGCCGCCTTTTCATCCGGACGCATTGTGTACTTAGTCTAATGCCATCCTGATCCTACGCCTAGGCACTTCTCTTCTTTCACACGCTGTCACGATGTGTTTTACTATCCTGATTGCCAAGATGCACCTGTTAAGCGTTGCATCTATTAATTCTCTCCTGAATTCCTTGAGTTGGCTAGACGCCCTCATCTTAATACGACTATGCTCCTCGCACACTTTCCAATATGTGAGAACGCATCCCAAAACCACTATACTACAGATGCTCAGCATTCTAACTACCCGCATCTATGCTCGCACTTTCCCCCTGCTCCATATCCCACGGATCAGTAGTCTCTTCCGCCGGCTCTAGATCACCAAGGCTGAGCGCGAGCTGTCGCAATGTAGTCGGAGTCACAGTATTGTCCAAAGTTAGCCCCCCAGCCACCTCCTGTGAGCCATTCGGGGTCTGTAGGTCCGAATCGAGGAAGTTGAGTTGCCGGGTTGCCGACAGGTGGGTGAAATCGAAAGACGTGACAGTCTCTTGTGAATCGTTTCGGTTATCTGGGGCTCCAGCCAGGGCTCCAATACGCAGGTTGCTGGGAGTTTGACTCTCAATCTGTGAAGTTGAACGTGTCTGAATGCGTGGAGTTGGGCGTGTCGGAATCCGAGGAGTTGCCCGTGGGAGGACCGTCTTGACATCTGACTCTGCACCTCTGCCGCCACTGCTTCCCAATCATCCGTAAACCCTTCACGGCGATCTTCCTGTATCGCATCCTCCTTTTCCATTTTCGCTTTGATGGTCTCGCGAATGTTCTTGAGGATCATTGTCAGTACCCAGTCTGGGCACGTGGCCCACATCTGGCACTGGCGGGCAAAGAGGTCTTCCGAGCTCATCATGAGGTTAGCATCCTGGCCGGAACTAGAGAACACCAGGTTCAGGGTCAGGCTCACCTGCTACTGCCTCCGGCTTGAAGACGCATGTTGCAAGATAGATTCCGGTTTGCAATGCTCGCAGAGTATGGCAGAGTATGGCACAGGTTAAACATACCATGGTGCGATTGATGCGACCAAGAAAATCAGGTGCGGCAATCCCACGCATTTTCCTGCCCTTGAAGTACTTTCCCCATATTGCCTCGGGCATCTGGGGCGCGAGGAATCGATTCGTTACTTCCTGGGTCAAGTCCATACGCATTAGTTGTGGCCGGGCTATCACAAAGCGCACACTTACCTCATACCCTCTCTGGGAACACATGAATCTATCCCTCTCGAGGAGGTAGTCCACCCTACGCGCAATAGCCATCGGGTCTCGGGGGAGATCGTAATATCTTCCAATGCGTTCCTTCACGTGGAACAGAAACTGGGATCTTACGGCAGAGTGTCTTGCGTGTATCTGTCACAATTAGTAAGCACGTACGACCAGTGCGTCAAGTTTGAGTATCAGCGTCCACTTACTATTTTTATGCTTGCCACCGATGGTTCAATATTTCCTGCGTCGGATATGTCTTTGAGAGCCTTCAGCCAAACACGGTGGACCTCGGACATCAATACAGCGTGTGCTGGGAGAGGATTCACAAACAGGGTGTACTATAGAATAAGAGTCTTGGCCCGCACTATTACAGCAGCCTCGGCCTCGGTGGCCGTATTTCACCGTGAGTTAGTATCCGGCCAGATGTGATGCTCGTGTTGTTGATTATAGGGCTGGCGGGGAGGACTCGAGCTCCGGACTCCGGACGTAGTGGGACTATGGGTGGCCAGCGGCGACGAATATGGTGGTACACTGGAAGATGTGAACGCCTGTGGAGTATACGCACCACCCTGAATTATACGTGGTCGAGCAGCTTGGGTGCGCCCGACTTGGGCTGCTCTTTGAGATCTGGAGGTGGTCGAAACTCGCACAGTTGAAACCCGGGTATTTGCTTGTCGTCTGTCTGCAGTTCTTGATCGGTGACGAGACCCTGATCCACTGTCGTCATCCGGGACATCATTGTCTTTTGCGTCTGGTTCTGTGTCCGATTCAGTTTCATCAGATCTGCGGGAGTTCTGTTACTCATCGCTGCTCTCATCGCTCACAGGAACTGTCCCTATTTGGTGTTGTGCATCTGGTTCCCCCTCAGGTTCACTATACGCCGTAGTCGGTAAGGTCGCCCTTCTGGAGCGCTTCACGGGTTGTGATGTGGGGCGTCTTGTGGTTTGTGGTGTGGAAGAACTGTGACTGGACCACTGTGTACTGTAGGAGCTGCTTGATTCGGCAGGGAGTGTTCTTGTACTATGGGAGCTGCCTGATTCAGTCCGCTGTGTTCCTGATGCAGATCCCCTCTGCGCGGGTATGACCTCGCGTCTACGCCACTCCAGATTGCCTACTCGTGAAGTTGGATGACTGAGTAATTTGCCTTGAGGTTGTCTAGACATCGTAGAATACCGGAGACTGATGAAGATTTTTCAGAGAGAATAGGAATTAGAATGCCTGAGTGTAATGTATCCCACGCGATGTGGACATTAGTAGTTTGTAGTTGTTGTGCAATGGATCGCGTCAGGTCTTATACGCTACGTCTGTTGGGGGGGGCGGGGGTGTGAGATTCACGTACTATCACTCGGTATTGAAAGAATCTATTCAACTGCAAAAAGGTGTTTTCTGCTTGTTCAACACTATGTTCGTACTCTGGACGAGCTCAGGTATGATGTTCGGCAATGCTCTGGTATGAAAAGGTTTGAGGTGTCAGTAAAGTAGGAGGCGTTGCTAATATCAGTAGTGCCTATGCAAAAACTAGCCACAACGAGTATCTGTTAGCGACACTAGGTCTAGCAAGACACACGCCACGAGCAATGTGGATTATATATCTCAAACCTCAGCTCCTGACGTCGAATCAACACGACTAAATCTCGAGATCTCAGTTTTCACATAGTGCATACCCCAGTCCTTTTGGCTAACGCCAGTCTAGTTATGGACAGAGAATGCGAGTCCAGCCCAAAGCGGAAAATGTTATCAGATATCAGCATAAGGGGACGTAAGGATGAGAGAAGCTGAAGCAAGGGGCGCGCAATGGTATCATTACTATACTAACTAGGAATCATAAGGAGAAAATAAATTACATGACACTTTGTTTCAAAGGAAATCGCACAGCGCGTGTAAGGGAGTAGTAGGGGTAAAAATCCAAAAAGTAATTCATCCCGAAACCTAGAAATCTCATTTTCGACCTGAGCGACCTCTTCCAGAACGGGGTATTTCGGGTACGGATGGGCAGTTTTCTGAGGCGTGCTCAGAACTCTGAACTGAAGATCGGCGTGCCGGGGGTGCCACGGATGCTGGTGGCTGGGTCGGGGCCACATTGGCAGTAGATGGCGGGAGATCAGTGGTGGGTGCGGGATGTTCGATCGTTCTCTCCGGAGTCGAGAGATGCCGCCCAGCAGCTGAAGCAGGGGGAGCTGAGGCAGAGTGTTCGTGGCCATTTATATGTGTGGCAGGTGGTGTGTCCTCCCCGCCATCATACCCTTGAAGCCTCTCCGCTACAATCTCGGGATTCGCCAACAATCTGTTTGTGCAGGGGTTCTTCTGGGCAAATTCGCGGAGTTTACGGAGCATCTCAGACTCAGAAGACCCAGACGGGTGAGAGGAGGGCACCCCCGACACCGGCGCTAATGGTTGAGAGCGCGCTGGCTCCTCCATCTGCGATGGAATATTCTTCCTGCGTCTTGAGGGGCCCGGAACTCCCGGTGACTGGTGCTACACCAGCAATTAGCTATCCAATTTTGATCTATGTCCCTGTTCAGTCTAGATACTTACGCCGCCCTCGTCTACAACGATACATCAGCAAAAATAATACCCTGCGTCCTATGCGTCCTGTGCGTCTGACGCACCTGACGCCCGAACACTAATCGCGAATCAGGACGCGACGTCGATCCGATGTTGCGTCCTGATTTTGCGTTACTTAGCCCCGTCCGTCCTGACGCCATCCCGACACGGACCCCTACGTCCTGTGCGTCCTGACTGCGTCTGGTGCACCGCCTTTGCGTTCTGACGTCGCCTGATCTAGGCTTCGCCCGCCCTGACGCCTTCCGATCCAGGACTCTCCCGCCCTGACGCCTTCAGATCCAGGACTCTCCTGCCCTGACGCCGGTTCCTTCTCACCAAACGTCAGGGCTTCTTTCATCTTCCCACCTCGCATCCCAATGTTTTCTGCTCCCACCTCCCTTGTCCGGATCCCACGATCCTGATCTCTCCGGTCCTGACGTCTCGTCACTTCTTCCTGATCTCACCCCCTATACATGCCGCGTC
>Ga0307510_10002753_pt1 | contig 20132 bp, 11 predicted proteins | sample 12_EM_MG_FD_207224 | JGI IMG/M metagenome (GOLD analysis project Ga0307510, IMG submission 207224) | Populus trichocarpa ectomycorrhiza microbial communities from riparian zone in the Pacific Northwest, United States - 12_EM | ecosystem: Host-associated > Plants > Roots > Unclassified | place... | reverse complement strand
AAACTATTCATACTTTCCAAATACATGTCCATATTTAAAAACCATGAGCATTAAAGACATTAAATGAACAGCCAACATTTTTTTATGAGGTAAGTTATCCGAATGATTTAGAGTTTATAAGTGTAAAGAAACACAAAAAACAAAAGTCAACTTGGTTCAGAAAGTTTGACTCATCAAAATGCTCTTAGATGTACATTTTGACTGCCCCTAGAGAATTAAGCAATCCTCAAAGCATAACAATCTGCCAGGTTACACAGGAGAAACAAATCTGTAAACCCATTTGAAAAGGCATAAAGACATGACAGCTAATCTCCTCTTTACAAAAAGTGAAAAGACAAGGTGAATGCATTAACTGTTTTCCAACTTGAAAGTTGGAAATCAATCAAGGAACTTGCATATGTCTGCAACAAATGCACTAACTTTACAATGTTGTTAAGACCAATCGCAAACCAAATCTATACAGGATCTATCACAGAAATTTACAATGTGAGTCGCAATTCAGTAGGCAAGCTGACATTCATAACTCAAGGTAAGCGACTTAATAACAACTATTCTGTGTCAGATATAAGAACAAGATAACAAGGCAAGCTACAACCAAAAGGCCTACCAATCCGAAGTAGAAAAGGGAAAAAAGAAAAAGAAAAGAAACGAGAAGAAAAGACAAACAGCTAGACTATAACTACAGCTAATCTGCAAATAATTTCTAAAACTTTTACACCCCAGTACAGTCTCATATAACCCAATTAATGAAAATCTAATAAAGAATATCACACATGGAAACAAGCTCCAACTACCTTCCTTGATTAATTGAAGTACCAAGCAAAAAACTAGATTTTTTTTCACTTTCCAAATAAGGCATCCCTATCAAGACTAATCATAAGCAACAAAGGTACTATATGAACAACCAACATTTGGAAATTTTGTCAGACAAGTTAACCTGATAATGTAACAGCAAAGATGTGACGTAGTTCCTCCAAGTTAAGAATATTTCACGCACCAGTATCCAATTCAATGCAGTATATATTCTCACCATGCATGGAAATTAAGCAATCATCAAAGGATAACACATGTTTCAAACAAAAAAGCATCTATGAATCTATTGGCAAAAGCATAAAGAGATGACAGTATATTTTTTATTCTACAAAAAGTGCACATGAAAAGGTGAACGATCAAACTCATTTTCTAACTAGTTTGAAACTCAGACCAGAAACCTATATTTTTATTTACAATAAGTTTACTAAGCCTATGATGATCTTAGCAGTTGTAGTGAGAACCAAAAGAAATACCTAAGTTCTACCACAGAAAATTACTACTCCAAGTCCCAACTCAGCTGCCAACTTGACATCTATGACAATAAGGAACTTACAGTTGAATAAGAACAATAAAGAGAAGTAACCACGTGACAAAACAAATGGCTAGGAAAGAATTCATTAAACTAGTCTAACAGGAGGAAAGGCTCTTTAACTATCATGTACCAGTATGTCTTACTACATGCAATAGCAGTGATAATTTGTTAATCAAATGTGATTTCTGCAGTTAGTGCATTTCTATCAACATTGCTAGCATCTTACCAGTCTTAGGCCTACCCCTCATGCACTCAGTTAAACCACTAAATAACAGATAATTTCCCTAAGTTGAAAGGAACCGTATCCATATAGAAGTTGACAATAACTGACAGAGGATAACCTTCTATGACAGAAATTGAGAAATGATTATTCTTCCAGCCCTAATACTCTAGCAACCTACCATACATATCACCAGGCATATCAGAAGGTTAAAACCCTCAAACTCACTAATCCTTGGATAAAAGTGTATGTAATTAGCAACAAGCTTAAACGCACAGTCGCACACACAAAAGCCTCACTTACGGGAGGCTTTAGGGGTTGATCAGTCCCGGACAGACCAAAAGTGGAGTATCTTCCCTCTTGCAAATACAAACAAAAACTACAAAATAGTTTCTAACCAAACCTGGAGCAACAAATATCCTTTTATACCTATAAACAGAATTTACACTAAACCACTTCTAAACGCATGGAAAACCACTATCTCGCTCCCATTAAACCCAAACAAAACATTCTATAACTAACACACCAACATTTGTATGCTAAAAACATTCAATAAATACTAAAACAAAAAACAAAAAACAAAGAAGAAACAAAATTGAAAAGTAACAAACCTGCCACAAGCCATACACCGAAGCCGCCCTTGCTTGCCATCCTCCAAATACTTCTTTCTGTCAGTCTCATTCTCATTAATCACCTTCACAAAATGAAAAAACGCTTTCTTTAATTCACTCTGGTTCACTTCACCAAAATTCCTGTTATTATTTCTATTAGCCAACCCTACATCATCACCACTACCAATCCTCATTTTCTTTCCTGCTCTCATTTCACCCGCCACACTACTCGTTCCGGAACCTCGATTATCCGGCCCCAAAGTGTAATTTTTCCCATTTGAATTGTTATTATAACTACTACTACTATTCCCTTGCTTCACTGATTCCTCATCAAATTTCCTCTTATTTTGATTTTGATTCTGGTTTTGAAAGCCTAACGCATCATGGTTCGATGGAGGGAAGCGGGGCCCAGTGGGGAGAAAGTCGAGGTGGCCCCCCCGGTGAAGGAACCGCGGCGGAAGAGGAGGACGAGGGAAGTCTTGGTAATCTGGTGGGAGAGCTAAGTAAGAGCGGACGCTGCCGTCGGCGAGCACAATAGTGCGGCGTTCAAGCATGTGAAAGCCGTATGTAGGTGGTGGAGGAGGGCCAAGGTCTGGGAATGGGAACGGAGGGACTTGTGGAGGTTGGATTGGGCCTGCAGTAGAAGTAACGGGCTTGGGGGATGGGCCAGTGTTGGGCTTTGGGGAAGGGTTTGGTTTATGGAGTTTCTGGTTGGATTGCGGTGGTTGTGGATTGTTGTTGTTGGTGGCGGTGGATTCCCAACGGGGTTTGCGGTGGGGGGCAGGGGTGGAGGAGGAGGAGGGTTTTTGAGTTGAGGATTTGGGGTGGGAGCCACCTGCCATCCCCCGGAAGAATGTGTGATTAGGGATTCTAAATGGATATCAAGATTTTTAGCGGAGAAGAGGAGAGAGTAGAGTGCAAGAGGTTTTACTTTCAGCGGGGAAAGATGCTCTGGCCCAGGCCTCTCTCTGAGGATGAGAAAACGGTCTGTTAAAAAAGATGATCCCAAGGCCAACTGCAAGTCGTTCAGTCTTTTACGGAACGACACGTCACCTCGACGTTTTATGGTGTGTCTTCTGGATAAATTCAGCAACTAGTGAAAGACCGTTCTTTATAAGGAGGAAAGGATTGAAAGCGAAGTGTGTGTGGAAGGGAAGGAATCAAGGGTAAAACCACCTACAATTCTGCATCCAATTCTAGCTGGGGTTGTGTGGGTATGCATGTTTTATTTTGTTTCTCCTTTTTCGTTTTCGGTTTTCCTCTGAACTCGTTAATCTCCATAATTATTGCTTGTTGGTTTGTAGGATGCCGCGGATTTAGCTTGGTTGAGTTACAGGAACAAGAATGGCTGTGGTTCTTGGAGCTAAAACATGCTCATTTGTCACTTTCAAGACAATGAACAGAACCTCTAAACCTGATATTGACTGTAAGCAACAACTTCAATTCCCTCCCTGTATTCTTTCTTTCGTAAATCAGTATTGACAACGGCGCACCATTCACCAACCTTGTTTCTTGATGGTTTCAATGCAACATTACAGACAAACTGAATTCTAGGTGCAATGCTGTTCTATCATCTCAAGCTGCTTTGCCAAGTCGTCGACATGTCTTGGTCTTTAGCGCTTCATTTGTTACAGTTCTGACCTTAAATTGCTTTCTTACACCGTTACAAGCACGGGCCAAAGAGGAAGAAAAGGATGACGGAGTTGCTGGGGCCATTAAATCATTGTTTGATCCTAATGAGAAAACAAAATCTGGGAAATTGTTGCCAAAGGCATACTTAAAGGCAGCAAGAGAAGTTGTGAAGAACCTCCGCGAGTCACTCAAGGAAGATACCAAGGATATCGCCAAGTTTAGACGGACTGCAGATGCAGCAAAGGAGTCCATACGGGAATACCTGGGCAGTTGGAGGGGACAAGAAAAGGTAGTTCGTGAGGTACGCACCTTCAACTCTTTACCATCGTTTGAAGAGTTGTTTCAATCTGCCACTTTTTACTTTCTTGTTGCAGGAATCATATGTAGAATTAGAGAAGGCAATTAGGTCTTTGGCCAGTTTCTATTCGAGGGCTGGTCCATCTGCACAACTCCCGGAAGAGGTTAGGTCTGAGATATTGAATGATTTGAATACCGCTGAAGAATTTTTGTAGAGTGATCAGATGCACATCAGCTAAATGGCCTCGAACCCAACTGGTTTCTGGATGGGAAATTCAGGCTGTGCTCTCTATTTGCAATCACGTCTATTTCCTTTGAAATATGAACAGAAAAACTACTGTTACATGCTGTGAAATTCTTAGCTATCATTTTTGAGTTCATGCAATCAGGATAATTACAAGGTTGGTTGGTTTGTTTGTTTTTCATTTTAGCATCTATCCAAGAAAGCAAGATGGTTTAAGCAAATTCCGCAAATGCTTTCCCTTTCTTTTATGAATCACATCTCTGGCATTACATATCCAATACAATATTCGTTGGCTGTGAAAATTTCACTCCACCAGAAAATAAAAGGTTGGGCAGCATTCAACGCGTACGCATTGAGCAAATTCGGGGGAACCAAAATCTCACACCATGGACATATGCATATTGATTTTCTTTCCAAATTGAATGAGATTGACATTATTTAGGCATATGAATCCCAAAACAAAAGCACTGTAAATTATAAATATGAGAAGTAATAAAAAGGAGGGGTTAGCATTTGCCAATTCATTCTCATATAAATCACAAAACCATTAGAATCTGCACTTGGAAAGCAACACATTTCATTCCGCTTGAAAAGATTATAGTAAAGAAGTGTAGGGGAATTTCATACGACTAGAGAAAGGTACTGAATCCGACAAATAGAAAAAATCACTCAAGTGCCTAGTCTAAACCACAGTGGAACAACTTGGCAATCACTAGAAATCAAGTCACCAAAGGCCACGGTTCAAGAGTTCTCGGTGTACATTTCCCAGAGGCCACCACCAAGAAGCTTCAATAAAGTGACAGGTGAGAACGGACAAATAACAACTACGAGCTCAAAAGTTTATTCTTGACAAATACACATCTTCCCTGCTGCTCCCTCCTTTTCCCTACGCCACGAGTAAAACAACGTTTGGAATACAAAAACATCAATTCATTAGGAGTTCATAATACAACTAACCATATGGGCAGTAGCCTATCCTTCACAACATCCACGTCCCCATATTGGACTGCATCAGCAAGAACAGTAACTTAATCACTTTCGGTTTATCATATAAATAAATGGCGCTCAACTGATTATCATAACCACAAACTAGTAGAGATCACCAACATGGATCTCATGGAGGATGCATCCAAAGTCACATCACCTTCGAATTTAAACCATCATTCTTAAAAGTAATAATGAATCATCACGTTCTCGATAGAACCCCCTTTGAGCTGCACATAACACATCAAACGTGCTTTAGAGTTCTCGTTACAAGAAGTATTATGTGGAATGGGCAGGAAAACCTTCTAATGTTAAATAACTCTACAATATGCCATGAAAATTGGCTTCCTAATGGATAGTGAACCCCCTTTGAGCTGCACATAACAAATCAGACATGCTTTAGAGTTTTCGTTACAAGAAGTATTATGTGGAATGAGCAAGAAAACCTTGTAATGCTGAATAACTCTACAATATGCCATGAAAATTGGCTTCCTAATGGATAGTGAACGTGCTAAAAAGGTAAGAAAAAGAAATGCAAACAAGTGATAGGAAATGATTTGCAAGGTGCTACCAGCCAATCTAAGAAATCTTGATGAAGTAATTTAACAAAAAATTATGGTTTCTTAGCTGCAAAAACTTTGATGCAATGATTTGCTCATGAGAACTGAAGAAGAATCTTATACTAAGGGGACAAATCACAAAGTCACATATCAAGTTGAAAAAGGAGAAATGATGTCAAAGCAGGAACTTTTTGAGATCCACAAAGTAGAAGCATACCGACTCTTTTGTTAATGTAGCCGCAAAATGAAAGGAAAAAAAAAAAGGAATAGAAACTCGTGCAGTGCATTGCACTTATAAGACTATTTCTCATCTTTAAATCAACTTCAAAATTTAGAGTATGTTTACAAGGTGAGATGCTTTCAATGCCAATGTAGTCACAGCGGAAGAGGAGAAATCAAACCTTGGCACAGTCCCGAGGCGACGTGGGTCATATTCTGTTGCTTGTCGAAGAGCCCTGGCAAAAGCTTTGAAGGTTGCCTCAATAATATGATGAGAATTTCTTCCAGCAAGCTGTGGTCCACATTGGAACATTCTTTTATAACTATAAATTTGACAGCAAACGAGATTAGAAAAGCTTGCTAGCTAATCATTACAAGGAAAAATGCAAATTATAAAATTAAAGAGGAAAAATTGTATCAAAAAATAACAAGGAAGCCAACTTCTAAAAGATTGAAGATTGCAACAAAGTTCATGGAAAACCTCCAGTACTACCATTGTACCATCAACTTGGTACATCTCTACACTAGATTGTGATGTGTGTTCAATTTGCATGTCATATAAGTAACGCAACCATAAAACCAACACATAATGTTTCAATCACATGAGTAAATGTTAGGACCAATATCTGCCACTCTTTCTACATTTTATGCTTTAATGGACCCAAATTAAACTTGAGGAAAACCTAGGTCTAATTCTAATGCAGCCCTTCCACCAAAAGGAGATTTACTCCTATCACATCCTTATCCCATGCTAATTCTTCACAGGATTCTGATCAGCTTTGTTACATATCTTGGGTTCTCTACAAGGAATCGAAGCCATTCTTGTCCATAAACTGTACTTTGAACTACTTCTGAGTTTGTCTGTTGACTCTTGCGATTGATCTCAACATGTTCTTTTGATGCATAATGGGTAAAAACAGGCCATAATTAAAACCTAAATGGATGGGTTTGAAGAGAGGAGTGAAAAAATCATTTTATTTTTATAAAATCTAGAAAAGATGAGAAACAAAATCTATTAGAGAGAGCACAAGTGAAGTATCAAAAGACTCATATCATGCGAATGTTAAACTTACATAAAATTAGTTGAAAAATATGGAGAAGTGACAGGGTTTAGGGTGGAGGTGTACCCAGTTAACAGTGCAACAGGAGCGCTGGAGTTTTTCTTCTTGTTTTTTTTTTCTTTTTCCCAAAGGCTATAATGAGAGAATATTAATAATCTATTTACAAAGATAGTGAAGACTGTTTGCATGGACAGTCAATAGCGCTGGAATGCTTCAGGCTAAATTGAAAAATTTAAGCATTACAATATAGTGTTATCTGCCGAATGTGTAGTGTCATACCAGAAGTATTCACCAATGACTGGAAAAAGTGTTCCACCAGCTAAAAACAGACATTTAAAATTAATCATGAATATCATTAACCAGTTAATCTTAGAAAATGGAAAATTTTGAAAGAAGAAAACAAGGAGAAAGGTGTTCAACAATCAAAATAATAGACCAGGTTAGACATTCCGAGGTGTGAACTTTATCCGCATCAAATTGTCTTCTTGAGGCTTTGACTAATATCCAAGAGTTGGCAACAGGCAAAAGAACATGAAATCATTGTTGCAGAAGTGAAGAAAGTAAAGTGGAGCACCTGAGTATCATATGTTCCAACTCTCTGAGTAGGAATTTGCAAATCATAACCCAAATATGGCCGGCCAGACAAATCCTGAAAGGAAATAAAACTCAATTCAATACAAATATGCGTAACTTAAAAAAAAAAAGAAGGGAAGCATAATATGATGGGAAGCTAATCCTTCTTCTTAAGTAAATACAGCTAATGATTTACACGCACTATGATTTTAGTCTCGACTTCCATGATACCTCCGCAACCTCTAAGTCCATTTCATAAATAAAAAGCATTATGATCATGGAACTGAATCTCTGATATTGCTCTTCTCCAACTTCAAATGAGCAATGCCAAGCAAAGTGGCAGGTGATGCAACTGTGCAATTTGTATTGAGCAAGTTGCACACACAAATCACGACCACTTAACCACAAGCATGGGTGTTCAGCGTGCACAATGACAATCACAATGTCACATCACCCACAATTGTGATGGCTATTTCACTCCCAACCCTGCAACCCCATATCACATGCATACAAAAAAATTTCACCATACAACTAAATCAGTGGTGGCATCTAGCAATACCCATGCATTTTGCACATAAGTATATGAGTCTACATGGTCATGCTCTAAGGCACTCAACAAGCATGGTGACACAAATTTTGTTTAGTATCTCTCTTCCAAACTTCCACCCAACCCCACCCTTAGTGACCTCATAACGTGTTAGTCCATCTCACACTTAAAGCATCATAACGATGCCATTCTTCTTCATTTTCCAAAACAAGCAATCTTAAACAAAGTCGCAAGGGATTCAAATGTGCAATCTTCACCACGCTTATTGCATATGCGTGAGCGAAGATCACATGCTCATGGACTAGGTGTTTGTCTGGCTTAGAGGGTAGCGGTACAGGTAGAGGTGTAAGCTTTTACAGAGGTGGAAAAGGAAGAGTTTTTTCATTAATAGCTGCATGGAGATATTTATATGATAACTAAGCGCATAACTTACCAAGGAAACATGTATTAATGCCTCATCAAGAGGAGCTGAGAAGTCGCCAAACCGATTAATTCCTTTCCTATCCCCAAGCGCTTGCAGCAAAGCCTGCAGAGGCAAATTTTACATATTGCCTCCCATTCATTTCCCAGAAATATAAACTCGCAGATACAAAAAAAAAAAAAAAGAGCTGATGATTCATGCTTAATTTTACAATTACAAGTTTCAAATAAAATAGAAATTAAGTAGGAATAACAAAAATAATCAATATAGGACACGCAAAACCAGGGGGGGGGGGGGACTAAAAAAAGAAAAGATAATGGACAGTGACATACAGTTCCAATAGCGAGAGCAACATCTTCGTTAGTGTGATGATCATCAATGTGAATATCGCCAGTTGCCCTCACATGCACATCAAAAAGCCCGTGCGAAGAAAGTCGCTAAGAACACAAACCAACTAAATAATTATAAGAAAAAAAACTATAAATAGTAAAATCCAAATTTCCAAATGAAAAAAGGCAAAATAGAAAGATAACTAACGTCTAACATGTGATCAAGAAAGGGAATGCCAGTAGTAGAATCAGCAAATCCAGTCCCATCCAAGTTAAACTTGACTGAAACATTCGTTTCATTAGTGACTCTCTTCACTTCCCCAATCCGAGCACTTGCTGCTGAACACCACCCAAAAAAAAACCCAAATTTGGCAAAATATAGTGGAAAGAAACTGATGAAAATAGAGTTGTTAATAATAAAAAGATTTGTACGGGATTCGATTGGAGAAGAGGTGGTTAGAGAGGAACGGTAGGCCTGAAGTGGTTTTGAGGTTTTAGTAGTAATAGTAGTATGCGAATCCATTAGTAAAGGAGTCGAAGAAAAGAAGGGGTGGGGGCAATTTTCTTTGGAGATGACGAGGGACCGCCACCACCTCCATTCCACTCGTTTCCAGCCCTTTTCTCAACTTCATTAACGAGTCGCCCACATGAAGGCACCAGAACCTGTAACGGCGTCGTTTTATAACGGCAGCCTTTTTCTCTCTAATTATTTTTCCTGCTTAAATTGATAAATTATAAATAAAAGTACGGTGTTTTTAAACATTTCCCGCCGAAAAATAACCTCACCTGCTCCACACAGAGCACTACTATCAATCAGAAGGCTGGGTACGAACTTCGGGAGCTTAGTTTCTGTAAAGACCCATCTAATGAGAAGTGAATAATATGATATTTTTCAAACTCAATGGAGAAGGGCAGCTCGCAAATGACATAAAATTTATGAATCAAGTGCAGGCATCATGGGAAAAGGAGGAATAAGGAGAAAAAAAGAGAGGATAAGTTATAATTACATGGAAAAATAGAGTTCAAAATCTTTCTCCAACCGCCTACGTCATGTGTCAAGATGTTGCCATACGAAAATGAAATAATACAAGACTTCGTAAGAAACTCCGAATTTGGATCTCGGCAGATTCAGATATGTACACACTGCATTGCATGAATACGTTGATCATCAACACTTGAACATCTCCACATATCTGCCACCAGCCTCCACCATTGACTGCATTTCCCGACATTAGATTCTCCTCCATCGTCGAGCAGATATGACACCTGATAATTCCATCGAGAGATCGAATTGCAACTCTTTGGTATCAAAATTTATCTTGGTGCTTGCCATAGTACAAACTGAATCTTGAAAATCATCCTAAGAAATGGTATCGGCGCTGATTGCAACGATTGATGGTGCTTCTTTATGCCAAAACAGTGCCCTAACAATCACGAACCAGTTGGAGCATTCCAAGTTCCGCATGAAAGTCGAGCACAGAAACACATAGCAGGAATTCTGTGGAAGTGTTAGTGTCAGATAGAGCCAGATTCGATTTTCCCTTCACTTGCATCAATCACAGAACTCTCCTCCGGCACTTGCGATGCAGCTCCTCCACAATACATTGCATCAGAAACAGCCTCTGGAACCACGTCTAATTTGATTCCCCTCTCATGGCCAATTTCACTATTTGGGTTGGACTCGATTTGCATGTTATTCTCCTCGGCACCACTGAATCCAGAAACAGATACACCTGAAATTTCATTAACCTTCTCGACAAAGTTTTCTGCAGTTGTCTTCTCTATGGAAGGGACAGCTTCAAGAGATACCATATCGACACTTCCTGTAGGAATATCACTCAAATCACCATCATTACAAGCCACGTTATTGTTTACAACAGAGGAATCTGATAGGGGCATAGTTTCCATCTTCAGTGTTATTTCCACAAACGTTTCCTCTGATTGAGAATCAGCACATCCACTCTCTTCTACTGATTTTGAAACTTTAAGTTCCCCGGACACAGACTCATTCAGATTCAATGAATGAAATAGATTGATTCCATCCACTTTACAAGATTGATCACTGTCTTTGGCAGGAGAAGCCATTTCAGATTTATTTTCCTCTTGACTGTCACCACTCACGTTCAAGATTGTTATAGAAGCAGACCCGAGTATCTTGCCCTCTGATTCAGAATCAGCAGATGAAGTCCCATCAAAAGGTGCTGCATCTTTAAGTTCACAAGAAGCATCTAAAGAACCACTCATCCCCGAGGCATCGCCTAGGGAAGCACCTGGAAGTTGGGTATCTGTATCCATAGCTGCCACATCTCCCTTGAAACCAGTCAGAGAGGTATCTTCAACAGGAGAATCTGATTTGGATTTAACCATCTCACGTACATCATGAGTTGTGTAGGAGACACATTCACTTTTCTTATCCACAGCAGATTGAACCAACTTGTCCTCTGATTTAGAATTTGTCTGTATGGTTTCCTCCTTGAGTGGCACCGCACTTTGAAGTCCATGAGACACATCCAAAGAACTATTCATAGTAGAGACATTGTTCGAGGAAACATCAGCGCATTGGGAATCAGAACTAGCACTAGCCACTTCATTTTTCCCAATCGAACATTCCAAACCACTATTATCACAATCATGAGCATCATGCCCAGCTGGAGAATCTGCATCAGATTTATTTACTACAGTTTTAATACATTCACTGTCTTCTTCGAACTCCATCTGGTTTGCACCTGTTGAAAGAAATGTAGATCAATAAAACAGGACATGAATATAAAGTTAAAAAGAGAAAATTGAACAAAGCATCTGACCAAAACCTATGCTGGTACTCCTCTTTCCATCAATATTTTCTTGCCTGAGCTCCTTCTGGAACATATCTATACCAGGGAACACCAGCATATTCATAGACTTCAATTCTTGCTTGAGTAATTCATCAAGAGTAGTGAAACCAAAAACCTCTGTCCATGTATGCATGAGTTCAGAAATTGCAGGGATAATCAGTTTCTCAACCTTCAGAGAGCATAGTGTCTGAGAAGAAAAAATAAAATTAATTGGATTATCAACAGATAGCAGGGAAAAAACAAACCAAAGGCAAGACAAATAAGAACTTGTAGTTTCAATAGTTTAAATATGTAAATACTAGCAAAACAGTTCTTATTCCTTACCGATTCAATAGCATAGAAAAGCCGACGGCACATCCCTTGACGCCTGTACATATGGCGAGTTCCAATAAATGGCATTTCTGCCAACCGAGTTCCGTGGAACCTAACCAACCAGGACGGTGCCATTATCAGAATTCAACTGAAGCAAATCTACACTCAAACACACACACAGCAAAGTTGTATTCAAACTGAACACGATGTCCTCCATACCAAAACCTAACTTAGTAAAACATACAGGTATTTGCTACATTAAATGACAGGGGAACCAAAAATGTATAGACAATAGACTCGCAGAGTTATCTATAACAAGAAATTAATAAAAGACAACAGTCTTAAGAAGAGAATGACTCCTGCATAACATGTGATCATTATTTTCCAAACAAGAAAATCTGATTCCAGGAATTGCAGTCACTCACTTTTTAAAAGATTCTAGAAAACTCCATTCAAAAGTTAGAGATTGCACTAGGAATAGCAAGCAAATGACCATAGATTAGAACCTGATGGATGCAGTAGATATTATTTCATCACCCCTTTCCAGAATAACAGCATAAAAGCCACCAAAATTCAGCCGGTTAAAGTTTGATCTGAAAAAGATAATGACAATTAATGAATGGCAGAAAAATTAAGAACTCGTCATATAACAAAGCCATGCAGCATGCTTACAAAAAAGAAAGAATCTAGGCACATGAACTTTTATCCAGAAGAAGAGGAGGAGGAGGATGATGCTTCCAAGTTAACCAAATATGTTTGTTGGACTCTCAACAATTCATACACTCAGGCACATATATTCATAAAGTCGCACGGTCATGATCCTGATGGACAAACAGAAAAAAGAGAAAATATCTCATACAAGTTCTAAGCAATTAAGAACTCGAACAATCAGCAAAGCTTTAGCAACCTCCAGGAAAAAAGAAAGAAAGCAAGAAAAACAGAGGGTCACTGAAGCAGTCATACCAATAACAATATGAAGAGACATTGGCACCACAAAGTAACTAGAGCTAATGGGTCACACAGAGCAGTCTCAAATCAATGTATTGTTATTAAACCAGAGACACAAAAGCACATATATGTTGGCGCCCAATTTGAGAGAATGGTGTGAAGATGGCTAGACCATGCTCAACAATTGAAATAACCTGTGCTTTCTACATGGGCATAAAACATGTGTAGATGATTCATGCACAAGTTGCCTTCCTCATGATTCTCTCTTCAACAAGAGCTGCACAGTGACAGATAGCAAGACAAGGAAGCTTATCCATTCCATTGGTTACTCCCCCGTTTCTTGGGCAAATTAAGCAAGGGTTCAGCATATCCCTGGCCACTACCAGATAACTCTAGTCTAGCACTGTGATCTGGACGACTCCACTTTCATTATAGAAGCATTAACCCACCTCTCATAATGTCACTTGAGGATATCACTCAGGCATGTGATCGAGTAGATGCACTGCACCAGCATTAATCCAGTAATGCAAAGGCAGTTTGAGCTGCTAAGAAAGATTTCAAAATCCCAAGCCCCTCCCCCTCCTTTTTTCCTCATTAGCAGCTGTACGTTTTCTTTTTGCCAGCCCCTTGTTACCCTCATGAGAGTCGCAGATGCCTAAGAATTTTGTGCTCCCCTATTAATGATCTATTCTTACACGGAGAACTCTTGCACCAGATTTTTAACATAATTCATAATATGAGGTAATTTCTAGCTAGAATGTAATTCCATCTGGTTGACTTAGGTTATAAGAAAATATGAACTGTGTGGCATTATTATAAGACTAGACTGATATTTAGATGCCCTGTGCCTGGTGAGTAAAAAAGAGAGACTATGCTGAAATCCAAGGGACAAAAAGGTGGCTTGGATTAAAGACATAAGACATAACTGGGATTGACATAACTGCCACCAGCTACTGGGATCAGTCTTAAAAAGAGCCCCATGGTGAGCCAAGTATAAAGGCTCGAATTATTTTTTCTGTGGAAGTTAAGACTTGAACTAATTCCAATTCCAATTCTACTAGTGTGTATGCATGCATCTGCCCAAGCAAATCTCAGCTTGCTGCTATTAACAAGACAAGTATACAGGTTCAGTACTTTTTAAGTTCGTTTAGAAGGTGTTTTGCTCCAGATTGGATTGAGTGAGCTGGGAAACCAAAAAACACCTAGTGATCGAGCCAAAAAAGATCCGCGAAAAATCCTCTACATCAGACATGCAACTTGTAGCATCTGTGCTCTTATGGTCTAAGCTTAGCAAATTACCACCTCGTACAAAGGTGCATCTGATGGTTCATTCTATGCAAAGGTATACACAACTTGAATATGCAAGGAAGTTTAATCTCCTTGTTGACATACACATACTTCTTCCTAACAATTGGCAATGCAAATCACATTAAAAACTTCATAAGATAATATCTAACAGCAAAGTGATTCCATTAAAAAAATGTAAGTTATAATACTTAACAGCTAGATATTTTGAAACTGAGCATTCATATCCAAGAAGCTATATATGTTAAATGAAAACACAACTTTAACGCTGTTGATCGACTTCATCATAAACCAGAAGAGAATTGCAGCAAAATCCAAAACACTGCATTCAACAAAAACTGCCTCAAGACCAAACCAATTGTCAGTAATTATGCACAAACAAGTTTTCAGAGTGTATACTATTTTAACCCATAAATGCTTCATGCATCCATGCTCACAAATGTATGCGATAATATAGCCACAATTTTCAATCAAAGTAGAATGTCTAAAGACATTCATTCCATGTTATTTGAGAATTGAGAATGCTTACCCACAGTTGTAGAGAACATTCTGAATTAAATTGATCCCACTCCTCCTATCAACAACTGGCAAAAAGCACTCGTCCATGACAGACAAAGAAACAGCCAGCTTCGAATTGCACTCCACCCTTTGTGGAAGTCCTTGGAGAGAGGCATCAGAATCTGCATCTACTCTATGAATTAGAGACCATGAAAACCCAGCATCTAGTTCATGTTTGACCCCAAGATACTTCTGCAACTGTTCAAAGAGCTGTACAAGCAATAAAAGGATTCATCAATATAGTGCATCTTTTGCAAATATAGATGAAAACAATGTAGCAAAGACCAACCAGCAAGAGAAAAAAAAGTGTCACCGACTAACAAAACCAGATGTATTTTATGGATTAAAAACTAATAAAAAGATGTCCCTAGATCTTAGATCTTAAAATGCATAAGCTACAGAAAGATTCAAAGAAAGGTTTCTGGTTTTAAAGGAAGAGTAATGCTTCCATAAAACATTTTTAAAAGTTTTACTTGAAATATGAAATTTCTTATGCAACAGAATCTAATTTCCAAAACAACAAATGCTCTAGACCACCTGGAAGGCAGTATGCTACAGGATACTGGATTACCAACACCAAATCCATCGTGTGATGACACAAAAATCATGTGCTACCCTTTGAAATAGACAAAGCAAAAGGGAAAAGGAATTGGAAAGCTAAGAACTCAATAGCTTCCTGATTTAGCATTGGTATTAACCAATGCCTTGATACAGTTGCTGAAATAGTGAAGCCAAAAATCTTAGACTCACAAAATTACAAATGTTTCACAAAGCTAAAAAACCTAATAACCATTACTCTGCAAAATCATGAAATTAAAAGGTTTTGCGCAAAATATTAAATTATGATCCTCATATAGTCTAAAGTATACAAGTAAGACTAAATCAATCAAAATCATGAAATTAAAATATTAAAATCATGGAAATTGCTGAAAAGGATAACTAAAATTCACCAAACCCCTGAAAAATTACCTCTCTGCATTTCTTCTCGCAAAACCTAGCGACTGGACTGTTGGTGTCAATGGAAAGAGCATCAAACTCCTGTGTGCATGAACTGTGATCTACAGAGACATGCAAAGTTAATGTCAATGAAAACAGAACAATAGTGCGAACAAAGATATGCATAGAAGCAGAAGATTTCAAACCAAAGAAGAACAGGACGGGTACATTTTTTTACACACAGACTACAGGTGAGAAGCTTGGAGACTGTTGTATCATCTCCCTGGGCATTTTTATCACTCGCTATCCCACAGAATTTGCAAGTACAGTTTGGACAATGCCAATCACCTGGGGGAAGCATCTGCAACGAGAAGACAAATATGAGTATTTTGAATGCCAAGGCCAAAACAAATGGAGGAAAGCAAAGCTACTAAGCAATATTATTAAACAAAAATGCTAGCGTAGCCAATAAATTCCTGTGTTATTGGACAATGCTAGTGGATTAAACTTGCCCCCTACTTTTAAGGTGCAAGTTGAACCCAACCCCAAAAAAGAAAACCAAATGCTCGATGAGTGTTTTACTCAGAATATCATTTGGAGTGTGTAATAATCAACCTTATCATTCATTATGTGCAAGTATTTTTCCAGTGTCAACCATCTAGTAAGATGGTTTACCTTTGTTGGGATTGTCCCAAATGAGCAACCAAAATGGTTCATGTAAATTCAACCAAGCTCGCATGCAAGTGGCAGATCTAGGACTGGGTTGTGAGATAACAAATAGGTGGATTTCTTAAATTCCATTATTCCCAAGTGGAGTGATATATTCCATCTATGAAAATGCAAAATCCAAGCATCTGTAAAGTTTCTACCATCAAAAAACATGTATCGTTATTCTTTCTGTCCAACCCAACTATAACCTGTATGATGTGGTGGAGCCAAGGGGACCATTTATAGGGCACAATTACTAAGCATACTTGTGGGTAATTGAACATAAGAGCACGCAAAAGATATAGCCTCACACACATATATATATTCTGCCAGTATTATTGTATCCAACTCCAGCCATTTACTTCTCCCATTCTTTTGTTCCCATACCATTCAAGACTACGGGATGGAAAAAGAGGCCACATGGGAACATCATGGAGAAAACAGGAGACACCAACATGATCACAAGGTCAAAGTAAAAAACATGCCACTACACATACCTTTATATCTAAGCAGCTCTGATGAAATGTTGATGGACAGCCATCACAACACATCAAATCTCCACCATCTCCACAGAGGCCACATGTATCATCATTTGGATCGTTACCATCAATGTCTACAGCTTGAAAACCAAGGCGTTTAACTGATTCCTGCCTATTCCATGCTTCAATCTGGCAGTCCAAAAGAGAAACACCAGAGTCTAGATATATATTTTGAAATGGCTGGCGCAGTTTGCTCCCTGCATGGATCTCAAACTTCGATACTGTGAGGATTTTGCTGCAGCAACCACAATGAATTCCATCTCTTGTAAGCCACCCTTCCAGCATCACTTTTGTTCGTCGACGATTCATGTAGCACACCTTTTCACTCAACTGCACAGTTCCACAGTCAATCAACCAGGAGAGGAGTGTCCGTTTCCCCGAATATGGAACAAATCCATCACCATCCAGGAATGTGCCCTCATTAGAATTCCGTACCAACAACATACATCTGCCCAGTTTTCTACTTTTACTTCCCAGAAGAGAATTGGACCCAGATGATGGTTTCTCAGTGCCGTCGTGTAAATGATGCGTGGAACTCTCACTTATAGAGTTTATACTGACAGAACCATTGCCACTAGTTCTGCTCTTCAATGACTTTCCAACCTGCTTTACAAAGGAGCTTAGTTTCTCTTCACGGCTACCACTGTCCAGGCTCTCCTCATCATACCTGGTACTTGACTTTCTTACAGTAGTTTCTCTTGCATCCTCGCTGTCGCTGACATCTCTTTTCTTCCTTTTCAATTCTTTCTCAATCTTCTTTTTTGTCTTCCTTGTTAGTTGGCTGAGCACGTCATTTGATAGAGGCGTAAAAGGAGAGCCATCACCTCTGGATCTTGCCTCAACCTCATCTAATTGCTTTAGAAGGGCATCATATGCCTTGATTATGGACCAGTAAGCTGTTCCAGTAGGATTTATATAAACTGCATCGAGGTAGTCTCTGTTCCTTCTAGGCCTGTAGTCTATTGTCCAGCCTGAATTCAGAAGCATCTCCCTTATCCGTTCTCGCAACTTCTGTTTTTCCGTGCCACTACCTCGCTTAACTTTTCCTTCTTTGATTCTAGTTTCTGGGTGCTGGTTGTAAGGGGTTTTTTCACCTTCACTGCTTGTCCCCTGCTTGTCCCCTGCTTTTTTGCCTTCGTGCTTTGGTCCCGGCTTTAAAGATGCATCACTGTCATCAGAATCCATGTCAAGGTCCTTGCTTTTCTTTGTTGCCAATGGTGTCTTCATAGGATTGTGAGCTTCAACTTTCTTCGGTCCCAACTTCAACAATGTCTCACTGTCTTCTGAATTCCTATCACTGACTTTACCATTCTTAGTTGACACCGATTTCTTCATATTCATAGCATTCTTCTCTGTCCTAGAAACTGAACCAGCTTTATCAAGGCTTTTAGGATCAGAGTAGACAGGAGGACGAATTAGAACATTCTTCTTCACAGATTCCTCTGCTCTCAAAACCTTTCTATTTCCCTCAGCTTCCAAAAGATCATAACTATTCAAATACCCACCAACCTTCTTTTTCTTGTTGACCATCACCTTTAAAACACCATTTTTCCCCTGAACCCGAATGGGTTCATCAGAATCATAACTATCCCTCAAAAACGACAAAGATGACCGAGCTCCAACCATATCACCTCCCTGACTTGGCCCACTTGACCTCTCAAAATATGAACTCTTTCTTCTATCAATAACAGCATGCCTACTGGAGCCTGACTCATATTCCCTTGCAATGCCGCTTCTCCCTGGCATCATCGGCCTGAAATACCCCCTCCCTTCAATTCCACCATCATCAAACTGCTGCCTCCTCGACATTTCCAAGCCATTCCCATCATACTCATCAAACCCAAACATATCCAACTTATTCCTCTTCCTTTCACTCAAATCCCCCCCATTCCTACCAATCAAACCAACCTCGTTACGCCTAATATCCTCCCCTCTGCTTCTCTTCCTGCCAGTATAACTCTCTTCATAACCACTCAAACCATTACATGCCCTCGATGTTTCAGGGCCTACCCTTCTACGCGGTGGCATTAACAACTCGTCACTAGACCCTGAATCACTGTATTCCACCCTAAGCCTCTTTTTCTCTTTCTTTGACTCAAAAACCTTGTGTGAACCAGAAGACCCCGCACCTCCCACACCATCATTACCTTTCTTTCTCACAATCAAACAACCTGAAGAACTCCTATTCTTCACTATATACCCAGATGGGTCACCAGATCTCCTTCCCTCTTCCATAAAGACAAAAAAAAACACCCAAAAACCCTAACTTTCCAAAATTCCCTTCAAAATCATCTCAAAATACAAAATATTTCCAATAGGAACAGATTTTATAGTCTAAATCTATCTCAAATCACAATATCAAAGTAAACGCCACCAGATCTGATGCCACTATATATAGAAAGAAGTCGAGGATTTGGGTTTTCAGCGTTATTATCAAGAAAAAGAATAGTAGTACCTTGCCGGATTCTGTAAACGGAAATCTAAACGCGGTGCATCACCGTTTGCTGACGTAACTTTCCGATGAAGAAAGCAATGGAGAGTGGGGTATTTTTATTTTTTATTTTTTTAAGGAAGGAGGAATAGCCTGTCTAAAATTATAAGCAAAGAAGCCAGTAAGCCATTAGCTTCCCTGTTACTGTTATGTTATTTCTTTTTCTTTCTGTTTCTATTTCCTTTTTTCTTTATTCTCTTTTGGTCTAATTTTCTCTTTATTGCATGCATGTATGACTATTTTCCAGTTTTCCCTCCAATTCTCCCTGTGGCGTCACCAATCTTATTTTGGCAGGTGGAATGGTGCCCGGGCTTCTTATGACGTGGCAAGATCATAGCAGGATGACTCAGATGGTGGTCCTCTTGTTAGATAGGTGACGTAGAATTGCGAGGTGGAGCGCGTGGGGAGCAGGAAGGACGACAGTAGATTGGGTGGATTATAGGTGGAGAACCTGGATT
>Ga0307510_10002752_pt1 | contig 20136 bp, 26 predicted proteins | sample 12_EM_MG_FD_207224 | JGI IMG/M metagenome (GOLD analysis project Ga0307510, IMG submission 207224) | Populus trichocarpa ectomycorrhiza microbial communities from riparian zone in the Pacific Northwest, United States - 12_EM | ecosystem: Host-associated > Plants > Roots > Unclassified | place... | reverse complement strand
CGGTCTGCTCGGGCGCGCGCGTGCTTGCCCTTCAGTATCGTAAATACAGGTGAATCAAAGGGAAAACAAGAGAGAGACAAAACTGTCCGTGTTTGTCCATATCCTTTCAACTCCACTATTTCTTCCGTAGTGTGACCATAATTCTACCCCCCTTTCACCCCAAAATGGTCAACCTGAGTTCGAGTTGGTGCCAAATCACGACGGACCTTGCGTCTCGAACTCTAGCCCTAGATGCAGCCACATGCGCATGAATTGCTCGTAGCCGTCCCTAATCCTAGGGTCGACTGCTTTACGTTACTCTGACCAGTTTGTGAGAACTGCTCGCTGCATCATGCCCGTCTATCTAGCTGAAAATTAATTTGCGCGTCGAGCTGTCACGCAGTCAGCTTTTGGAGCGTAATCAACGCTAGAATGTGGTATGCTTGGACGACAATGTTTACTGTACATGAGAGGCCAATTGAAGTTCAACTGTATTTTTTCCGCCAACACGGTGAGATTTTACGTCAAGGATCATGCAGCCTGTCATTGTCCGGATGTAAACAAGCCAAGGAAGTACTGTACCGTCCAATTAAGTCTATTGAACGTCACTGTGTGGACAGATAAAGACAACAAGACAACCAACAAAGAATGACAACGATGAGAGAACAAGAAGGCCACACACCCAAAGTCTGACCGATACTCGGGACAAGAAGATTTACAAACGCCCAAAAGCCATATAGGAATGACCTCAGTGGTCATCAGCATGGGCCGTTCCCCACTTCACTTCCTTAAACACGCCGTCATACCAGCTCTCCACGCGACGTCCTGCCAAAACGGACATCGTAGAGCTTGCGGTACCAATAAAGCCAATGCCGGAAGATTGAATGACGGCATCGACGAGAAGCGGATACCTGCCAATCCAGTTAGTCACAACATACCAAGACAAGAGGTGCAAGCAAGGTGCATTACCATCCACCATGCTTCTCCTGGGTATCCTGAACAATGCTGGCGGTCGTGTACCAGCCCTCCTCACGAATCGAATCCCACCAGGCAGGATCCCGCTCATCACTGAGCATGACAACGTGCCTTGGTGTGTAGCCATGTCGCTCTTGCACTTCGGCTTGAATCTCCCTGATACGGCGCTGGAACACGGGAATAGAGGGATAACACTCATCCAGCGGTATATTGTTACAGTACCAATGAAAATCGTTTCGGCGGGCGTGAATCGCAATGTACTAGAAGTGTTAATTGTCAATGCAAGTCATATGAAGGTTGGAAACAGAAGTTTATGCTCACAGGGGGGATAGGTTCGTGCTCAGGAACATCAAATATGACCCTCAAGTAATGATCACCGATGGCCTGAAGCTGCTTCGTCCAACGGAGATGCTTGAGGACGAACCGCCAGGTAGGGAAAATGTCGAAATTATATTCAAAGGGCTGTAGGCATTCAGGTGAAGGTGAGGAATCATACATAGAAAGAGAGGCCACGTACAATTTGGGCACAAAGGTAATACAGATAGTCAAAACAGGCCAAATGCTCATCTGGTGGCAATACAGCGCCATGAACCTTCGACGGTTGAGGTGCTCTTTTCATGGCTTCCTCTTTGTCGGGCGAATAGAGTAGTGACGCGACCGTCCAAAAGCGAGCATGGGGATCATGTTCGTACCCGGGGATGATCTGGACTGATGTGGGAGCCGCGGTAAAGGATATATCTAGCCGGCGGGGCCGATGAATTACCGAAACGCGCATATTGATCCATACTCACCGAGGCCTTGAAGAGTCAGCGCGTTCCCGTTGCGCGGTTCAGACTCGCGAGTCTGAACGGCCTGCCAGATGCTCCAGCAGCCGATATCTTCAACCTCAGTGCTGGAAGAATTTTTGACTTCGCCCCACTCCAGTACGGGAGTACCGATGGCACTACTCAGATGGTCCAGGTCGAACACCTCGCTAAAAGGGATGTTGCCGACGTCCATGCGGCCAGCAATGGCGTGAGAGGGGGTAAATGGGCCAATGATGGGTACACGCTCGGTCATCATCGCCATATAAATGATGTTTCCCTAGAACTATTGAGTCTATCTGAGGGGGAGTGGAGGAAAAACTCACGTATGTGATGACATCGTTTGCTGGTGAATACCCTCTATAAGTAAATGTCAAGAGATTGGGGAAGGTGCTCACTCCACCCAGAGGAGATCCAGGATGTCAGGTACTTTGTATCATTGCGGAGGTTATCTGAGTGAGAATGAATGATGTGACCATGAGGGGGAGGGGGTGACGTGGCAGGGACATACCTCTGAAGCGTTCGGTGGGAGGTCCTAGAAGAGCCTTCTTCCTGTCTGACGCTGGGGCTGGGGTATTCTCTCCTCCTCTCCGCGGCAGCATATCTTCCAGGCCAAGATAGGGGAATCCATCGTATGGTAGAGGCGACCAAATATGGCGAACGAGGATGAGGGAGAGGGCAGAAAAAACGGAACCAAAAACTAATCGACGCCTACGACGTGCGGAACTCAGACTGTAGGGGGAATGGGCAGAAATGCGAAATTGAGATTCTCTCTGCGAACGGGAGAACACGACTGGTTACTTACATGCCCATCTCGACTGTAAATCAGGCAGCAACTGGGTGGGGGAAAAGGGGACAACCCATTCGTTTTCGTAGGCGCCGATCCTGGCCCACAAAGGTAAACGAGCTGTCATCAAGTCGCCTGAATCGACGCGCTAAATGCCAAGTGATGCGCGCCCATGCCCATTTATTATTTATTGTCCATGTGTCCACGGGACAGCCAACGCCAACCAACTTGCATTACTACTAGGCTACAATACACAAGACGAATGGCTGGCCCGGAAGGCCCCAGTCAATGACATATAGTATCACAAGCCATCGACAATGCCAGCAAGCCATGTAACGACAGTCAGTGTCGCCCAGTGCCGTGTTGACTCGAGAATTCTTGAGTTGAGTGTATTACAAGCCCGGCCATTATCCTATCCGATTGTTCCTATTTCAAAAGACTTTGACTCGGAAATGTCACTTTTATGACGCCAGCAGCATCATTTTCAAGCTTAACTCAAGACTGCTGTCAGGGTGACTTGAGGAAGTTATTCACACCCTTGAGCCTGTCTAGGGGACGTTTGATCGACCAAATAGTGGGGGGGATCAATTTCACCAGACCATACATCACATTAGGCAACCACGCGCCCGTAACAATGGAGAGCTGTACACCAGCTAACAACGAACTGGAATTTTTTTCTAAGACTTGGCATGTGTATTGTATGTACAGGTGTCTGACAGTCTGCTATACCCAAACTATGCATAGTTACACATCATCATGAGGGAATGTGAACTAATTGAGTGTGTAGTTTACAATCGAGTCTACTCTAAATTTGGTCAGGTGAGTAAAAAGAAGGCAATTATGGACGGGTGATTTACAAATATTTCAAGTGCTCTGGATGTCCTCAGTGGTCGTCAGCCCCTGGCCTTCCCCAGTGGACCTCTTTATACACGCCATTATTCCAGTCTTCCACACGACGTCCTGCTAAAATGGACATCGTGGAACCCGTGGTGCCGATCACACCGACACCGGAAGACTGAATGACAGCATCGACGAGCAGCGGATACCTGCGAATTTGTTAAATACATGCACAGGCAGGGAGCGTAAACAAAATGCATCACCATTTGCCATACTTGTCGGCGGCGTCCTTCGCAATGTCGATGGTCGTATACCAGCCCGCACCACGAATCTCGTCCCACCAAGCAGGATCCTCCTCGTCACTAAGCATGACGACATGAACAGGTATGACACCCAGTCGCTCGCGTGTTTCGTGTTGAATATCCATGATACGACGCTGATAAACGGAAATAGAGGGAAAACAATCCTCCTCCTTTATATCACCACAGTACCCACGAAAGTCATCTCGGCGGGCATGAATTGCAATGAACTAGAGGTGTGTCAAGGTAAGTCACCTGGAATCGGATTTCAGTCTCATGCTCACAGGGGGGATAGGTTCATGGTCAGGGACATCGAAAATTTGCCTCAAGTAACCATCGGCGATGGCCTGAAGTCGCCTTGTCCAACGGAAGTGCTTGACAACAAAACGCCACGCAGGGCTGATTTCTAAGTTGTATTCAAATGGCTGTCGGCATTCAGCTGAGGGTTCATACATGGGAAGAAGAGTGAACGTACATTTTGGGCACAGAGGTAATACAGATAATCAAAACAAGCTAACTGTTCATCTGGCGGCAGTACAGCGCCATGAACCTTCGATGGTTGAGGTCCTTTTTTCATGGCTTGCTCCTTATCGGGCGAATAAAGAAGCGATGCGACGCTCCAAAAACGAGCATGGGGATCATGTTCGTACCCAGGGATCATTTGGATTGATGGGGGAGCCGCGGTATAGGATATATCTAGGAGGGGCGATCAATTTCTAACATACCCATATCGACTCCTGCTCACCAAGGCCTTGGAGTCCTATCGCATTGCCAAAACGCGGCTCAGGCTCGCGGGTCTGGGTAGCTTGCCAGACACTCCAGCAGCCGATATCTTCGACTTCATTGCTGGAGGGTTTCTTGACTTCGCGCCACTCGAGGACGGGAATGCCAATAGCTTTGCTCAAGTAATCGATGTCAAACACTTCGCTAAAATGGATATCGCCTGTATCAAAGCGGCCGGCAATAGCATGAGAGGGTGTGAATGGGCCAATGATGGGCACACGCTCGGTCAACATTGCAAGATAAATGAGGTTTCCCTGGGCACCTTGAGACAATCTGTTGGAGAGTGGACAAAAAAAAGAGCTCACGTATGTCATGACATTGTTGGCTAGGGTATATGTTCGTGATAAGCAGATGATAAAGAGAACAAGTAGGATGCTCACACCACCCAGCGGAAATCCAGGACGTCATGTACTTCGTATCATTGCGGAGGTTATCTAAGGGGAAATGAACCGTGTTACAACAACAGGAGGTAGGAGTGCATGCAGGGGCTTGACATACCCCTGAAGTGATCTGTGGGAGGACCGAGGAGAGCAGACTTTCTGTCCCATATTGGGGGGCTGACCACCGGGGGTTCATTTTGCAAGACAAGGTTGGGAGGTGCCGGAGGTACAGCAGTATGGAATGGCAGAAAGGAGGAGAGACGGGGGATGGAAAAGAGGGAGAGGGCAGAAAGAACGGAACCTGCTGCTACTCGACGTCTGCGACGTCCAGAGCTAAGCCTGTACGGGAGGGACAGAAGTGCCAATGTCAGCTATTCCAAGACCAGAGCTGGGATGCGACAGCTTAATCACTTACAATGACAATGCGACCATGTTGGACGCGAATCAAACCAGACAGACTACAGTAGTAAGGAGCGGGGGGGAAAGGGTGGGATAGGCGACTCCTCCATGGCGTTCTGGGCATTTTTGACGGTGGAGTCAAGAGAATGCACTAAATTCGGGCCAATCGGGTTGCCGTTTCAGGATTCTCCTGATTGAATCGGGTTATGTCATTGTGTGAAAGCCGATGGCTTTGTACGCGAGACGCGGGCGCGCGCGGCGTGTCCACAATTAGAGGACGGAAGCATCATTTTCGGTTGCCAAATGGGTCCGAGCCGTTGTCCCCTGCTTCTAAGTAAGTGCAGTGCAGTTAGGCCTTGCCCTTGTGGAGGATGACATGTGTCATTCATCACATCATGCCTCCAACCTCACCTTTTCCGACTTTGAATTCGATGAATCCGACTTTCAACAATCTCCTCACGAAGCGTTGCTTCTTTATCTGCGGCGTTGGCCGTTGATTCCTAGCGACTCGGCGGTTGTCGTTGCATCATTCTTCTTCATATGTTCCTGTTCGACTTCTATACGTTCGCGCGCTTAGATACCGTACACCGTGACCACTGTATGAGTTGCCGAGCGGTTCAGGCCTGGGCGCGACCTGCGATCAGCGGAGATGTCCGCTTGCAACAAAGGACATGCCTTCGACGAAAACAAGAATTATGACTTCGTTCTCGTTCTCACACCTACTTCATTCCGCCCTCTCCGGCGCACCCTCGTTTCCTCTGCATCGCGTGCTACTCGTGGATACTGGCACCCGCGCACCCACCTGGCTCTTTACGACGCATTTCCCCGCGCAACGTGAGACTTTGTCTTAATTCACTTGGACGTCTTATGTTATGGTTATGTCAACACATGTTCTGAGCTCCTTTCCGCATTTCGTCGGCACTGTCGGCTGCTGACTTGATTATGACGGCGTGGAGGGGTTTACCCGCTATCGACAAACTTGCACGGGGGTCCCACTTCCGTAGAGGTGTCAGGATTCTGTTCTTCTCTTCAACCCAAATGCTGATCCTGGTCTGGTTTTTCTCCCGGAGAATTTATGAAGAACTGGATCGGGAGCTCCCATGAACAAGTTCAGAAACTGTGGGCGTCACGTTGGGAACGATATCAATACAAATGATTACGAATATACACTCTTTCTAGGATGACGTGAACAGCTATGCTGCGGCTCCAGGGCGTATGGCTAGTCGGCGAGCAATACTCTTCCGTGCGCGTGGGTGAGGTCCGATACAATTTGCAACACCGCTGTTACGTCCTGGTAGGATCTGCATTTGCATCGGGTGCAATGTGCATAAGAGAGTACAAAGACATGCTCCTACTGAAGCCTTGAGGCCCAACATAGGCTTAGTTGTGCCAACGAGCGCCTCGAAGACTGTCGCTTGGCCTTTGCTTCAAGGCATTGTTGAAGTCGCAGGGCGAGTTTGCGAATGTGATCCAGCTATTGAAGACTGTGATCCGGTCCAAGGGGCAAAATTCTAACAGTTTAGTTTTGAGTGGTGATACAGTAGGAACTGAGAGAAGACCCGTGGCCGATGCGGCAGATTGACTGCGCCAAAACTCGATCAAGGCACCGGAGGGGGGAGATAAAGAGGTGCCCCTGGAGAATAGACGTGACGTGCCCGTAGAGTGCAAACAAATTTCTGGGCGTTCACGGTTGGGCGCTGACAGACTGACAGCGGCTGCAGTTGCCAGTTGAGCGACTAAAGCTTGACGGCGACGTCCCTGGCGGAACTGTTTGACGTCCTCACGCAGGTGGCCGGTTTTCCGTCCATCTGTTTGGTCCCAGGTGTCGGAGGTGTCAGCGCCCAGAAGCCTCTGAGAGCTGAAACGCGAGTGATGGTAAGATAGGAAGATGGGTGTCAGCTCCGTTGCCGGCGAAGCACAGGCTATGTCCCCCGCCAGAGCACGCTTGAGGGCGTGTGCGCGCTCCCAATTCTACAAGGAGAGGTGGCGGCTTCAGAAAATGGTTGAGTCAGGGGTGGTGAGATGTCGTTGCGGTCTGCCCGCCGCCTTAATTTAGTCCAAGCGGACTTATTATTGTCAAGACGTTGATACATGTGGCATGTTATTTCCGGTCTTATGCCGTGATAGCGGCGCTGTACTGATAACACACGGTCTCCCTGTCTCCGGCCTGCTACAGGGCAAAAAAAAATTCTGACATGACAAGGCAGCAGAGGGAAAACGTAGGTGATCCGCACTGGTCTACATGAGACACTTGTCATTCTTTGGGCCCCTTGTTTCCTCGATTTTGTGGGCAAACATTTCCCCCGCCGTCCGCACTGAGTCGCTGGTAGTAGTGATGAGCTCGCCTTCGACCTCGATTTCCTCTTCCCCACTGTCTCCGCAGAGTTCTGCAGAGTGCTGTGCGGATGCACGAACTCAAACGGGTGCTTAATGTGACTTTTTGGGTTGCCTCTATTACGTAACTGGGCCCCATATGAATTTGATTTTTTTTTTACTATGTGCTTCCATCCATTCATTAATTAATATTGGCTCGGCTAACACGCGTTAGTAAGGGGGAATTCTGCTAGTCCCGGCTGTACTGGTCCTAGGCTCTGAGAATTGAATGATGCTCTCTCGAAAGTTTTGTGTCTCTTCCAACAAACAGCGACCCTCGTAGTTATCTGAGACCGTCACGGTAGAGCAATGGGGTCGGTGGGTGCGGAGTCTTTAGCTTGACTTGAACCGTGGTTCAAGGCGTCGGTGCCAGCTTGGGGCTTGTTCTTCAGCGTTTCAGCGCTTTTTAAATTTCAGCATTCGTCTTCCTTGGGACGTTCGGCATTGCCGTAGCGCCAACCGAATCTTGGACTGTGGGTGTCACTTATCTCGTGGTGCGCACCATATGGAACAGTTTTCTCGTGAATTCTTTCGCGCACATAGATCGTAGATAGTTTGGCTTTTCGAGTTCTATGCCTATCAAGCGGGTCCGAGTCGCTCGTGCCTACCTACTATGCCACACCAATTCGTTTGCATGCCATATTCGTGGATAGGCATGAATACGCTACAATGTGCTTCTGCCAATTCCCTCTGGGATGGGGGAGATTTACCTCTCGGTGCGCGAGTATTGAGGGTCACAAGTATTGACCCCCCTCTTCCCGTGACCCCATGTCAGTACAAAGTGCGGTCGTACCACTAGGAGTATATTAGTGGGTATACGCTAGCGTGGCGGGGAAGGCCTGTCGTCTGGTGGATCAGAACTTGGATCGGTCAGGAGTCGCAAATCGTGGCTCTGTTCAGATGCGCGCCAAAATCCCGTTCGCTCCGCGCCCGAACGCTTAGAACTTCGGAGCGTGTGCTCCACCTGCTTCCGACGTGATGCGGCCACTTGGTAGACAAACGCACCGAGTGCCTGCGCATCTCATTCAATAAAATCTCCCCAAAATCCCAGCCGTGACAACCGAAATGGAAACTACGCACGACGATTATAGAACCAAGGAGGATTCCATCCTTCCACCTGTCATCGGCGGGCCCGCTAAGCGGGTCCTGGCGGAGGCGCTGCTTCGCCCTCCAGAGGGCGTGCAGATCGACCCGAGGATGTAGCGGGGCGTCGGGTGAATCGGGGTCATGGGTGGGGCGGCGTCCGCGCAGCACGTCATACGAAGTACTGATGGCATGGAACCGCGCCTCCGATATCTCTGGAGGATGCGCGCGCGCGATAGGCGAATCAGGATGGTAGACCCTCACGAGCTCATAATCTGTGGCACCAGAGGGGTGATCAGTGTCAACGCTGGAGGACCGTGGAGCGGTCGGTGGGATGATGCACACAGCGCGACTTCACTTCTTGTTGAGATGCGCTTAGCGGGAGATGGAAGATTTGATGCGGCGTAGGGTTCGAATTGGACGGGTAAGGGTACGGGTTTGTGCTGCCCCTGGTCGTGGAGGCGTTGCGACCGGCGAGTCGGGAAATCTGTGTGCCATGCTGGCGGAAGGTAGTCCTCAGGAACGCATGCATGCAGCGATGGTTCACAGAAGAAGTTCGAGAGGTCAGCTTGGAGAGCGCTGTAATGAGAGGACCGCACCGCGGCTGTTGAGACGTTGAGGCTGAAGCTGCACCTAAAAAATACGGAAGGATGATGCCACGTGGCCCATATTTAGCATATTCATGTTTTCCGACTCGGAATATATAACGTTTCGCGTTTCCCGCCACTCAAGCTCAAGCTCTTTCAAATTTCAAACAAAGCACGTATATTGACACTACCCGACTAGCTAGACATATCAGAGAGATCAAACATTCAAAACCCATGAAATAATAGATCCAGGAAGCTACATTTAGCTGGCGCCAGAGCTGAAGGCAAATAGTTAGATCTCGACTTTCAAGGGGTCAATCCTTGCTTACACTCGTTCCACAGGGCGGGGAGGGCCGGGGTCGGTGATGAGATTCGGGAACGGATACTGGTCGCACTGTACATGTTCTATTCGTCAGGAGTTGCAGTCTTATGAGATTAGACTTGGGCACGTACAGATTTTTCGATCTCGTCAAGCGAACAGCCAGCTGGCAGATGGGGTTTGCCATCGCGGGGCTTGGGTTCGGGGATTACCTCGGAGCAATCGACCATGTTTTCCAACTTCTGACCGAGCGTGGCGACCCTGCCCATTGCCTCGGCGAAGGAGGACCTCATGTAATCCTCGTCCTCGATGTTCTTTTGCCAATAGCAAGCCGTGCGAGGATCTATCAATGACATTGGTTAATCATTCGCGGTAAATTGAGATATTGTAGACATGCCTCTGGCGAGAAGATAGTCGGATTGGAGACGCATTTCACCTTTGAGGGCATAAGGTGCGGGCACTTCTCCCGGGTTTGCTCCACGGCTACGTCGTCCAGAGTGAGAAGAGAGCGATAGCAGGTGCCGCAAAAACACCTACCCAGGGTAGTCTCCTCCTACAAGTAGTGTCTCGACGAAGAATTGGTTATCAAAGACGTCGGGTGTGGTGTCAAAGGGTGACCCTGGAACAGAGTCATCGACCTTGTCGGCCGCAGCAATCGAGTGTCTAGTGAAGAGTATCAATATTATCCATGTCTTGGGGAGCCAGTGCGAATGTTACTTACGACGCGAGCAGAGCAACAACGGCCTCAGGCTCAAAGCCAGCATCCCAGAAGCGATCCAGAATTCTCGTGACGTCATCTGCCCGTGTACGTCGTTTCAATTGTGATGATATTCAGAAAACTAGAATGGGCTTACGGTCTGGCTCAGGAACTGTCCCATCTGGTGCAGCGCAGGTGGCCTCGGGACGACCGAGCAGAAACCGAAGCCGTGGTGCACCGGGGCAGTTGCTCACCCCAACAGCAGAGGCAAACTGAATGCTAGAAAAGTTGGTCTGCGATTAAGGCTTGGCATCTCGATGACTACTATGAAACTCACAAGTCACCCGCTGTCATGTCCCATTTCTCAATGAACGGTTTTTGTTTCTTGACTATATCATCAATGCCGCCATTCGCAGGATAGAGGGTTTCAATATCGGCAAAGGTGATAATGGAACCATCAGCTCCTCTGCCGCTGTATTGAAGACCGCGTCACATCTCAGAACCGACGGAGGAGAAAGGCAACATACACATCATCCTTGTACAAAGAAAATCCAATGGCGTCGTGAAAGGCGATGCGCAAGGCCGAGTGCGCATCTTCTCCGCACTTTCCGCCTTCGAAGAGGTTCTCTTGGATGTCCTTGAGAACTGGGAAGAGAGAGCAGCATTTCTCATCGCTGACGACGTTCCCATCAGGGCAGGTGACACGGCGAACGAGGGCAGCTGTGATGACCGCCATTAGCTTTGGTGCAGTTTAGCGATGAATAGTTTGTACCTTTCGCTAGGGAAGCCAGTGTGAGGAGTGCAATGAAGCGCTTGAAAGACATCCTTAATGGCAGAGCAGTGGGCGTCGAGCCTCTTGGTTGTAGAGCGCTTGCAGTCGGCGCGAGGAACAAACGCATACCTCGTGGGCATTTTATGTTTCGACGAGAGACGAGAGCGAGGCTAGTTGAAGCTCTGACGGTTGGGCTGCAGGAAATTCACATGTTAGTAAGAAAGTGCCCATAAGAAGTCCAAACCGAAGTCTGGTCGCGTTATAAATGGTCCTCACTGCACCCGCACACGAGAGCACGCAAATGGCATTTAACTTGCGGTCTGCCGTGGACTGGACTGGTGGATGTGATCATTTTGGGCAAAATGGAAGCCGGGTATGCGAAATTTGGAACAGGACTGGTGGTGGCAAGCTGACCGTCGGTATTCCTAGGCGCATTCCAGTGGTTAAATTTCTGAAAAAACCAGGGGCCGAGCATGTTGGAGTGACGAACGACGGATGAGATAGGTCCAGAAGACACCGGGAAGAATTGCGAGGCCGAGTGCTCGAGTACAACAAGTCGTAAGTCATCAGGAGCAGTCTGTTCGTCATCCAATTCATTAGAAAGCGTCAAGCACAACGGTAGGCAATCAATAACTGTCGCCCTGGACCATGATTAGTGCGTCGCCTCAAAAACATCTAATCAAAGTAATTGTTAGTAATTGTTAAAAAACCGGCGTATGATTAGGTGACAGTCACATGATCCAGTGACAAGAGGCGACAACACGGAATAGAAAAATGCGGAAAAAAATTTGAACGTATGAAGTGTTTTAACTTAAGCTCCAAACTGAGCCACCATGGGCAAATATACGCATCCCATAAATGCAGAGGTCCGGAAAGTATGCCAACCGGTTCAATTGTCAACCGATGGTGGGAGAACAGAATTGGAATCCTAGCCAACCAAGGTCCGGGTATCAATTCAGACAGGGAATCGACGCCACACTATGTGAGCGTGATTGCGCTTTATCGTGGCAGTGGCATGAAACATGTTGATAGATTGGTCATCAACTCTAGAATTTCATCCAATCGGAATAAGAATAGATCTAGTGGGAAATACCGTGCCCGGGAGTCCCATAAGGGATTTAACTGGAATAGGCCATCCTTGGAGGTCTGTCCACCTGGTAGAAGCGGCATCCGCGACATGCACAGCCTGCTTTCATGTTGTTAGTCGGGCAGCATTGAGCGTTACGATGTAGCAGAGGCGTCTCGCACACGTTCAGACTTCGATCCCCTCGAGATTAGTGCCCTGGAGTCTTGTCAATAAAGCACCTAGGCGGTATAAGCACTCTGATTCACCAGCTTCGGCAGACGCAAATACACATCGGTGCCTTGGAAAGCAACGCGGTCAGGATGATACATATTAAAACGCTGAAGGATCTCACCCCATCCATCCAAAGACACGAGCTCCAGGGAACCGCCAAAGTACCTGCAGCGGTCAGTTTTTCTTTCGTCGATATAGATTTGTCCATACCTCGCAAATATGTTACTCATTGCAAGGCCAATACCGAGTCTGGGGTGGGGGCCTACACCAGACTTCAGCTCGGGATCATTTTTCAGAGGAGTCCCCTCCTCGCGTTGTCGCCACTCGTCCTTCCATCGACTGACTAGCTCTTCTACTGTCGCACGCATCCCAGCGGGGCTCGCGCTTGCAGTTCGGAGAGGGCCCAAGTTATCTTGCTCTAATCTTGATGCATTGCGAACGTGAGAGAAGGAGAATAAGTCAGATGGAGAGCGAACTTGAGGATTCAAGAGACCGCCACCTAGCTCGGTAGGTCAGTCGATGCTGAGACGGAAGTGGTGTAGGCTGTACCCTGATCCGAGATCCGCATCCCTATACTGTCGGGCGCTGTAACCAGGGTGACCAGAATCGCAGGCAGGCCTGATTTTCGACCGTGATTGGCAATAGTAGCTTGCATGGCCTGGTGAATGTAAGACCCACGCGTCTTTTTCGTACAATGGGTTGGGAGCGCACATTCTTCAACAACTCGAAGATAATGTATCTGTTCAGACGATCAGTAATATCTCAGAACCGGGAGGAGGAGCGCTCACTCTAAGTGTTCCCGAATATAAGCAAACTGTGTGCCAGTGTGTCCTTCAATATTTACCTCTGGCCACTGAATTTCGTGGCTGTTAGGTGATCCCGAGTCGTCCGAGTCATGAGTTAGCTGGTGTAGCAGAGCGGTACACCTTTGCACGCTCTTCTCCACGTTTAATCCAGTGTAGATGATGCCAACGTGTCCTTCCTCTTTACCTGTTACATAATTTCTGCCAACAACGGATTCTGACAGGGCAATATGGTGCTCCGCAAGGACACGTCGTGAGATCCTGGATACTAGCATACGCCTCATGAATGCGTCAAGCTGGTCCGGGGAGAGGTGAGGTGAAGCTAACGAAAGACCAAGAGATAGATTTGGGATAACAACGGCACTGCGAGAGCGTGGGCAATGACCAAGGGATGCGGTATGTAAACCCACTGTTCGTCCAGAAGGCCTCTTAGGAAAGAGCAGAAACGTTCATTGTCTTCCAATGTTTCGATTCGGGGAAATCGACGAAACCTGAAGCACGCGGTTGCCAATGTTAAGTTTATAATTAGGTGGGGGTCAGGCATACTTCTCAAACGCGGACCAGTACAACTGTCGGCGAAGAGCGGTGTAATGTCGACCGGTTGATCATGAGTAGTGTATCTCACCTCATAGACCTTCGTAACACCCTCTTGCATAACCACAGCATATGGAAGGGCCTGTAGGTCTCGTATTCTGTGCGCTATGCGCACGGGAAGTTCCGTGCGAACATAATTTGCGCTCTGAACGGACATTCAATGGGGAAGAGTCAGGTCAAACGACGACAGACCTTAATGAGACGTTCTTCATCCATAAATCTTCCAAAAAAGACCTAAAGGGGCATAAATTCTCGCATGGTTCTCTCACCCGTAAAATAATCCATGTACCAGCTGTCGCAGACTCAGTCTCTTAGCCTCCCTTGTGGCATATAACTCCAGTTGCCGGTTTTGATAAAAGTGCGGGTTCGTAGACAGGAATCTTGCGTGTGAGAGAGCCAAACGTTTAGATACGGAGCATCTGGTATTAGGAAGCATATGGAGGTGATGCAGACTCAGGGTAACACAGCGATTAAGGGTAACAAATGAGTCTCGCATCAAGTGAGACTCGGGCTTCCAACAGGCGACAGAGGACAAATTGTAACGCCATCGATGCCTTACATAAGATGCGCCGGACACCATATGCCATATCGCTTGGCAGCCCAGCCCAATTCGTACTGTATCTCTAAATCGTAGCTCTTAAGCCTCTGTGAAAGCCACAAAGTCACTGTTTGAAGTGAGTCCGACTCGGACTAATCCCAAAACACTCGCTGGCGTGCGCTGACTTCCCCCGAGTTCTCGCGCACTCCCCGGAGATGCGGCCCGGGAGTTGTAATACACTGGATGCCTCGAAATGGTCTCGTTAACGAACCCTCGCCCAGGGTAAATCGTCCTTCATCTCATCGCGCGTTGTCACACACCCTCAACTTCCGGACACACAAAATCTCCAGTGAAACATCTAAGAAAGGTCTGCAGTCATTTTAAAGCCACCTATCCCGGGAACTGGTATTCATACTCATCAAGCTGACCCATCCGCCCTTTTCAACTGAAGATGGATCCTGGCCCCTCAAATCACGACTACACAGAGGGTGCTTCTGTGATCGATATCTCAAAGGCCCTGTCCAATTCCCGTCATTCTCGCCGCGACTCGCAGTACAGTTTGCCATACGATGACCAGCAAGGAACAATGTTCGACGGACCGGGGCACACCGTTGTTCCGAGCAGCGTTTCGAGGATGAGCATTGATCGCCCACGTAACCGTCGACGGAGCGAAGATAGCCAGGTGACGCGACCGTTTCCCGTACATCGGAGGAGCAGTGACATGGTCAGTTCCTGGTCTCAAATGCCCGATGAGTCGGCATTGGAGGAGGATATCAGCGAGAGGGTCCCGCTACGCCGAGGAAGGAGATCACCGTCGCCACATAGAACAAGCGTGTTCAGCGGCATTGCCCACCTTTTTGGGCGGGACACAGGCAGGGAGGATGCATCGTCATACAGGAGAACATCCATTTCTCAACACTCGCGCACGTCGTCTCGACTGTGGGGGCGACGCTCCGATGCTGGGTCAGAGGTAGGCAGCCAAGTATCAGGTGAAGGCGATGACCGTTGGGGTTACTCTTCTGGCGAGGAGGACGAGCCATCGGACGTAGAGGACGTTGCACGCGACAAGTCTCCCATGATGAGTGAAAGGACGTTCAGTTCATATCCTCCATCTCCCACTCCTTCAGCATCGCTACCACTGCTAGCCGGAGACCAATTTTTCGGCAACGAGACGCGTGTCGACATCGATTTCGAACCTTTGGACACCCCACCACCTGGCGCACCAAGCAGGCAAACGTTTTATCTCGCGGATGAGGATGTCACCTTGCGATTTGTTGGTTACGAAGTCCTCAGGTGGTATAGCTGGGCCTGGCGGTTGGGCTGTATCCTTAGCCTGGGCGTGCTAGGGCTGCTCGGACACTGGTTCCCCAGGCTTTGGTTGCACTGGGTAACAAGAGAGAAGGCTTTCAAGGAGTTATCCAGCGGCTTTATTGTTATAGAGGTGCGTTGAATGGCCACTTCCAAGGACAAACACCATAACGCGGTATAAGACCACTTTTAGTGATATTTCGTTTTTCCCTGTGCGGAGAATGCGTTATCCGTATCGTGCCTCTACTGTATTTCCTAGCCTCTCGACGCCAACAAAGGCGAATGGTAACGGATCTTCGTCCATCAACTCCGAGGATTTCTTTCTCGAAACCCTCCTTGTAGTTGACTATCGCTACGCCAGATTTGCTCTTGATCCCACCACTGGATTATTCACCACAGTCAAGTGCGTCAGGAGGTCGTTCAGCTGTCAAGCCTTGCCGCTAACATACCAGAAACAGGGACTGGCGAGACCAGGGCTGGACAGGTGTTGGTTCTGTGAAGAATGGCTTGGAAGGGTCTCTTCGACAGCAGAGGTTAACTTTGTTCGGGTCCAATGTCATCGATATTGAATCAAAGTCAATAATCACCCTCCTAGTGGACGAGGTCAGCTCTTTCCGTGCGTCACTCAGAACTCAGTACCAACATCGGGACAGGTCATCCACCCTTTCTACGTCTTCCAAATCGCCAGCATCATACTGTGGTCACTGGACGACTATTACTATTATGCGTTTTGCATCGCATTGATCTCAACCATGAGCATCACCACGACGCTCATCGACACTAAGAAGGCAAGTCAGTTTCGACAACGGGATGACCAGTACACTTACCCTATGCATACAGACTGTCGCTCGGATGCGCGAATTGTCCCGCTTTACATGTACTGTGAGCGTCTTTGTCGACGGTATCTGTAAGTCACTGCCCCGTTGTTGGCAGCATAATCCTAACCCAAAACAGGGCTCGAACGCAGTTCCGCCGATCTTGTCCTGGGTGATATTATCAACCTAACTGAACCTCCCCTATCTATCGTCCCCGCCGACTTAGTTCTACTGTCTGGTGATGCTATCATAAATGAGTCGATGCTTACCGGTGAATCCATTCCAGTCAGCAAGATTCCTGTCAAAGACGAAGACCTTGCTCGCTGGCGCGAGACCACAGATGTTCAGGGTGACATGGCCAAAAGCTTCCTTTACGCAGGTACCAAAGTCGTTCGCGTCCGAAAGTCTGTCGGACCAGCAGAGAGCCCCTTCGATAGACCTGCGTTAGGGCTCGTTGCCCGCACTGGTGCGTGAGCGTGACCATCAAAACGAGCGGGAGGAAACAACTGTTTGTAGGGTTCACAACAACGAAGGGCGCGCTTGTGCGCTCCATGCTCTTCCCGAAGCCGATTGGTTTCAAGTTCTACCGCGACTCAATTCGATTTATTATGGTCCTTTCTGGAATCGCGGGGCTTGGTTTCTGCGCTAGCGCTGTACAGTTTATCAAGCTCGGAGTACGTGCCCTTATTAACCATCCGTATTGCGGCATTTAACCGAATGCGCAGGTCCGATGGCATACAATCCTTATCCGTGCGCTCGACCTTATCACTGTCGTTGTTCCTCCGGCACTTCCCGCAACGCTGTCTATCGGCACAAGCTTTGCGCTGAACCGTCTCCGGCGATCTGGCGTCTTCTGCATTTCGCCCAACAGGATAAATGTTGCGGGCAAGATTAACATTTGCTGCTTTGACAAAACGGGGACGTTAACCGAGGACGGACTCGACATTCTCGGCGTTCGCGCGCTTGACCGCCACAGCGGCACGCGTTTTGGTGAACTCCTCGACAACGTCTATGACCTGCCTGGGCCCGTGGGCCGTGAGAGGGCCACTTTCCTTTACGCGCTTGCAACGTGCCATCAACTCAAGGTTGTTGATGAAGAGGTCATTGGAGACCCACTGGACGTCAAGATGTTCCAGTTTAGCAAGTGGCTGATCGAAGAGGGCCACGTCGCTGGTACGGGGATGATTCGCGGACGTGGGTCTGGCGAGCGTGAGGCACGGCCTGCAGCACTAGTCCAAACAATTGTCCGGCCACCAGGGAGTGCGCAGTTCAAGATTGAAGATGCTTTGAAGGGTGGCGCGAAGGTCGGTCTCCCTTTCGCTCGCTTCGGATTTTGTTTCTCGGACTTGGAAAGCTAACTTGCCACTTTATGTAGCATGCCCACTTCCTCGAGTTTGGTGTTATCCGCACATTTGAGTTCGTCTCGCAGCTTCGTCGGATGAGTGTCATCGTCAAGCGTCTCCGAAGTACGAGCATGGAGATATACGTGAAAGGTGCTCCGGAAGTCATGGGTGATATATGTGATAGGGAGTCATGTGTGTATCTTTCTTCTCATATGGAGGTAAACTGGACTGACTTCGCTACGGCAACCAGTTCCTGGTGACTACGATGACCTCCTTTCATATTACACCAAGCGCGGATATCGTGTGATCGCAATTGCGGGGAAGAGTATCGAAGGGCTATCATGGCTGAAGGCACAGCGGATGAAGCGGTTAGTTCTCCATCTTTAACACGGGCAGAACATGAGTTCACGATGATGGCACAGTGAGCAGGCGGAGTCCGGCCTTCGGTTCCTAGGCTTAATCATCTTTGAAAACAAACTGAAGCCAGGAACCACCCCAGTAATTCAGGCCCTACGTTCCGCACATCTCGCATGTAGGATGATCACAGGAGATAACCCTCTCACTGCGGTCAGCGTAGCGCAGGAGTGTAACCTTATTAGCCAAACAGCGCACGTATTCATGCCGACATTTATCCAAGGTGGGTGACAATGAGACAAAATGTCCCATGCACCGTCGCATCATCTAACTGGTTTTTGGTGGAGCAGGAAACGCCCAGACACCGCTATCAAAACTCTCATGGTCATGCATGGATGACCCCACATGGAGATTAGACGACTATAGCCTGAAGCCACTTGCCCCGTCATCGCACCACGTAGATGCAGATATGGTAGATCACCAGGACTACACTCTCGTCGTTACTGGCGATGTGTTTCGCTGGATGATCAATAACGCACCACTCGAGACTCTACAACGCGTACGCACCCCTTCTACCCCGCATTGTGCTTCGTGTCTAACGCGTCTTGCACAGATGCTTGCACGGTGCCAGGTCTTTGCGCGCATGTCCCCAGATGAAAAGAACGAGGTTGTTGAGCGGTTGCAGTCGATTGGATATTCCGTTCTCATGTGCGGTGATGGTGCCAATGACTGCGCCGCGCTCAAAGCGGCAGATGTAGGAGTGTCGTTGTCCGAGGCTGAAGCATCCGTTGCTGCGCCGTTCACAAGTAAAACCCCTGACATTGGATGTGTACTCGAAGTAATTAGGGAAGGCCGAGCGGCTCTTGTGACGAGCTTCAGCTGCTTCAAGTACATGTAAGTCAGCTTATAGTATCTGTAACGGTTCAGCTCAATAAACGTACGCATCAACAGGGCTCTCTATTCACTTATCCAGTTCACGACCATCACCCTGCTGTATTCATTTGCGTCATCCCTAGGAGACTTCCAGGTAAGCATATTCCGTGACTATCGCCAAGGAGGTATTGAGCGTATTGCAAGTTCTTGTACATTGATCTATTTGTCATTATTCCCGTTGCTGTTACCAGTGAGTCTCTTGAACTTCGATGATAAACGATGGTGACAGACGTCTACGTAGTGGGCCGCACACTCCCTTATCCCATGATACATCCCAAGAGACCCACCGCGAGTCTGGTGTCGAGGAATGTCCTTGCGAGCATCATCGGACAGATCATTATTACAAGCGCAGCACAGTTCTGGGCGTTTTTCTGGGTGCGGGACCAACCCTGGTATGTGTTATCACGTGGGAGCAGGGTTACCAAGAGGTGACCATTCCCAAGGTACTCTCCAGCGACCCCTGACGTCGGTTCGGATGACAACCACCTGCAAGCAGCCAATTATGAAAACACGGTGCTATTCTTGTTATCCTGCTTTCAATACATCCTGGTTGCTGGGGTCTTCAGCATCGGACCGCCCTACCGCAAGCCAATGTGGACGAACGGTGCGTGTGGGACTGTGTCGTTAATATGGCAGTTACTGAGCAAAATATACCCAGGGCTGCTCATGTTGTCCCTGGTTGCACTTTCATTATTCAACGTTTCTGTCTTGCTGGCGCCAACCAAGTTCATTTCGGCATTATTGGAACTAGTGCCGATACCACTATCAGCGCGATTGATACTCTTGTGGGCGGCCATCATAAATGTGGCTGTATCAGTTGGATTTGAACGGTGGGTTGCACAAGTGGTGGCAGACTTGGTTGGGATGTTTGTGTCCCATCACGAGGGTCGACGGCGGACAAAGGACAACAGGGTATATAGGGCGTTAGATAGAGAGTGATGGCCCGGGCGGGCACAGAACGGTAATATAGAATACAGTACAGTAATATATTAGGTGGAATGCGCAGTTGTTGTCGTTGACGACGGGCGGCTTGCGACAGCCGACAGCCGTCCACGCGGTGGCTGTGCTCTGATTGTGG
>Ga0307510_10002750_pt1 | contig 20142 bp, 21 predicted proteins | sample 12_EM_MG_FD_207224 | JGI IMG/M metagenome (GOLD analysis project Ga0307510, IMG submission 207224) | Populus trichocarpa ectomycorrhiza microbial communities from riparian zone in the Pacific Northwest, United States - 12_EM | ecosystem: Host-associated > Plants > Roots > Unclassified | place... | reverse complement strand
GAAGCTGCTGCAATCGGCCGACTACAATGTCGAGCGCGCGCAGCGCGGCATCGTCTATATCGACGAAATCGACAAGATCAGCCGCAAGTCCGACAATCCGTCGATCACCCGCGACGTGTCGGGTGAGGGCGTGCAGCAGGCGCTGTTGAAGATCATGGAAGGCACGGTCGCCTCCGTGCCTCCGCAGGGCGGCCGCAAGCATCCGCAGCAGGAGTTCCTGCAGGTCGACACCACCAACATCCTGTTCATCTGCGGCGGCGCCTTCTCCGGCCTGGAGAAGATCATCTCCGCGCGCGGACGTTCGACCTCGATCGGTTTCGCCGCCCAGGTTCTGGCGCCCGAAGACCGACGTACCGGCGAGATCTTCCGCCATGTCGAGCCGGAAGACCTCCTGAAGTATGGCCTGATCCCGGAATTCGTCGGCCGTCTGCCCGTGGTCGCCACGCTGGAAGACCTCGACGAGGCTTCGCTGAAGAAGATCCTGACCGATCCGAAGAACGCGCTGGTGAAACAATACCAGCGGCTGTTCGAAATGGAGAACATCGAGCTGACCTTCGCCGACGAGGCGCTTGGCGCGGTCGCCCGCAGGGCGATTGAGCGCAAGACCGGCGCGCGTGGACTGCGTTCGATCCTCGAAAGCATCCTGCTCGAGACCATGTTCGATCTGCCGGGTCTGGAAGGCGTCGAAGAGGTCGTGATCTCGCGCGAAGTGGTCGAGGGAACCGCCCGCCCGCTCTACATCTACGCGGACCGTTCGGACCGGGCCGTCGAAAGCAGCGCCAGCGCCTGATACCGTCAGGCTGGTCAGAACTCACAACTTCCAATAACGCGGCTGTCGGAGCTCCCGGCAGCCGTTGTAGCGTAAGCGTTTTTCGCGCGTTTGACCCGCAATTTGCGGTCATTTACCGTGACTTGACACCCCCATACCCGATAGCCACCTAATGCCCATGGTGGCGGAAATCACGTTCGAGATTCGTCGCAAAATCATCCGGTGAGAGGCGGCAGCGAAGGCGGCCGAGTGACCCGGAACTCCCGGCACCTTGTGGCGGTTGCGCAAGCGAAGCGGACTGCGTGCAAGGGGGCAAAACAAAAGGATAAGGCCATGACGACCCCAAAAACCCGGCCAACCATCGTTCTCGGCGAAAGCCATTCGTATCCGGTGCTGCCGCTTCGCGACATCGTCGTTTTCCCGCACATGATCGTGCCGCTGTTCGTCGGCCGCGAGAAATCGATCCGCGCCCTCGAAGAGGTGATGAAGAACGACGCTCTGATCCTGCTCGCAACGCAGAAGAACGCGTCCGACGATGATCCAAGCCCGGATTCGATCTATGAAGTCGGTACGCTCGCCAGCGTGCTGCAGCTCCTGAAGCTTCCTGACGGCACCGTGAAGGTGCTGGTCGAAGGGCTGGAGCGCGCGCGCGTGCAGAAATATTCCGACCGCAGCGAATATTACGAGGCGACCGCGATTGCGCTTGCCGACGTCGACGCCAATTCGGTTGAAGCCGAAGCCCTGGCGCGCTCGGTCGTGTCCGACTTCGAAAGCTATGTGAAGCTGAACAAGAAGATCTCCGCCGAAGTCGTCGGCGTGGTTCAGGCGATCACTGATTTCGCCAAGCTGAGCGATCAGGTCGCCCAGCATCTGGCCGTCAAGATCGCCGATCGCCAGGGCATCCTGGAGACGTTGTCCGTCACGCAGCGCCTGGAGAAGGTGCTGGGCCTGATGGAAAGCGAGATCTCGGTCTTGCAGGTCGAGAAGCGCATCCGCTCGCGCGTCAAGCGCCAGATGGAGAAGACCCAGCGCGAATATTACCTGAACGAGCAGATGAAGGCGATCCAGAAGGAGCTCGGCGACGACGAAGGCCGCGATGAGCTCGCCGATCTGGAAGAGAAGATTGCCAAGACCAAGCTTTCCAAGGAAGCGCGGGAGAAGGCGCAGCACGAGTTGAAGAAGCTGCGCCAGATGTCGCCGATGTCCGCGGAAGCAACCGTCGTGCGCAATTATCTCGACTGGCTGCTGTCGATCCCGTGGAACAAGAAGTCCAAGGTCAAGAAGGATCTGGAGGCCGCGCAAGCGGTGCTGGACGCCGACCATTACGGGCTTGAGAAGGTCAAGGACCGCATCGTCGAGTATCTCGCCGTGCAGTCGCGCGCCAACAAGCTGACCGGACCGATCCTGTGCCTGGTCGGACCTCCCGGCGTCGGCAAGACCTCGCTCGGCAAGTCGATCGCGAAGGCGACGGGCCGCGAATTCGTGCGCGTATCGCTCGGCGGCGTGCGGGATGAAGCCGAGATCCGCGGTCACCGCCGCACCTATATCGGCTCGATGCCCGGCAAGATCATCCAGTCGATGCGCAAGGCGAAGAGCTCGAATCCGCTGTTCCTGCTGGACGAGATCGACAAGATGGGCGCCGATTTCCGCGGCGATCCGTCGTCGGCGCTGCTTGAGGTTCTGGACCCCGAGCAGAACTCGACCTTCAACGACCACTATCTGGAGGTCGACTACGATCTGTCGAACGTCATGTTCATCACGACCGCGAATACGCTGAATATTCCCGGACCCCTGATGGACCGCATGGAGATCATCCGGATCGCCGGCTATACCGAGAACGAGAAGGTCGAGATCGCGCGCAAGCATCTGATCCCGAACGCCATCGCCAAGCATGGCCTCGATTCCAAGGAATGGTCGATCGACGACGATGCGTTGCTCTTGATGATCCGCCGCTACACCCGCGAAGCGGGCGTGCGTAACCTGGAGCGTGAGCTCTCCACACTCGCCCGCAAGGCGGTGAAGGAGCTGATGATCTCCAAGAAGAAGTCGGTCAAGGTCACCGAGAAGACTCTGGAAGAGTTCCTCGGCGTGCCGAAGTACCGCTACGGCGAGATCGAGAGCGAACCGCAGGTCGGTATCGTCACCGGCCTTGCCTGGACCGATGTCGGCGGCGAGCTGCTGACCATCGAAGGCGTCATGATGCCCGGCAAGGGCAAGATGACGGTCACGGGCAATCTGCGCGACGTGATGAAGGAGTCGATCTCGGCGGCGGCGTCTTACGTCCGCTCGCGGGCGATCAACTACGGCATCGAGCCGCCGCTGTTCGACCGGCGTGACATCCACGTTCACGTCCCTGAAGGCGCGACCCCGAAGGACGGACCGTCGGCGGGTGTGGCGATGGCGACCGCGATCATCTCGGTCATGACCGGCATCCCGGTTCGCCACGATGTCGCGATGACCGGCGAGATCACGCTGCGCGGCAGGGTTTTGCCGATCGGCGGCCTGAAGGAGAAGCTGTTGGCTGCCGCCCGCGGCGGCATCAAGACGGTGCTGATCCCCGAGGACAACGCCAAAGATCTCACGGAGATTTCCGATGCGATCAAGGGCGGCATGGAGATCATCCCGGTGGCCCGGCTCGACGACGTCACCGCCAGGGCGCTGGTCCGCGCACCGGTGCCGATCGTCTGGGAAGAGGACACCAAGGTGCCCGTCAAGGCTGACGGCGGCGACGAGGCGGCCGGTGGGCTGACGGCCCACTAAGTCCGATCGATCATCACTGAAAATGATAAAACGGCGCCCTCGGGCGCCGTTTTTGTTTGTGCGGACCGGACCTCCATTGGACAGGCGGAGTTGAAGGGGATGGAAATCGACGGGCAATGCCATTGCGGGCGGGTGACCTATCGGGCCGACATCGATCCGAAGAAAGTATCGATCTGTCACTGCACCGATTGCCAGAACCTGACGGGCTCACCGTACCGGGTCACGGTGATCTGCTCCGAACAACAGGTCCGCATGACGGGCGCGCCGGCGAAGATCTACGCGAAGACCGGCGACAATGGCCGCACGCGCTTCCAGCATTTTTGCGAGGGCTGTGGTTCCCCGTTGTTCACCAGCGGCGACGGCGGGCCGGACGCCTGGGGCATCCGCTGGGGCAGCATCCGCCAGCGCGACCAGCTCAAGCCCGCGCGGCAAATCTGGTGCCGCTCCGCCGCGCCATGGATCAACGATATCAGGGATTTGCCGGGGCGGCCGGGCGACTAGTGCAGCCAGACCACCCGAGCTATCCAACCCTTGCATCAAAGGGGGCCGCAGGGCTAAACAGGCGGCGAGGGCGGCTAGCTCAGCTGGTTAGAGCATCTCGTTTACACCGAGAGGGTCGGCAGTTCGAATCTGTCGCCGCCTACCAGCCTTCGCCCTGCGGGCTTCGGCTCGGCAAGCCAGGCTTCGCAGCAGCGGCGCCACATATGTTCCGCGCGCAGGGCCAAGGCTGTCGCGTCGAAGCTCGAAGAGCGAAGGCGGACTGTTCCCGAATCCCCGAACATCCCAAAACGATCAAAAGAGGATCGCGCAAATGGACGCCCCCCAAGGCCACGAACAAAACGCCGACCAGATCGCCTACTGGAACGGCCCCGCCGGACAGCGCTGGGCGCAGCGGCAAACGGCGCAGGACATTGTGCTCAAGCCGATCGCTGACCTCGTGATCGATCGGGCGAAACTGACGCCGGGCGAGCGCGTCATCGATGTCGGCTGCGGCAGCGGCGCCACGACGATTGCGTTCGCGCGCGAGGTCGCGCCGTCGGGCCATGTGCTCGGCGTCGATATATCCGGCCCGATGCTGGAGCGGGCGCGGCAGAGTGCGCCGAAGGACCTTTCGATCGATTTCGTGCTGGCGGACGCCACCGTCTATCCGTTTGAGCCGGCCAGTTTCGATGTGTTGGCCTCGCGCTTCGGCGTGATGTTTTTCGCCGATCCCGCGCTGTCGTTTGCCAACATGCAGAAAGCGCTGCGGCCCTCGGGCCGGCTGGCGTTCGCCTGCTGGCGCGAGCCGCGCGAAAACCCGTTCTTCATGGCGCCGCTGCAGGCCGCATATAAGCACGTGCCGAAACTGCCGCAGCAGGGGCCGGAAGATCCCGGACCGTTCGCGTTTGCCTCGGAGGCGCGCGTGCGCCGCATCCTCGATGCGGCGGGCTTTACCGGCGTCGAGATGGAGCCGTGTCCGCTGCTGCTGGATTCCGCGATCGGCCGCGGCCTCGATGGGGCGGTGCAGGGCGCATTCGAGATCGGCCCGGTGAGCCGCGCGCTGGAGGGCCAGCCGGAGGAACTCCGCAAGGCTGCGGCTGCTTCCATCCGCGAAGCGCTGACGCCGTTCGCCAAGGGCAATGCCGTGCTGCTGCCGGCGTCGGTCTGGATCGTCACGGCAAGGGCGTCGTAGTCGAAACGCCAGACGCTCGCCACACCGTCATTGCGAGCGAAGCGAAGCAATCCATAGCGCGACATAACGGAAAGTTGGATTGCCTCGTCGCTTTCGCTCCCTTGCGCAAACGCTTCGCGTTTGTCGCAGGCAATGACGGGGTGGGAGCTTCGTCCGAGATCGTGGCGAGATGCACGAATGGTCTGCACGGCCTTTTCCATATCCCGGCGGCCGACCCATTCCAATTGAACGCCGGTTGGCCATCGCCACGCCACCAAATCGCCTGATGAATCAACGACGCTTGTTGTTGCACGGAGCTGGTGGCGATGCGCATGGGTGGAGTATTGGTGCGCGTGTCCGAACCGTATTTGACGCCGGCCCGGACCGGGCTGATTTTACTCGCGTTGCTTCTGCTCGGCGCGATCGTCGTTCGAGTCATCACTGCGTCCGAACACAGCGACGTCCGCACGCCTGCCACTCTCGAGAGCGGTGGGCCTGTTACCCAGGGCACGGGTGTCAGAGGCCTGAGAGGATCGGTAGAATAAGGTAACTTGTCGGACGGCACGCGCAGCCACCATGCAATGGGCGCGAGGAACGCTATTTGATCGTCGCATGCACGGTAATGACCGACGTGCCCGAAGCCGTCGGCCCCTGACCCGTCGCTTTGATGGCAAAGGTATCGCTTCCCTTATATCTGGCCTTCGCCTTGTATTCGTAAGTCGTTGCATTGAGCTTCTTCAACTTGCCATGCGCCGGCTTTTGAAAAATCTCCGAGCTGGTTACCGTGCCCGGCATCGTGATCGGAAACAGGCAACTTTGTCCGGACGCGACGCTGATGTCGCCGGTCGAGTTCTCGCCCCAATTCGCCAGTTCCACTAATTTTGAACAGTCGGAAGCGGCCAGCGCCGGAGATGCGGACATTGAGCCTGTAGCTCCGACGATAAGCGCCAAAGCGGCGACCTTGGACAACCGCATAGTAGAGCTCCTCGTTTTCAAGAACGCGGCGTACCCGCTTACAACCACGCCGCTATCGCTTCCTTGTGCAAACGCTTCGCGTTTGTCGCAGGCGATGATGGGGATGGCGCTTCGCCGAAGTCGCTAAGCCCGCTCTTCCCAAATCATGGCCAGGTGCACAATCGTCTCGGCCGCCTTCTCCATGTCCTGGCGGCTGACCCATTCCAGCCGCGAATGGAACGCGTGTTCGCCGGCGAAGATGTTGGGGCAGGGCAGGCCCATGAACGACAGCCGCGAGCCGTCGGTGCCGCCGCGGATCGAGCTGCGTACCGGCGTTAGCCCGGCGCGACGGATCGCCTCGATGGCGTAGTCGACGGTCTCGGGGTGGCGGTCGATCACCTGCTTCATGTTGCGGTATTGGTGCTTGACGTCCATCCGGTAGGTCGAGCGCGGATAGTCCTTCATCACCTCTTTGACAATGCCTTCGAGCAGCGCCTCTTTTTCCTTCAGCCCCTCGTCGGTGAAATCGCGCACGATGAAGCCGATGGTGGCTTTCTCCAGTGCACCCGAAATGCCGATCGGATGTAAAAAGCCTTGCTTGCCTTCAGTCGTCTCCGGCGAGCAGGTGTCCCTGGGCAGGCGGTCGATGATGGCTGCCGCGATCTTGATGGCGTGCTCCATCTTGCCCTTGGCGAAACCTGGATGGGTTGAGACGCCCTCGATGGTGATGGTGGCGCCGTCGGCCGAAAAGGTTTCATCCTCGATATTGCCGGCGGATTCGCCGTCCATCGTATAGGCGAAGTCGGCGCCGAGCTTTTTCAGGTCGGCCTTGTCGACGCCGCGGCCGATCTCCTCGTCGGGCGTGAACAGGATCTTGATGGTGCCGTGCTTGATATCAGGATTTTGAATCAAAAACCGCGCCGCATCCATGATCTCGGCAAGGCCGGCCTTGTTGTCGGCGCCCAGCAGCGTGGTCCCGTCGGTGGTGATGAGGTCGTGGCCGATCTGCTCAGCGAGCGCGGGATGGTCGGCGGCGCGGATGACTTGCGTGGGATCGGCCGGCAGCACGATGTCGCCGCCCTGGTAATTCTTCACGAGCTGCGGCTTGACGTTGGCGCCGGTGCAATCAGGCGAAGTGTCCATGTGCGAGCAGAAGCAGATTACCGGCACTTTTTTGTCGGTATTGGCCGGGATCGTCGCATAGACATAGCCGTGCTCGTCGAGATGGGCGTCGGCGAGACCGATCGCCTGTAACTCCGAAGCCAGCAGGCGGCCCAGATTCTTCTGCTTCTCGGTGGAAGGGCAGGTAGGCGAGGCCGGATCGGACTGGGTGTCGATCACGACATAGCGCAGGAAGCGTTCGGTGACATCGTGGGTGAAGGTGATCGGCGAGGCCAGCATGACGATCCGAAAAAGTTGAGCAAGGGAAGCGCTCTATAACAGAAAAGCGCCATTCCGGGGTCCGCCGGAATGGCGCTTCTGGTGCGATCGGGAGTCGGCCTAGACGGCTTCCTTGAGTTCCTTGGCGGCGCGGAAGGCGACCTTCTTGCTGGCCTTGATCGGGAGCGGTTCGCCGGTGGCGGGATTGCGGCCCATGCGGGCGGCACGCTTGCGGACCTGGAGGATGCCCAGCCCCACGATACGGACCCGCTCGCCCTTCTTCAGGTGTTTTGCGATCTTGCCGACCATGTCGGTCAGGATCGCCTCCGCGGCCTTCTTCGACAGGTCATGTTCCTCGGCCAGCGCTGCGGCCAGATGTTTGAGTGTGATGGTCGCTGGGGTCGCTGCTTTCTTCGCCATACCTGGCTCTCCTTGTTGGTTGAACGGCTTTGAGCGCTTTGTGAAACCGGTCCGCGAGGGAAAACGCCTCGGGTGATGCTTGAAACCCGGCGGCCGGGTAGCCAGCGCAAGGGAGAATTTCAAGAAACCCATACGTATCAGGCCTTAAACGATTCGGGGGATCGCTGCCTGCGCCGTTTTGCTTGAAAACAAGGCATTATTTGCATCACAATCGCAAAAACCCCCGTCTGACGGGGGGATTCGCAACGTCCTTGACTAAGCGGAGGCAGCCCTTTATGCCCTCGGTTCTGCGCGGATCAGAACATGATTACGGCATCCGCGGGAGTAGCTCAGTTGGTTAGAGCGCCGCCCTGTCACGGCGGAGGCCGCGGGTTCGAGTCCCGTCTCTCGCGCCATTTATCAATGGCTTGACGTTAATCTTAGAGACTGCCGCAAACAAAAAGGCCGCCCATGAGGCGGCCGTTTTTATTCCGATGCCGGGGATATCGTTTAACGGACCGTCGAGGTGCTCGAGCTCGTGACCACCACGGGCTTGCCGGCCTTCACGACCTGCGCAGTCTGGCTGTAATCCGCGCCGGTCCGGGCGGAGATGCCGAACGCCGCCACCGCAATACCGGCCACGAGCGCGACGACCACGATCTTCAAATGGGTACTGCGATCGGCTGAATGAATTGAGTGGTTCATGTGATGCCTCCCGGACACCTTTGGCGTCCTCTGTTGGTGAGAGAAGTACGCCCCGTCTGTTTCAGGATCGTTTCGCGGTTCCGGCAAAATGGTTTCATTCGGCCGGTTTTTCGCCTGTTTTCGTCCTGTTTTCTGTGACGGAGAGCACAGACCGGGAGCCCGCTGCGACGGGCGTCAAAGCCGACGAGAGCCAAAACTCTAATAGAAACAATGGGGAGGGTGGAGGCGAGTCCGGCCTGTCAGCTTGCCCGCTGAATATCGGCCTGTATCGACCGCGCCGCCCAGATGAACAACATGGCGCCAAGCGTGGTCGTCACCGCGGCCGACAGCAGCGAGTACCGCACAGCCTGGGCGCCAAAATCGTTCTTCAGCGCGTCGTTGAGCATGCCGACCGCGAGCGGACCTATCCCCTGGCCGAATCCGGCGGCCGTCAGCAGCATGATGGCGGACGCCAGCGCCCGCATGCTCGGTTTTGCAACGGTTTGCGCGATCGCAAAGATCGGGCCGAGGTGGAAGCCGACTAGGAACGAGGTGGCGGCCAGGGTCGCCACCATCGTGGTGAAGTCGGATGTCAGCATGCACAGCGCAAACACGGGTCCCGCGAGGCCTGACGTGATCGCGGGCGCCCACAGCTTCCAGCGATCGTCACGGCGGCCGATCTGGGCCACCACGAACCCGCCGAGCAGCGTGCCGGCGATGCCGCACAGCCCCTTGAAGGTGCCGGCATAGGTGCCGATCTCGGCGCTGGAGAGATGATGCACGCGCGCCAGGAACGGCGGAATCCAGGCCGACGTCGCGTAGTTGGTGTAGGTCGTCAGGCAAAAGCCTGCGAGCAGGATAACGAACGTCCGCTGTGAGACGAGGAAGCCGAGCGTCGGCCCGATCGGCTCCGGCGTAAACGTCTCCGCCATCGCGCCGCGCTTCGGCTCGGAGACCGTCAGCCACAGCACCGCGGCGAGCGCGATGCCGGGGAGACCTGCGACATAGAACGCCATCCGCCAGCCATAGTATTGGTTGATGTAGCCGCCGATGAAATAGCCGAGGAATACGCCGAGATAGGTGCCGATGGCGTAGACGCCGAGCGCGCGCGGGCGATCGTTCTTGCTGAAGAGATCGGCAATGATCGACTGCGAGGCAGGCGTGCCACCGGATTCACCGATGCCGACACCGATACGCGCCAGCGCCAACGCTGCCACGCTCGAGGCCATGCCGCAGAAAACCGTCATCGCGCTCCAGAACGCCAGCGCGATCGAGACGATGTTGCGGCGATTGAAGCGGTCGGCGAGGCGCGCGATCGGGATGCCGAGCAGCGAATAGAACAGCACGAAGCCGAAGCCTGCGAGCAGGCCCATCGTGGTGTCGCTGAGCGCAAACTCCTTTTTGATCGGCTCGATCAGGACGTTGAAGATGGTACGGTCGAGGAAGTTCAGCGCATAGATGACGGTCAGCAGGCCAAGCACGTAATAGCGCCGGATCGAGGGTTTTGCGGCGGCGTCGGTTTGCAAGGCTACCTGTGGCGCGAGATCGACCATGCTTTCCCCCTCAATGTTGTTTTTTGCCGAACGGCCGCCTCACGCCTCGCGAATGAAATTCCCCGCCTCGAATTCAACCGGCGGCGCGTTTGAATCGAAGGAGACCCCGATCGGATCGCGGCCTGCGGCCATGGCTTCGAGCTGATCGCTCAGCATCCGCCGGATCATCAGGATGCCGCGGTCGCTCTGGCCAAAGTGCTCTTCCGAATGCAGCGTCACCGGGCCCTGGCCGACCTGCGCCTCATAGTCGCCGGGGAATTGCTGGTGCTCCTGTTCGGTCATGTCCCACCAGAATTTTCCGTTGAATTTTGAGCGCATCCGTCCGATGTCGCCCGAATTCTTCACCCGGCCCGCGACATAAATGCGGAACGACGTGTCGTCGATCGGCAGCGTCCAGCCGATCGATTCGACGCGGGCGAATTGCGCGACGCGCGGATTGGGCACCACGCGCAACGTGGGGAGGGCGGCTTCCGTCACCCGGTAGAACACCTTGCCGTCGTCCTGATTGCGGATCGAGCGCACCGTGACGCCGCGCGGCGAGGTCTCGAACTTCACCTCCGGCATCGAGGCCATCATGTTGGTGAATTGCGGCCCCGAGAACGATCCGTGCAGCACCGGGACGTGGTAGGGATCGACCACATTTTCAAAATGCTGCAGCCAGTTGCAGGGAATGACGGCCGGGCCGCCGCCGCCAATGGAGGAATCATCCGCCTCGACGAACTCGCCGTCGTCCATCTTTTCCAGGCATTCGTAGCGCGGCAGGGCCGGCTTCTTCTCGACCGGTCCGAGATAGGCGAAGATCAGGCCGTAGCGCTCCTGCACGGGGTACCAGGGCTGTCGCACCTTGTCCTTGAACAGGCCGCCCTCCGGCTCGCAGGGCTGTTCGAGGCAATGGCCTTCGGTGTCGAACTTCCAGCCGTGATAGCAGCAGCGGATACCGTCTTCCTCGACCTTGCCGTAATACAGCGTGGTGCCGCGATGGCAGCAGCGGGCGTGCAACAGGCCGATCCGGGCGTGCTTGTCGCGAAACAGCACCAGGTCCTCGCCGAGCACACGTAGTTTTCTGGGGATATCGGTGGCGTCACCGACGAGGCCGACCGGGTGCCAGTAGCGCCGCAACAGCTCGCCCATCGGCGTGCCGCGGCCGACCGCGGTCAGTTCGGTTCGGGTGGTGGACGGCTTCATGGCATAGCCGGTCCCGAGATCGCGATCCCGCTGCGTAATGTTCATGCCGCTTCCTCCCGCCACGGCTTTTGGTACCGCGGTCGTATGAAGTTGAGTGAAATGCAAATCGATGACAATGTCAACGATCGACATTTCATATCGCCTGATTGTCCTGTTCGATCGCTATCGCCGGCGAGCTTGGCACCGGCCTACTTTGTTGGCAGAGGTTTCCTATGAACCAGAAACCGGGAAAGCAGGCCGCGCCGCCGCCCGTGGCGGCGAACGATGCGGAGCTGGCGCCGATCACCGCGATGATGTCTTCGCGGCTGATGGTGCTGGCCAATCTGCTCAAGCGCGGCGCGATCCTCCGCTACAAGCGGCTGGCGGGGCTGTCCTCCGTCGAGTTCGGCCTGGTGGCCTCGCTGGGGCGGCGGCCGCCGATGAGCGTGGTCCGGCTGGCGGAAGCGGTCGGCATGGACAAGGGGCAGATCAGCCGGGCGCTGGCGGAACTGGTCACGCGGAAGCTGGTCGCCAAGGAGATCAATCCACGGGATAATCGCGAGACGCTGGTCTGCCTGACGAAGGCCGGGCTGGCAGCGCATGACACCATTGTGGCAGGTGCACAGGAACGCAATCGGCGGCTCCTGGAACAGCTCAGCAAGGACGAGTTCAAGGTACTCGTTGACCAGATCGATCGGCTGACCGACACGGCTTCCCAGATGCTCGCGGACGAGAAGAACCTGGGCTGAAAATTGCTGCCCGTTCGGTAGGCCCCACGGCGGTCGGGCGAGGCAGGAACGCAACACTTTTGGGCCTTCTGCCAACGCGCCAAGCGCGGGGAAAGACGTCAAGATGGCTTGTCTTGCGCCCTCTGTTGCGCTGCGCTAAGCCAAGAATAATTCCAATCAACGAATCTGCGGTCGAAATCCGCAGGAAAAGGCACCGCCGATGACCGGCATCCTGCAGAATTACCTTCCACTTGTGGTGTTTATCGGGGTGGCAAGCCTGATCGGTCTGGCGCTTCTGATCGCCCCGTTCCTGGTCGCGTTCCAGCAGCCGGATCCGGAGAAGCTCTCCGCCTATGAATGCGGATTCAACGCATTCGATGACGCCCGCATGAAGTTCGACGTCCGCTTCTATCTAGTCGCGATCCTCTTCATCATTTTCGACCTCGAAGTGGCGTTCCTGTTCCCGTGGGCGGTTGCCTTCGGCAAGCTCGGCGCCACCGGCTTCTGGTCCATGATGGTGTTCCTCGCCGTCCTCACGGTCGGCTTTGCTTATGAGTGGAAGAAAGGCGCGCTCGAATGGGATTGAGCCCGACAGTAACAGGCTCTTCGCCTGATATCGCGCAGGCGCCAAAGGGCATTCTCGATCCCGCCACCGGCAGGCCGGTGGGCGCCAATGATCCGTACTTCCTCGAGGTCAATCACGAGCTGTCCGACAAGGGCTTCTTCGTTGCCGCTGCCGACGACCTGATCACCTGGGCGCGCACGGGCTCCCTGATGTGGATGACGTTCGGTCTCGCCTGCTGCGCGGTCGAGATGATGCAGGTGTCGATGCCGCGCTATGACGTCGAGCGTTTTGGTTTTGCCCCGCGCGCCTCGCCGCGGCAGTCCGACGTCATGATCGTGGCGGGCACGCTGACCAACAAGATGGCGCCGGCGCTGCGCAAGGTCTACGACCAGATGCCCGAGCCGCGCTACGTGATCTCGATGGGGTCGTGCGCCAATGGCGGCGGCTACTATCACTATTCCTACTCGGTGGTGCGCGGTTGCGACCGCATCGTGCCGATCGACATCTACGTGCCCGGATGCCCGCCGACGGCGGAGGCGCTGCTCTACGGCGTGCTGCTGCTGCAGAAGAAGATCCGCCGCATCGGGACCATCGAACGCTAAGGTTTTAGGTAATGGACGACGGCAAACTCGACGCCCTTGGGCAGACGATTGTTAGCGCGCTTGGCGGCGCGGCCAGCGCCCATTCGGTCGCGTTCAGCCAGCTCACCATCACGGTCGATGCGATGAAGATCGTCGAGGTAATGAAGCACCTGCGCGACGATCCCGCGCTGCGCTTCGTCAACATCACCGACGTGACCGCGGTCGATTATCCCGGTCGCGAGAAGCGTTTCGATGTGGTCTATCACCTGTTGTCGCCGACGCTGAACGAGCGCATTCGTATTCGTGCCGAGGCCGACGAGAGCACCCAGGTGCCGTCGATCATCGACGTGTTTCCCGGCGCCGACTGGTTCGAGCGCGAGGCCTATGACCTTTACGGCGTGATCTTCACCGGCCATCCCGACATGCGGCGGCTGCTGACGGATTACGGTTTTGACGGCCATCCGCTGCGCAAGGATTTTCCGCTCACCGGCTTCGTCGAGGTTCGCTACGACGACCAGGAGAAGCGGGTGGTCTACGAGCCGGTCCGCCTCAACCAGGAATTCCGCAAATTCGATTTCCTCTCGCCATGGGAAGGCGCGGACTATCCGCTTCCGGGCGACGAGAAGGCTGAGCCGAAGGCCTGACCATGAACGAACAACCGCAAAATCTACGTAACTTCACGATCAACTTTGGACCGCAGCATCCGGCCGCGCATGGCGTGTTGCGCCTCGTGTTGGAGTTGGACGGCGAAGTCGTCGAGCGTGTCGATCCGCATATCGGCCTCCTGCATCGTGGCACGGAAAAGCTGATCGAGCAGAAGACCTATCTGCAGGCGATCCCGTATTTCGACCGGCTCGATTACGTCGCGCCGATGAACCAGGAGCACGCGTTCTGCCTCGCGGCCGAAAAGCTGCTTGGCATCACGGTGCCGCGCCGCGGCCAGTTGATCCGCGTGCTCTATTGCGAGATCGGCCGCATCCTGTCGCATCTGCTCAACGTCACCACGCAGGCGATGGACGTCGGCGCCTTGACCCCGCCGCTGTGGGGTTTTGAAGAGCGCGAAAAGCTGATGGTGTTTTATGAGCGGGCTTCCGGCTCGCGCATGCACGCGGCCTACTTCCGCCTCGGCGGCGTGCATCAGGACCTGCCGCCAAAGCTGATCGACGACATCGAGGCGTGGTGCGATCCGTTTCTGCAGGTCGTCGCCGACCTCGAAACGCTACTGACCGGCAACCGCATCTTCAAGCAGCGCAACGTCGATATCGGCGTGGTGTCGCTGAAGGAAGCCTGGGAGTGGGGATTCTCCGGCGTCATGGTGCGCGGGTCAGGCGCGGCCTGGGACCTGCGCAAGTCGCAGCCCTACGAGTGCTACGCCGAGATGGATTTCGACATTCCGATCGGCAAGAATGGCGATTGCTACGACCGCTACTGCATCCGCATGGAAGAGATGCGCCAGTCGGTGCGCATCATGAAGCAGTGCATCGCAAAACTGCGCGCGGCGGACGGGCAGGGACCGGTCGTCGTCGAGGACAACAAGATTGCGCCGCCGCGCCGCGGCGAGATGAAGCGCTCGATGGAAGCCCTCATCCATCACTTCAAGCTCTATACCGAAGGCGTGCACGTGCCGGCCGGCGAGGTCTATGCCGCGGTCGAGGCGCCGAAGGGCGAGTTCGGCGTCTACCTGGTCGCCGACGGCAGCAACAAGCCCTACAAGTGCAAGATCCGCGCGCCGGGCTTTGCCCATCTGCAGGCGATGCATCACATCTGCAAGGGCCATCTGCTCGCCGACGTCTCGGCCATTCTCGGCTCGCTCGACATCGTGTTCGGGGAGGTCGATCGGTAGATGAATGCCGCGACCACGATAGCTGTGATGGTCGGAACGATGGCGACGATTGCCGTCGCGGACGATCGCGCGCCGTCCGACCGTCTCCAGGACTTGATGGATCGTGGATTTGAAGTGATGGCCGAAGGCCAGCTTCAGGAAGTGGTCGAGTGTACGCGATGGACGATGCGGGTCCTGCCGAACGGGTCGCGTGATTCCTGCACGCCCAAATACGGCTCTTTCAAGCGGCTGAAGGCCGCTGACCGCGAGTATGTCTGCGTTTCTTTCAGCGGCTGGGCTTGTTATCCAAGCCAGAGCTCCAACTGATGGGAGCCTTGATGTCGACCCAGCAAACCGCATCTTTCTCTCGGGCGCCCATCCAATTTGACCGGGCTTCGGGCGCGCTCGAAGGTGCGAACGCGTGGGAGCGTTTGGCTGCGCTGGCGTTGTCGACGGGATCGAAGATCTCCTCGCATTTCTCGCATATGGGCTACATCGCCTGCGCCAATCTGCTGCGCAAGACGCTTCCGGAGCGCAACATCGCGGTCAGGCTCAACGACGACGCGGTGTTCGAATTTCCCTATGGCGATGGTTACTGGAGCAAACTGCTCAACCGGTCCTATCATTATGAGGACGAGCTGGAGCTGTTGTTTCAGGACTCCGCCGACGTCGATTACACGCTGCTCGATTGCGGCGCCAACTACGGCTACTGGTCGGTCCTGGTCTCGAGCAAGCCGTTCGGTGCGCACAGGGCCATCGCGATCGAGCCGTCGGGGCAGAATTATCCAAAACTCGTCAACAACGCCAATATCAACGGCAAGCGTTTCGAGACGATGAAGTGCGCGATCGGCGCCGGCCGGGGCACCGCAAGACTGTCCGGCACCAAGCACGAGGCGTTCTCGATCGCCGGCGGTCAGGATGACGGCGAGGAAGTGCCGGTGATTGCGCTCGACAACCTGCTCGACGATGGCAAGGTCAGCCCGACCGGCAAATATCTGATCAAGCTCGACGTCGAGGGCGTCGAGATCGAAGCGATGAAAGGCGGCGCGCGTCTGTTGCAGGGCGACAGCGTGATCCTGTGTGAGGAGCATGGCGGCGATCGCGCCCACACCGTGTCGCGCTACATCCTCGAACAGACGCCGATGAAACTGATCGTCTTTGATCCCCATTCCAACCGCCTTGAAACCGTGACCGACCTTTCGATTCTGGACCGGATCAAGGTTTCAACCCATGTCGGCTACAACGTGTTCGGCACCGCAAGCGCATTCTGGCTCGCCCGGATCGATGCGCTCAATGCGAAAACCGCTCGCCGCGTGCAATGAGAGACTGAACGATGTCCGTCCGCCGCCTCGCCCCGAAGGAATTGCAGCCCGCGAGCTTTACGTTCTCGGAAGAGAATCTCGCCTGGGCCAAGGCGCAGATCGAAAAGTATCCGCCGGGCCGCCAGGCGTCCGCGGTGATCGCAATCCTGTGGCGCGTCCAGGAACAGCATGAGGGATGGGTGTCGGAAGCCGCGATCCGCGCCGTCGCCGATCTCCTCGAAATGCCTTACATCCGCGTGCTGGAAGTGGCGACTTTTTACACGATGTTCCAGCTTCAGCCGGTCGGCAAGAAGGCCCATGTGCAGGTCTGCGGCACCACGCCGTGCCGTCTGCGGGGCGCCGAGGACATCATCAAGGTGTGCCAGAGCCGCATCCATCACGATCCCTTCCACCTGTCGAAGGACGGCAATTTCAGCTGGGAAGAGGTCGAGTGCCTCGGCGCCTGCGTGAACGCGCCGATGGTGCTGATCTGGAAGGATACCTACGAAGACCTGAACAAGGAAAACTTCGGCAAGGTGCTGGACGGCTTTGCGTCCGGCAATCCGCCGAAGCCGGGACCGCAGATCGACCGTCAGTTCTCGGCGCCGGTGGGCGGGCCGACGACGCTGAAGGAAACCACATGACGCGTATCGGCACATTGCCCGTGATCGGGCAGGGAGGGGTCAGCGCGATGAAGAACTGGCGCTATATCGGCATGCACGCCGTGGCGGCGGCTGCTTTCATTTTTCTGCTGCAGCGCTACGCGCTGAGCGCGACGCTCGAATCCAGCCTGTTGTGGGCGCTGACCTTCGGCGGATGCGCCGCGGGTCTCGCTTACGCGCAATCCAATCGTTGATCCCCAGGGAAGCTTCAAGTCATGCTCGACGACAAGGATCGCATCTTCAAGAACCTCTACGGTCTCCACGACTGGGGCCTCGAGGGCGCGCGCCGCCGTGGCGCGTGGGACGGCACCAAGGCGATCATCGACAAGGGCCGCGACTGGATCATCGCCGAGATGAAGGCCTCCGGCCTGCGCGGGCGCGGCGGGGCGGGCTTCCCGACCGGCCTGAAATGGTCGTTCATGCCCAAGGAATCCACCGACGGGCGGCCGAGCTATCTGGTCGTCAACGCCGACGAGTCCGAGCCCGGCACCTGCAAGGACCGCGAGATCATGCGGCACGATCCGCATCTCCTGGTCGAAGGCTGCCTGCTCGCAAGTTTCGCGATGGGCGCGCATGCCTGTTACATCTATGTGCGCGGCGAATTCATTCGCGAGCGCGAGCATCTGCAGGCCGCGATCGATCAGGCCTATGACGCCAAGCTGGTCGGCAAGGACAACCTTAATGGCTGGCCGTTCGACATCTATGTCGCCCACGGCGCCGGCGCCTATATCTGCGGCGAAGAGACCGCGCTGCTGGAGAGCCTCGAAGGCAAGAAGGGCCAGCCGCGGCTGAAGCCGCCGTTTCCCGCCAACGTCGGCTTGTATGGCTGCCCCACCACTGTCAACAATGTCGAATCCATTGCGGTGGCCCCCGACATCCTGCGACGTGGCGCAGCGTGGTTCGCCGCGATCGGCCGGCCCAACAATGTCGGCACAAAACTGTTTTGCATTTCCGGTCATGTCGAGCGGCCCTGCAACGTCGAAGAGGCGATGGGGATTCCGTTCCGCGAGCTGATCGAGCGGCACTGCGGCGGCATTCGCGGCGGCTGGGACAATCTGAAGGCCGTGATCCCCGGCGGCTCGTCGGTGCGCATGGTGCCGGCCGAGCAGATCATCGACACGCCGATGGATTTTGACAGCCTCGGCAAGCTGCGGTCAGGCCTCGGCACCGCTGCGGTGATCGTGATGGACAAGTCGACCGACCTGATCCGGGCGATCGCGCGCATCTCCTATTTCTACAAGCATGAGAGCTGCGGCCAGTGCACGCCATGCCGCGAAGGCACGGGCTGGATGTGGCGCGTGCTGACCCGCATGGCCGACGGTCGCGCCCACAAGCGCGAGATCGACATGCTGCTTGAAGTTACAAAACAGGTCGAGGGCCACACCATCTGCGCGCTCGGCGACGCGGCGGCCTGGCCGATCCAGGGCCTGATCGCGCATTTCCGTCACGAGATCGAGGCGCGCATCGACCAGTATTCGCACAAGGCCGATATCGACGATATCGGCGTGCGTGATCCCGTGAACATGGTCGCGGCGGAGTAGGCACCCATGTCGCAACTTAGCGTTTTTTGGTGGCAGAGATACGGGACGCTGGCGCAGATGGCGCAGGCGAGCGTGGCGCTGCTCGGCTTTGTTGCGATCCTGTTCCAGATCAACGAGATCCGCACCGGCAACCGTGGCGCCAGCGCGCGTCAGGTGTTCCTCGGCTACACCGAACTCGCATTCAAGAACCCGAAATTCGCGCAACCCGACTACGACGCGATCAAGGCCGGCAGCCGCGAGGAGCGGGTGCAGTATGAGAGCTTCGTCTCGTATTTCCTCTACGCCTGCGAGGAGACGATTTCAGCCTTCGCCGACAAGCGCGAATGGCAGGCCTCCTGCGATTACGACCTGAAGCCGCATCTGCCGTTCCTGTGCGAGAAGAACGCGGCGCAGCCGGCCTATCTCGCTACCTATGGCGTCGAGACTCAGCAATGGGTCAAGGCGTCGATGAAGACCGCCAGCGTTACACCGCCAGACTGCAAGCTGGGAAAGACTTGAGCGCAATGACCAAACTGATCATCGACGGCAAAGAGATCGATGTACCCGCGGAGTACACGCTGCTGCAGGCCTGCGAGGCCGCCGGCGCCGAAATCCCGCGCTTCTGCTACCACGAGCGGCTGTCGATCGCCGGCAATTGCCGGATGTGCCTGGTTGAAGTGAAGGGCGGACCGAAGCCGGTCGCAAGCTGCGCCTGGAGTGTGCGCGACTGCCGGCCAGGCCCGAAGGGCGAGCCGCCGGAAATTTCGACGCGTTCGCCGATGGTCAAGAAGGCCCGCGAAGGCGTGATGGAATTTCTGCTGATCAACCATCCGCTGGATTGTCCGATCTGCGACCAGGGCGGCGAGTGCGATCTGCAGGACCAGGCGATGGGCTATGGCGTCGACACCTCGCGCTTCGCCGAGAACAAGCGCGCGGTCGAGGACAAGTATCTCGGCGCGCTGGTCAAGACCTCGATGAACCGCTGCATCCAGTGCACGCGCTGCGTCCGCTTCTCCGCCGAAGTCGCCGGCGCCCCGGAAATGGGTGCGACCGGGCGTGGCGAAGATATGGAGATCACGACCTATCTGGAGCAGGCGCTGACCTCGGAGCTGCAGGGTAACCTCGTCGATATCTGCCCGGTGGGCGCGCTGACCTCGAAGCCGTATGCGTTCGCCGCGCGCCCGTGGGAACTCGGCAAGACGCAGTCGGTCGACGTCATGGACGGTGTCGGTTCGGCCATTCGCGTCGATACCCGCGGTCGCGAAGTGATGCGGATCCTGCCGCGGATCAACGAGGCCGTGAACGAGGAATGGATTTCCGACAAGACCCGTCACGTCGTCGACGGCCTGCGCACGCAGCGGCTCGACCGGCCCTATATCCGGGAGAGCGGCAAGCTCCGCGCCGCATCGTGGCAGGAAGCCTTCGCGGCGATCGCGGCCAAAACGGCCCGTATCGACGGTAAGCGTATCGGCGCAATCGCCGGCGATCTCGCGGCGGTCGAGGAGATGTTCGCGCTGAAGGAGCTGTTGGCAAAGTGCGGCTCTTCCAATCTGGCGGTGCAGGGCGGCGACGCCTTTGACGTCAAGGCGGGACGGGCGACCTGGATCTTCAATCCGACCATTGCCGGCATCGAGCAGGCCGATGCGCTG
>Ga0307510_10002749_pt1 | contig 20153 bp, 13 predicted proteins | sample 12_EM_MG_FD_207224 | JGI IMG/M metagenome (GOLD analysis project Ga0307510, IMG submission 207224) | Populus trichocarpa ectomycorrhiza microbial communities from riparian zone in the Pacific Northwest, United States - 12_EM | ecosystem: Host-associated > Plants > Roots > Unclassified | place... | reverse complement strand
ACCATATCTTTACTTATTGATTTCCACTTCCCACACACGATTCATTGACTACACCAAAGTTTCATGTAGTCTGAATAATGAGGCTGTCTTCTGTTGCAGATTTTCCCTTTGGCTTGTTGTGATTGTTGTGTTTTTCATTTTTATGAATGATTTGCACTGAGTTTCTAAAGATTATTCAAAAGGGAGACCTGCACTCTAGCAATACCTGTTTTCCTCATTCATTAATGTACTGCTTTGCTTTTCTATAGGTGCCAGTCTACAAAGAACCAACCTTAACCATTCCTGGAACTCCAGCAATAGTGCAGCATGAAATTTTAAATAATAGAAGGCATGTCTTGACTAAGGTATGCATGGTACTTTTACCCTTATTTATTACAATTAACACCAAACGATCAAACACTTTTTTTTTTTTTGGGGGTTTATCACTTGTCATGCCTGTTTGGAAGGATACTGCTGGCTCAGTGAAGCTGTGGGAGATCACAAGGGGCATTGTAATTGAAGACTATGGGAAGGTTACATCTCTTTTTCCCTTTCCTATTTTTTGTGAATTGTTGATTACATCCTTGCAATATTGCATACCTTATATTTGGAAGGGGAGTTAGTCGTCCTATCATTTGGTGCATTAATTATGTCACCTATAGGAAATGGTATAATTCAGGCATTATCCGTATTTACAACTTGACATTTTCCAGGTGTCATTTGAGGAGAAAAAGGAACAATTATTTGAAATGGTATGATCACAAGATCCTTTTCATTGTATATTGGAGTTGTTGCATGGGAATTTTTGTGGAACTTACTGATAATCTTTTATGTTCCAGGTCAGCATTCCTGCATGGTTCACTGTGGATACCAGGCTTGGAAGCTTGTCTGTTCATTTGGACACACCACAATGCTTTTCAGCTGAGATGTATTCAGCTGATCTTAACATAGCTGGGAAACCTGAGGATGATAAGGTAAAACGGTAAAACTTTTGTACACATGAGTTGGGCAAATGCTTTAGAAAAATGGCCTCTGTTGATTTTAATGTTAATCTTTAAACCACCTGAGAATGAGTTGAATAGGGAACTAGTTTATTCTTCTGAAAGAACTCAAATACATTAAAAGATTGAAACTTTTCAGAGTGTTCCTTGATTATATATGAAAACTACCAGTATCTTCGTGTGTAGGACCCCAAAACTTATATTACTGAGTGCCATATCTTAAGATGTGTATTTTGGTATGGTTCTTTTGCAGCGTGCAGTCTTCTCTACATGTAATAAATGGTGATTAAATTGCAGCATAACTAATTGGTCATGGCAGAAGCAGATTGCTTTTCTTGTCAGCATTTTAAAAAAAAATTATACTCATCTGTAGCATTTATTCATGATCTGCAGGTTAATTTAGCTCGCGAAACCCTTAAGGGTTTGTTGGCTCATTGGTTGGCCAAGAGAAGGCACAGACTTGGTTCTCCAACTTCAGCTAATGGAGATGTTCTATCCGGAAAGGATTTTGCTCATAGAAGTCTTGGCCATTCTAGAGTTGAAGTAGACGGCGGTGCTGAAAATGACTCCAAGGTTTATCCTCCATTTGAATTTTCAACAGTTTCCCCTCCTTCGGTTGTTACTGAAGGCTCTCAAGGAGGTCCATGGAGAAAGAAAATTACTGATTTAGATGGAAGCGAAGATGAAAAGGACTTCCCTTGGTGGTGTTTGGATTGTGTGTTGAACAATCGCCTACCTCCAAGAGAAAACACCAAGTAATTATTTTCCTTTCTTCACGGAATTATAATTTTACTTGCAAGTTATAGGGAAGCATTCTTATATGGAATTGTGCATTTGGTTCCAACTGTTATTCTTATTCCTTAATTTATTTTGATTGTTTTCTAGATTTTGTTTTTAAATATTTATGCTTCATATTGGACTCTGCACTTTGTCAACAATTAATGTGTTGTTGTGCTTTTACCTTGCTCATTTTATGTGGGTTTTTTTCAGCAGATAAATAATGAAAGTGATTAAATTTCTTCAGGTGCAGCTTTTATCTGCATCCATGTGAAGGTTCAGCATTTCAGATCCTCACACAAGGCAAATTAAGTGCACCTCGCATCCTTAGAATTCATAAAGTAAGTTTGATTCAGCAACTTAGAGGAAGAAAAGATTTGCATGTGTCAGATAAAAAAAAAAGATTTGCATTTGATTATCTGGAAATTTGCACTATTGACAATATTCATGTAGTGCTTTTACTATAATATGTTAGTGGTATATTCTGGAACATACCAATTAAAAGAAGCTGTGCTGGAAATTATTAGACTTTGCTAAAAGAGCACAATGTGTAAGATAGATATGTTACAGATATCTGACTTGTATTTTTTCATGGCAAAAACCATACTGAATATAAATTAGGATTGCATTTTGGAGGATGTGATTCTCCAATATGCTTTTCTATTTCATTTTTTTTTCAGTGATTTAATATAAGTTTCTTTTATCCAAAAAAGAAAAAAAGAACAAGAAGAAGGATGGCATAACGTGCTCTGTTATTTCAAGTACACTAGCATTTCTGGTTCTGATACTTTTCAATGATTTTTTTTTTCTATTTTCTAAATTTTTATGGGCTTTGTTTGTGCTGCTTAGTATTATGCCCAGAATGCTTTGTATGTAGTGGATGTAATAGGTCTTATTGCATGTGTGGTACATCTATTGCTGAGATGAAATATTCGCTTGAACTTCTCTCAAATTAGCATCTTCTAGATAAATTTCCCCTCAGAGAAGCTTCGATCTACAAAGACAAGTACATCGAAGGAAAAGACAATAGGAACAGGTTTACAACCCTAAGCAGCCTGAAGGAATCAGGAGGTGGACAAATCCACCAAGAAGGCATCAGCTAGACACTCAGTTCTGTTTACACTTTGTTGTTGTTGCTGGTTTGCTAAGCATGCTTTAGTTTTGAGTAGGCAGTTCATATGGATTGGCCCTTCAGCTGCTTTTTGTACAATACTCCCAGTCACTTCCTTGCTGGCCTTTTACCTTTCTAATATATTGATCGTCTTCCATAAAAAAGCAGCATGTTTCTATAAATAGATCAGAAAAGCATGGATTATTTATATACTGTAGGATGCTTTAGGTTTTAAATGTTTTGTGCTCTATAATAGAACAATCAAGAAAGTGATGAGAAGTCAAATAAATTGAGATTTGTAGATTTCTGAAATTATATTCTCAAGAATGTTTCTTTATCTATGGGTTTCACTTTTGCGTTTTTATCCAACTTTTGTTGTGTAAAATACTAATGGATGGCAAGAACTAATCCTCATGTGATGATGCATTTGGGTGCAACTCTGTATTTCAGCTAGATATCTGCAGAAGAATCAAGAGTATTTATTGTATCAAGAAATGGAAATTAATTGTGTTTTCCAGATGTCATCTAGCAGTCTAGCATGTGATAATGGTCTTATTGCAGAATAAGTTATCTTACTCTACATAAATCATGGATACGATAGGCTTCTGTTTCATAATCTGTTCATATTCATTCATGTTTCTAAAGGTGAAAGTGTAATACTCTTGTTCCTCAGTAGAGATGCATTGATACGGTCAGCCTTTAGCTTTAGTCACTGTTATAAAGAAATAAGATGTGAAACAAATCCCAAGTTAGGATCTGTTTTGCCAGTATACTTTCTGTGATATGCTGAATAATCCATTTTTACTGATTTTCACTAACATGTTTGCATAGGTTGTCAATTATGTCGTAGAGAAGCTGGTCCTTGACAAACCACTGGATAATGTGAATACTGATGGAACATTTGCTCCTGGAATTGGAGGACCCTTGCAGCATTCAGTGGTTGGAGATGGATCTTTCCGATCTGGATTGAAGCCTTGGCAAAAGCTTAAGCCTTCCATAGAGATCTTGTGCAATAATCAGGTCATTGTGATTTTCATTTTATCGGGGAAATGCACTCAAAAGCATTTACTTGAATAATAAGCTTCTTCAGCTTTAAAAAAAAAAACACCAAATGTATTTCACGCTATAGGATCGTCGAGTCATCTGTTTTTAAAATGGTACATCAATCTTTAGCTGGACATTTTAGCACAATAAATTCATGAGCAGAGAATGTCCAAGAGCACATCATCTATGAGTTGCACAGGTTCAAACTAAAATGGCATATTGTATGAGAAGACAAGTCACCCTGTGGCCCAAATATAAGAATAAACTTCTGCCGTTCTTCTATTTACACGCTCTTCTCTTTTTATATTTTTTTTTGCAATATTTTCTCAAGCAATGACTGTCTTTTGTAGGTCTTATCCCCGGAAATGAGTTTAGCTACAGTGCGAGCTTACATATGGAAGAAACCCGAGGATCTGACCCTTAATTACAGAGTAGTTCAGGGAAGGTGACTCCATGCAACTTTTAGGAGCAGGTGAGTGCCAACTAGTTTTCTTTGCCTAGCTTTATTCTTCCAAACTCTTAATTCTTCCCCCCCCTTTTCTCCTTGAGTTGAAATATATGTGATGCATTTTTTAATATTAGCTGCAAAAAAGGAAAGGTCGTCAAATGATTTTGATAGCAGGATGCATTTTAAAAACAGCAGGAAATCTTATTTTTCTCTAGAATTTATATTTGATTCTTTTGTGAGAGGCTACTCTTGAACGTTGCCTAGTCATTGTACTCATGATATGTGTTGTGTATATATATGAACAAATAGCTGATCATTTTCCAGGCTATTATTATTTATTGGATCACAGGTTAGCTTGGCTTGTGGTGATCGAAATCATGTGCCTGTGTGAGATACCGGGGAAGACATCGATTCTTCTTGGGGTACTTCACTTGAATGGACGTATCCAATCGACCCTTGTAAATTTGGAAAATCAATCGCCGAACCTGCTGAGAAGATCCTTCGCATTTTCCTTTTGTTTGACAGATGGTATATAAATTTTGAGCCTTGTCTAGCCTTCATGCAAGCTTTTTTTGGTTGGACATAGCCAAGTTGTAGGGCAAGTCTGCATGTGGCAATAGAGAGATTTGCGATGGGTGGATAATTAACCAGGAGTATCCTAGGAACTGTCTTAAGTGGTGCCCAAAATAGAGTAACGGTGTCGAAAGCGTTGTAGATTTGTATTGTGGGGTACATTACCTAGTCATAGAAACACTGTTATGAAGATGGTGTTTTTCTCTCCTTTTTGGAAATAATACAATTCTCTTTTGTCTCCATCTTGTCATTCTATAATTTTTGCCCCGCATCTCTGTTTTTTTTATAAAAATTTATATGGTTTCGGTAAACAAAATCCTGTACTCCTGTAAAAAAAACACCTCAGGTCCACTTGCATTCCCTGACCGCAGAACCAAATCAAGATCCCGAAGCGAAGAGGGGCAAAACCACATTCTGAAAATCATCTCAAGTCTTACAGCTTGACACACTCTAAATTACGTTTTCTAGCTTGTCCCACGCAAAAGAGAAAAATACCCCAAAACTTACCCAGGTGCAGACCCAAAGAGCTAAAAGACTTGGCTTAGTTCGCGGACCTTCACGTACTGCTCATATGAACAGTGAAGGTTCATAAGAGAAGCCAAGCCTTTTAGATGTATAAGATAAAGGGCAATCAATTAAACACGACAATATCATGAATTAGTTGTCTTTTTGGTGTAGAAATAGTTGCCTTCTGTTATATTTTTTGAGTAGAAATGCTAAGTAAAATATTGAAATGCACTTGCAGCTGTCTGTTTCCTCCACCAAGTTGTTGTGTAGCAGGCTTGGCCATGTATTCTTGTGCCATATCCTTGGAAGCAGAAAAAGCTAAAAATTGTTTTGAACAAAAAGGAAAGGCCAAGAAGTGTGGTACGTTCTGTAGGCTCAGCCACTTCTCTGGAGAGAGTGGGAGGCAGATGGCCATAACTTTCAAGGCCAAGTATACATTTGATGACACTATATATATACATATATATATGGCCATAACTTTCAAGGCCAAGTATACATTTGATGACACTATATATATATATATTGCGTAAACAATTAAATAACTGAGATTATTCAAAAAACAAAAAACTTTGAAGGAGAAAGGAAAGCAATGGCTGCTGGCCGCCTCTATACTTTGAGATTAATCCCTTTCACCAAGCAAGGAGGAGAATGCATAGCAATTTAATCTAAACTCAATGAATACCACCATTTAAATTGATTTTATCTAAAACAATTAGTTTTTTAAAATAGTTATATTACTTGAAAAATAATAAATACGGTATAAATTTTATAAAACCGACTTAAAATCCGACTCCAATAAATATATATATATATATATATATATATATATATTTTATTCCAATATAATATTTATATATCTCACATAATACACACTTATATACTATTGATCATTTTATCATATATATATGTATGTATGTTATTATTTTTTTAATATTAAATAATAGTCATATAACAGTTATGGAATCAATAAATAAAATATAAATATCTAATTTTTTACTCAATAATTAATTAATGAATATAAAGAAACATAACCCGTGAATATCCATATATAGGATCGGAGCCAGCAATCCTTAATTTTCTGAATAAAATCAATCCTTGAAAATTTAAAATAATCTCGTAATGACTCCCTCCAAGTCTTTAAAGCTAATGAAAGTGACGATGGCAGTTATGGCAGTCCCACTTCACCAAAAACAAATCCAACAGCCTTTTAAATGTGCACGTCAAACACTCCACAGAAAATTTATGCTGTGAAAACTGCATGGCTATGCAAAACCACGCGACGGGGCCAGCTGGCCAGACCATAGCCAGAGGAAATATGAAAGTGATCCGTTTATCGTACACGAAAAAGAAGACTACATTCAAATATCTAAAAGAGCAGCAGGCAAGTCCAAACCTGGTGTTACACTCACAAATTATACAAATTACCCCATACTCAATTTTTTATTTATAATTATGATGATATAATTAATTATATTTTTGCATTTATGGATGGCATTTCTGTGTCGTATGCGATAAAACTGCAGAAGCACAAGTACACAATCTAGAAGCCATCCAAGTGATATTTTGCTTTCTGGGTTTGCTTCTTGGTTCATATTTTTCTCTTTTGTAGAAAGCGGAGAGTGGCAGTGTTTCTTGGGTTTGTTTTTTAGCTTGTTTTGTTGGATTTTTAGCTATTTTCAAGTGCATGGTGTCCTTGAGTTTCTTTCTCTGTTAATTTTTGGTATTTGAAAGAAGTCCCATGCTGGTCAATTCGTGAATCTTGAAAAAGGTCTAACAGTTCTGGTAAAAGGGGGCCGTCGTATCAGTCTTGATTGTTTGAGTGGACACTCTAATGCATTTTAGCATCGTGGTTCTTTTCAAGTGCTAGTAGAAAGTCCCAAGTTGTTCAACTGGTGAATCCTAAAAGGAATTCTGAGTTATCTGTAAGATAGTGTGCTGGGTTAACAATATTCCAAGAGATTTCTGTTCATTTGTGTCTCCTTCTGTTGGCAAGTACTTAGAAAAGGGTTCTGATATTTTCTAAGAGGTGCTTGGCAATACATATAGCTTTGATAAGTTCATTTCTTATACAACCCATGACATCAGTTGTTAGTTCTCAGGCAATGTATTGTTTTTTCTCAACTCCAGAGATTACTCCTAGGTTTCGAGTGAGAGTTCAAAGTGGTAGCGGTGGTGGTAACTCAAAAGTATCGCCATCTGATTCCGCTCTAGTGATTGGAGAGAAAGATAAAAAATTCGGGGGTCGAATTGATTCATGGAATGCGAGCTTAAAGTGTGGGATTAAGAAAAAGAGCGTTAAAGATGTTATTTCAAATGACTTGGATGTCTTGTGGGATGACGGTTATGGGACCAAGACTGCGAAGGATTTTTTTGAAGGAGCCAAGGAGATGATTAGGCCTGACGGGGGGCCTCCCCGGTGGTTTTGCCCTACCGAGTGTGGGCAGCCTTTAAAAGATTCTCCAATTCTTCTGTTTTGCCCTGGTAATTATTGTCTTCGTTGTGATAAACTCTTACATGAAATTTAACTTAGATACAAGGTTTCCAAACTATGAATACATGTTAAAAGAAGGACTGGATTTCTAGTTTCTGAGTATCTAGTTTCCAACGAGTTGTTTTGCTCTTCAATACTTTATTTAAAATCTTTGGAATTCCTCATTTAGGTATGTGATTTTTGAGATTTTTATTAAATACAGTGCTATTTGTTTTTTGTATTCGTGCATGCAGGGATTGTTGGTGTTGGCTTGGCCTTGACTTTGCATCATAAAGCTCTCGGGAAGTAAGTTTTTGTTATTTCTTACTGCATGACAATCGCGATGACTATTATTGTTGTTTTTGGACCATCAACTTGTTAAATGTTCATTGGAAATGTTGACACAAAAGCTAGTTCAAATCACACCGTGTGAGAACCTTAAATAGGCGCTCACCGTGCTGAAAAGGTTTTGTTCTGCTCTGAGATGATATTTCCCAAACCCTACTGTTGTCTATAACTTTTCCACCTGAAAATTCACATCAACAGGGTGTAGCTTCCGAATTCCTGTCCTAAGAGTTTTGTCAAACTGCAGGGTGTTTGAAGTCAGGTGCCTTCATATTCCAGTGAATGATCGAACACCATTTGAAGGTTTTAACCTTTCATCAGATTACTTGATTGAGTTATTTAACAGTTAAACTAAAATCTCAGCCAACTGGGCTTGCCTTTTCTTCTATCACTTGTGATGGTTAGATCTTCTAATTCTTCAGAAAATGCACTTTACTTGCATGTGCTGTCCTCATCCTCATACCTTTATGTTGGGTTTTTCTGTCTGGCTATCCTCTTCCACTGAGGAAACATCGTTCTCTATCCATGCTTTAAGTGGATTTTTTTTTGCATGAAGGGCTGGTGAAATTTGTCGAAGAAACAGTGAGGCTAGAGCATGCCTCATCTCCAAATAAGCCAATTTATCTAGTGGGGGATTCCTTCGGGGGATGTCTTGTTCTTGCTGTTGCTGCTCGTAATCCTGAAATTGACCTTGTAGTGATACTAGCTAACCCAGGTCAGTTTCCAGATATGCAGCAATTTGTTCACTCATCTTCTTAATGACTTCTTCATAGAACACTTCGGTTGGTGCTCCTTGCTGTTGTCTGACTTGTTAGCCCTTTTATTTTAGCTACATCATTTGACAGGTCACAGCTTCGACCCCTGATCCCCCTTTGGGAGGCGTTGCCTGATGGATTATACAATGCACTTCCATATCTTCTTAGCTTTGTTATGGGTATATATGATCTGTTGCTCCATTATTTCATTTATTATTTTGTTACAGAATTAGATTTGTTACTACTTAAACACATTCCAATTCCTGTCATTGTATTGAACAATATGCTACTAGTATTTTTAAACCAGACAGATTTATCATGATTTTACTTTAGTTCTTCTACTCTGAAAAAATTGTTTGGATCTCCTCCTTTTTTCTTCAGAAAACATGATTACCTTGTTTCAAATGCCTTCTTATAAAAGCTTTTTTCCCTGGAAGTTGAAACTTTCTTTAATAACTTTTTTCTGTCAGTTATCTTGTTAAGCTGTGATTGTCATCATTCAGTGGTATTGTTTTGTGATTTCAAATTGCTTCACTGTTGCTATTTACCCTCTCTCTCTGTTTTTTTCCTTACACTAGGTAATCCAGTGGAGATGGCAAGGGTCAATATTGAATATAGACTACCTCCCAGATTACAAATTGAACAATTGTTTCAGAATCTCATTGCTTTGCTACCTCATCTTTCTGTAAGAAATGAAGATAGCACTGCCTAGCCTTTTACACATTATATTTTATTAAATTTAAGAAACCAATAAGATTTTATATCTGTTATAATCTTCTATTTTGATATAATATGCTGAAGATCTTAAACACACACTGAAAGATGTAATATTGTCATAAAAAATGATTCTAATAGGCAAAAGCAGGATAGGTTGTGCATCTGCTGCATGACTCTGTCTAATTCATTGTATCATGATAAATTCCCCATTATATATTTTCCAATTGCTCTTCTGCGTTGAACTTGATTATGACTCTATTGCTAGCACAATATGCTTCTATACAGTCTCTAGCATTGACAGACTGGATCTTCTCATGGTACCTGCTTTTGCACATCAGCCAAATGGTGCAATGTACTTCTTTTGGTTATCTTAATTAGATATAACAAATCTTCATGTGCCTTCAGCTTGTTGTCCTGCTATTCATTTTTTCCTCAACTGTTTATTTCTTTTTCCGAGGCCATGAACTGATGTTAAAATGTTCCAGGATTTGGTTGATATAATCCCCAAGGACACTCTTATTTGGAAGTTGAAACTGCTCAAATCAGCGGCTTCTTATGCTAATTCCAGGCTTCATGCTGTGAAAGCTGAAGTGCTAGTCCTGTCAAGGTCTTTATTCTTCCGAGTTTTTATTCTTGTTCCTTTGCATCCCAGGCACAATTTTATTGCTTCTCTTTTCCATATGTATGTTTTTCAAAAGCCCTTCAGAATATTTTCTCTCTAGTTCTTTCTATGTCGTGATTTTATCACTAATCACTCTGCATCTCTAATTGCTAATTCTATGTTACATGTTTTTTACTATAGAAGTGACATAATGCATGGAAAATTTAACAACTGACCAATGAAAGCATAGCATCCAATCTAGCGTGCTGCTCTAATAATTTCCCACCAGCACCGTTCTCTTTTTCTCATCTTCATGTGGTTGATAGCCAGCAGATTCAAGTTTCATTATCATTTACACAGAAATCTCGGCACATACCTTAAAAGAAACTGTCTTTGCAATGCCCTAAAAATCGCTGAAGGTTCTTAGCTTCATACTCGAGTTATTTTAGTTGCTACCATGAAGAGGACAGCTTTTAACTATAGAATATGCATTCCAGGCTTATCAACATGAATTGAATATTTGTACTCTATGTAATTGTTTTAGCACAACTGTATGCTGCGACCTGCAATGAAATATCCAGTTACTAAGTTAGGTTAACATGTTTATGTATTGCAGGAAATATGTTCTTTAACCCGAATTTCTTTTCATGCTTGGTTTTCTTTGAGACGGGTTATGGAAATCTGGTCAAGGAGTTTTAAAGTTGATCTTTTATTTGTCTTTTAGTGGAAATGATCACATGCTTCCTAGTGGAGATGAAGCTCAGCGTCTGAAAAGAACATTAAAGAATTGCACAGTTCGTTATTTCAAGGACAATGGGCATAATATTTTAATGGTATGTGACAATAAGTGGTTGTATCTATATTTGTGTCTGATTTAAGTGGAAGCATGTACATGTGGGTACTTAGATGATGTGTGATTCTCCACAATTCATTTCGAGAGCACAACAAAATTCTAATTCTGTTTAATGCGAATCATCATCTTAGTTTGGGTAAAGATATCATCCTTTTAACCGACCAGTGTCAGTACCATGTCAACTAGCTATCATGCATACCAGACCCAGTGATTCTTCTAATACGGTGACCAGGAATGAGAGCCTATTATCCTGTGCTCTGAAACTCCTTAACTCAGGAGTTTCAGAAAATAGTTCTATCTTGAGAAACCACTAAGGCAGCCTGGTAGCCTGCCTACCAGCAGGTAACAATGCCTTGCTGAATAAGTTTGAGTGTATTCTGCAGCCAAGTTCTTGACATGTTCAGAATGCAGCTGCTTCTGTTTCTTTTCACATAAATGCCTTTTCAGTTTATGACCAATCCTTGCTCCCCATATTTGAAGTTGTCAAAACAGTTGAGCACTAGCTGAAAGATTCAAGGTCTCAAATTTCACTCACTTCCCTTTCAAAATTGAGAAGTCGGATTATCTTCTAGATATAAGAATGCCGATGATTATCCTCTCTGACCACCCTTTTTGTGGAAAAATTCAGAAAGTAATTCTGTTTTTCTGCCAAGTGTCATCTTCTTTGATGCTCAATGACCCGTCTTTCCCTCCATTGGCACTTGCCATGAAGCTGGTTATTCTTTGTTGACATGGCATGATAGTTGTACTTGTATGCAATGTTCTGAGATAAATTCTGCCACTGGTATTCTGACTTTCGGAAGATGGGAGTTTATTTAGGGTTATATCTTATTATCAAGGTGGTCTCCATCCGTGTAATAGCCACCCCTTCCCTTGATCCCAATTTGATAACAATTTCCCCTACGCAGAATGAATGGAAATGGTTTTCTCGTACAGTGTTATCAATATAAATTAGAACTTATAATATTTAGCTGGTACATTGAACGATGTTATATTCATAAGAAAGGACTTTAATACTCCTCAACCTGCCTTTCTAACGTGTCAGATATTGGGCCATTAACATTTGTTTGTACTCATATTCTCAGGATGAGGCTTTCGGTCTTTCATTTCTATATGCTATGGGAAGACTGCTTTATAACTGGTTTTCTCCTGTTTCTGTTCTTCTCTGTGATGGTACAGGAAGATGGTGTTAATTTGCTTACTGTCATTAAAGGTACTGGAAAATACCGTCGTTCAAGGAGGATTGATTTGGTCTTAGACTTTATTCCACCAAGCATGTCAGAATTCAAACAAGGATATGATGAAGTAATTGGGTAATTCAGCAGAGCAATTTTGTACACAGTTCTCTTAATTTTTACATATATGTTCTTAATGAAAACTTCTGGATATGAACATTTGATATGCTTAGATCTGATTTACTAAGACTTAAGTTTATGACTAATTTAAAATAAGATCACATTAGGTTTGATCCTTCCTGGTCAAGCTAGAGCCTCTTTCCATGAAATCTGACATCCTGCCAGGCTTTTGCAACGTGCATCAAGCAGATCCTTCCTGATTTCTAAACACTATCTGTTTCTTTATCCCTTCTCATTTGATTTTTTCTAAATCTTGGCTCTACTATAAACATCCTCTTGCACAAAAATAAAAATAAAAATGATTGTTTTGAGAAAGTCTATTGAAATCTCAGGTTGGTCTTGGTTGATTTCTCACATCTTATGAGCATATATATTCTGTAGCTAAGGTAGCTCCTAAAAGAATTGTTGATATATTCTGGAAATCATACTTATGTTTGAAGTTAATTGATCATGATATGTGTATTGGGGCGACTCCTGTCTCCTTGGGCTATACCCCAGCTTGATGCTTCCAGCCTAGGCTTTGGCCACATGCCATCATGAACAGCTAGTCTATCTTGCAATCTTGCATCCAGCACATATATTTGTTTATCTATGGTTCAAGATTATAACACAATCGTTTGAATTTCAGGTTGTTACGCTTTGCTACTGGTTCTGCCATGTTCTCAACTTTGAATGACGGAAAGATAGTGAAAGGTCTTCATGGGGTTCCAAATGAAGGTCCTGTCTTATTAGTTGGCTACCACATGTTGATGGGACTTGAAGTTTATTCCCTTGTCCCAGAATTCTTGAGAGAGAAAAATATTATGGTTCGTGGTGTAACACATCCAGTTGTATTTAGGGAAAGGCAGGGGGTTTCATCTCCTGAATTTTCTTTAGCTGATTGGATGAAAGTAATGGGTGCAGTACCTGTCACAGCCAGCAATCTTTTCAACTTGCTGTCAACAAAATCTCATGTGCTTCTTTATCCTGGAGGAGCCCGAGAAGCCCTTCATAACAGGGTAAGCCAATTTCCTTGTGTTAAATTTCAACAAATTTATTTTTTTGGCAAGCTGAAAATCATATTTTTCAAGCGAAATTTTCTTATCATCAAAGTATTTGCTTTATTTCTTTGTTGGAAATCAGATGTAAGCAAGAGGATATAGTGTAAAAGTTTGGAAATCATTTCTTATTCAGAGTGTTATGCAGCCAAGATTGGTAGACTAATGTTTAGCACTTCATACATGTAAGGTGGCTTGTATTTCTTTCCATAATCTTCATGGATGATGTCTCACCACCACTATTGTTAACAGCACCAGTATCACCTCCCGACTGCATAGAGCACCTTTTTTTGTGCCACCAGCAAAAGCACCATATTCTTATCCTTACCAAAACTTTATTATAACAGTAGCTTCATCGTCATCTTTCTCTATTACCATCACACTCTATGTTTCTTCAACCTTATTATGCTGCTGCTGCCACCATCAGACCACCTATTTCATATATTAAAAAGTTTGTTAAGTAACTAAAACAATAAGAAGTGGAATTCAAGTTTCTGTGGTTATTAGTTTATAGACTGTGCAAAAACTAAGACTTCAAACTATTGGAACTAGGTTTCATATGGCTTCCATGTTAGAAATTGTGGTAAATATTATGGTATATAGTAACTGATGAGAGCTTTGCTACGTGGCTTCTGTTGTAATCTAACTTTTAGCATCTCTTGGAGAGATTCATATTAGGTTATTAATGGTAGGGCCAAATTTTTTGTACTTGGCTTGAATGCTTTTTAGGTGAATTTCTTGAGGATGGTTTGTTTAAAATATCAGTGGCATGTTCTGTTGCATTCATACAAAAAGTTGTAGGTGACATGGTGCATAAGCATAAGAACTTTAACTCAAGCGAGTTTCAAAATCATTGAGATTCTGTTTCTGAGATTCCCAGGCAGCAGCATATTTTTAATGGATGAAATTGTACAAGTAGCAGGCAAGAAGGGTGCCAAAAGGAGTACAAATTATTCCTTTTAATCATGCGCTTAGGCTGTTGAAGTAGGAAGGCTTAATAGAGCTCACCGGTCACCAGTAGACAGTGAAATTACTCTATGAATAGCTTCCCAAGCACAAATCTTTTCCTTGTCTAATGTTTTTTTTTATTTGCATTAAATTTTCGACTGGTATATCCTTCAAATTCAGTTTCATGTTTATGTATATATGCCATTGTTACTGCTATCATTTACAAACTGCTAGGCCATTGATTTCATCCTTACTAATTTATAAAGAAAGACTTGAGGTAAGATAAAGGCATTTACCATGAAACAGGAGCCACTCTTGTGCTGCTAAGTATTTTGCCATAACCTTTTCTTTAGATTTATTAATGTATTGTTTATTTCTTTTTATTGGCCAAAAGCTTGTTTTTTTCCTTTTTTTTTTCAATTACAAAGCTTTTGCAATTTACAGGGTGAAGAATATAAGCTGTTTTGGCCCGATCAACAAGAATTTGTGAGAATGGCAGCAAGGTTTGGGGCTACAATTGTACCATTTGGAACTGTAGGAGAAGATGATGTAGCAGAAGTAAGACCTTTTTTTTGCCACATATTTTATATATTTTGTCATGGATCCTTATTCTGTTGATCCGTTCTTTTTTTTTGCTGTGTTATTTCCTCAATATCTGTTTACCTAAAGGCTAACTTCGGAAAAATAGAAGAAAAAAAAACCCATATCTTTGAAGCAGAAATTTGTTAAAATGCACATTATCTCTCAGAAATTTGGCAAACAAATCCGGTAGCTTGAGCATTTTATATGCTCTTATTATGCAAGTTATGCACTGTGTATGTCCCAAAGTCTGGTTGAGATGTGCATTTCTGATACTTTCCACTTAAATTCTTGCTCCTCTCCAAAGATTTCCATGAACTTTCCCTTTCTTCCATATTTGAACTTGAGATTGCAATCGAATTTCTCCGCATTTTATTTTATTTTTAAAAATTATTTTCTATGGATTTTGCAGTTGGTTCTTGATTACAATGACTTCATGAAAATCCCAGTGGTCAATGACTACATCAGAGACGCTAATCGTAATTCCATAAGACTAAGGTGATTATTCTCCCTGCAATGCAGTGTACTCATTGCATGGTTGTAGAAGTCAAGCTAACATAAGAATCTAGAGCTACTTGTTGATACATTTTTGTTGACAAAGAACTTTATGTATGCTTATAGGGATAAGAGTAAAGGGGAGGTTGCCAACCAAGAACTATATCTCCCAGGTATTCTGCCAAAGGTTCCGGGCCGCTTTTATTTTCTATTCGGAAAGCCTATAGAAACAAAGGACCGAAAGGAAGAGATCCTTGAAGACAGAGAAAATGCAAACCAGTTATACCTGCACATAAAATCTGAAGTTGAACGTTGCATTGCTTATCTTTTGAAGAAACGAGAGGAGGATCCTTACAGGAGTATCGTTGATAGAACAGTGTATCGTGCTTTACATTCTCCTTTGCATGAAGTTCCAGCATTTGACCCTTAAAAAATGGCCACAGTCTCGCAGCAGCCTCCCTTGATAGAACAGTGTATCGTGCTTTACATTTCCAGATCACTTCACAGGATTTTTTTTTTCACAGCATCACAAGAGAAAAAAAAAAGAATAAGTCAAGATTAATTTACCAATTTATTTTAATTATAATGTCTAGGTTATTTTTGGATAAGGTTCTGTGTATATATCACGATTAAATTTCTTCGCGGTCAAGAACAAATTATTAGATGAATTTAATTTATCGTGAGTTTACTTGCATAAACTCTGTGCAACCTGCAATAAAATGATCGTGCAGTGCAGTGTTAAGGAAATTCCAGAAATCAAACACACACAAATTTACGTGGTTCGGCAATTTGCCTACTCCACGGAGCTACTGGTTTGTATTAATCAATCAAAGAAACAATACAAATAAAGAGGAGGAGAAAACTCTTCTCAACTCAACTCTACTCACTCAAGCTCTCTCTATTCTTCTGCTCTCGTTCTCTCTATTCTGCCCTCATATACTCAGCTCTTCAATGTGTCTAATTATAGACAGAGCATGGGGCAAGAAATCATGGCCATCATGAACTCCTACTTTGTGCTAGTGGGATGAGTTGTTCCCACCATGTGCTTCCACTTTATGTTAAGTGGGAGATGAGTTGTTCCCACTAGCATAAAGTGGGAGTGGGCATTGTTTGTCTCCACTTTACTAACATGCAGGACCAAAATTATAAAAATTTCCCTTTCCTAGCATGACATCTATATTTAGAGTCTAATGATCTCTTTCGATTCCAAACCCAGATAATAACAGGAGTAAACCCATTCATCAATCACCTAAAAACCATATGATTAGAGAAAATGTGATACTGGTCAGATAAAGAACCACTGAGATATTTACCCCATAGCAGGTAATTGTAAGAACCTTACACCTAAAACCCAGAACTTTATGATAGTGGCTGCGAAAGCTTTTCCTATCATGTCAAACCAAACTATACTCCTCGATGGGTCCTTCCTTAAAGCTGAACTTCATGAAAACAGTTTGACTAAGAAGACTTGATCCAGCTTTTCATACCCTGCTGCCAGACGACGGCTGAAAAGGGTGAAGACTTTCAGTGCACTGCTTACATTCTTGCTTTTGTTAAACTATCTCCAGCCCTCCTAGCTACTCCATGCTCCAGCAATAACAATCAATATGTTAACCCACGAATACCAAGCTATATATCTTATTTTGTTGGTTTTTCTCATATTATGACTGATATTACTAATTTCCATTTTGTTTTTTGTTTTTGCCTGACAATTAATGGTCTATCTATAAACCATAGAGTTGATTCACTGCTCTAAAGCACCGGCTGCGTGATAAACATGGAGAGACGGCTGCTCATTTTTGTGCGTGTTTCGCATGCAATCCCATTGTCTTTTGTCTCAATTCTATTGACGTAAATTTCTTAAAATATCATACTTGGAAGGAAAAAAATTAAAATAAAAATCACCGCATGTAATGTACGATAAAAGATTAATTTTAATAAAATAATTTTTTATTCCTTTTCCGTACATTTTGCTATGTTCTTTGTATAGGTTTTTGACACCCAAATACATCCTTTTTATTTTCTTTTTTTTGGCATAGTGATACATTCAAACAACTGTTCTAAAACCAGGCATGACGGGTTGGTCTATAATTTTGGTGACCTGATGTTTATATTAGGTTAGGGTTCAATAAAATTAGATAGAGAATTGACTTGGTTAAAAACCTGGGTTGATTCGTGATTTGGTTAACTCGAATAAAACTCAGTCAAAACCTATTAATTTTATTTTAAAAAATGATATTATTTTTATTTTTAATAAAATTAAAGAAATTAAATTGAACCGGATTAAATTTGATCAATTTACTAAACTTATAACTTAGGATTAGCCCTGAATTCACCCTGGATGAGGTTTAAAAACTATGCCGCCAACCCCTTGCTAATTTAAGAATCCACTACCCTCTTTTTAATAAAGCTAAAGTATATGAACTCAAGTGCTAGTACTAAACTTGAAAGTCTTGGATTCCAGAGAAAATATAAAACTTTAAAGAAAAAAAATTTGTGGTTGGTTTTATTTTTTTTTGGTTCATATAGATATTTATCGGATCTTGAACTACACAATGAAGGATAGCCGTCCATCATTATATAATTATAATTGCAAAATTATATTTATAAAAAAAAAGTTATTGAATTTACGATCATTACGTTAAATCTGCTTGTATATCTCATTTAGTTGATCGAACATTGAACAAAAAAATGGAAAAATCGACTTCTTTACGATGCAATGAGAAATCTTTTGGGTAATTAAATATTTGCAATTAGGATTAATGCAAGAGCTCCAATCCTGAAAATTGCATGTAAAAGTGTTGAATGTATAAAGTTTCATACAACCAATTTAAGACTCCAGGATTGTTCACAGATTAGAAATTACATGGGGAATTTTCACGCTTTATTATATGATGCCATTGTTGAGAAAGGGACCTGCAACCCTTTCACATCAAGTGTTGAAAACTTAATCCTCCGGCTGCATGTCCATGACAGAAGGGGCATGGAAAATGCCAATCGGAAATCACTCTGCATTAGGGAACTGCACTGTTTTCTGTCAACGAGTTCACATTAGAAACATTTATCCAATTTTGGTTGATTGGTGTATAAATAGACATGCAGAGATTACACAAACTCAATCACAAAAACGAGAGCCCCTCTCCTTAAAACAACTTGCAATGGCCACTAAACTCTCCCATCTTTATGCATCCATCCTCCTCCTTGTTTTTATTCGCCCTTTCACAGCTCAATCCAGGACTTTGAAGTCCAATACTTTTGAGTTCCTTCAAAACCTGGAGGGATGCCAGAAGGGGCAAAATGTTAAAGGGCTCAAGGAGCTCAAACACCACCTCAAAAATATTGGATACTATCCAAAAGATCATCAGCATGGTATCAAGCTTAGCGATGATTTTGATGAGATCTTCGAATCTGCGCTCAAAACCTACCAAAAGAATTACCGTCTCAAGGTTACTGGGAGTCTTGATTCTGATACTATAAAGGAACTTATGATTCCTCGATGTGGAGTTCCTGATCCCATCAACCACGTCGATACATCAAAACAGGCAGGCAGAACTGAACACGACAGCAAGTCGAGCAAGTTCCACACGGTTTCTCACTACAGCTTCTTTGGTGGAACGCCGAGGTGGCCATCTTCCAAATTTCATCTCACTTACACTTTCAGCTCCAGTGTCCAAGTTATTGACATGCAGGAACTGAGGTCTGCATGCTCACGAGCATTCCAAAAGTGGGCAGACGTAACCCAGTTTACATTCCAGGAAGCTTCTGAAGGTTCCCAGGCAGATATTGTAATCGGATTTCAAAGTGGCGATCATGGTGACCGGTACCCTTTCGACGGTCCGGGACGCATACTAGCCCACGCCTTTGCACCGACAGATGGGAGGTTCCATTATGATGCGGACGAGAAATGGAGCACCAACCCAAGCGCAGATGAAGTGGACCTGGAATCAGTAGCTGTTCATGAAATCGGGCATCTTCTCGGACTCGATCACAGCATGGATCAAAATTCCATTATGTTCGCAGAAATTCCACCAGGAACTATCAAAAGGGATCTCGGTCAGGATGATATTGCTGGCATACGTGCTTTGTACTCCAATTAATCACGAAGCCCCCGTAATTTGCTAGTTAACAAGTTACTACAACGCTTCTAAATCTGTGTCACAGGGATAATAATTAATTACGGTTGAAATATCTTATAAAATAAAGCCCTTCATATATATATATAAAAACTAGACGCAAGGCTGCAATTTTATTGTTTTGTCACTTTATCGAACCTAATATTCTTATTGGTCCTTTAAATGTCTTATGAGAAGCGTGTATTGATAAGAAATATACTTATTTCAATGACAAATTCTGACCAATTCGTCATCAAATTAGGCATGGAAAAACACAATCCAAAAAACAATATTTTCTTTAATTAATTTAATAGGTCATTTATGTGCGAGAGTGAAAGTTTAAATCTCTCTTGTAATAGTCTATAGAGAGAGCGGACTAACCTCTCCATCTTCTCGTTTTTATCACCAAGAAAGAACATAAAAAAAAAACTTTTATTTCTCTTTTT
>Ga0307510_10002748_pt1 | contig 20154 bp, 24 predicted proteins | sample 12_EM_MG_FD_207224 | JGI IMG/M metagenome (GOLD analysis project Ga0307510, IMG submission 207224) | Populus trichocarpa ectomycorrhiza microbial communities from riparian zone in the Pacific Northwest, United States - 12_EM | ecosystem: Host-associated > Plants > Roots > Unclassified | place... | reverse complement strand
TTCTCCCAATTTAACCCAATTCTCCTAACCCCTCACCGCGCCCGAACAACAGAACAAAAAAAAAACGGAACAATGCCATCCCCACCCTCAGACCCCCCCACCCTCCCCAAAACCACCCTGCTCGACCACCTCTTACACAACCGCTCGGAAATCCGGACCAAAAATCCGCTCGACGAATCCGAGCCCTTCCAGAAATTGTAACCCTTCCCTCATCGCCTGTCCCCGATTCCACCATTCCGCTTCGCGGGGAGCTAGTCTAATAGGAATGATATAACAGGTGCGAAGCCTGCCGCCGTGGCGACCTAGAAACCGTGCAGGGCTTGATCGCGTTCGAAGGCGTGAACTTGAACGCCGTCGACCGGTTTGATAATCTTCCTTTGACTTTAGTACGTATTTCGCCGTTTCTCATGCGCGGGAGTGAGTGAGTGAGTGGTTGGGGTGGCTGAAGGGGGAAGCGACAAGGCTAGTCTGTGCGGGCACTACGAAGTTGTCGAGCTGCTGCTCGAGAGCGGCGCTCTATGCGAGAGGGACACATTTCAGGGCGAGAGGATTTTGTACAATGCCTTGAATAATCGGATTAGGAATTTGTTGGTGCGGTATGATGTATTACCCCCGCTCGCTCTGCCTACTCTCACCCTCCATGGCTTATGTTGAGGGGATAGTACTCGAAAAGTGTCGATCCGGCGCAGCCGTGGGCTGCCCATATCACCTCCTTACTGTCGCGGGAGCCGTTGGATACTACTGACGTAGTTGTGACCGTGACTTCCGCCGCTGGCTTGCAAACGGCCTTTCACCTGCACAGGTTCATGCTCTCAGCTCGCTCGCCGTACTTCCGAAGGAAATTCTCTCTCCCTGCCGTCCCCTTGGCCGCCGCCGGTGACCGCGAGCTTAAAAAGACCATCCGGCTCCCGCAAAAATTCTTCTTGCGCGCGTTCGAGACTGCGGTGAAATATATCTACCTCGGCGAGGTTTCTGCGGACCCTGATTCGGACGGGGAGGTGATGGCGAATATAGAAAAGTTGAGCAAATATCTGAAGATACCGGAGCTGTGGAGGTTTTTGCTAGCGGATACGCCAAAGTTACGACGGCAGCTACGCAGTGAGGGGCTGAAGAAGGCACAAGAGGGAATGGAAGAGTGGGTGCAGGAGAACGTGCTAAAGAAGAGGGTCGTGGTAAAGAAGTCACAGGTCGGGCGAATCAAGATATTCCCGGAAAACGATAGTTTCGCAGACGTGCTCATCCGCTCCGACGAGCCGGACTGGCACGACGCAGACGCAGACGGAGAAGCAGAATCAGAGGAAGAGGAAGAGGAAGACCACCTTGTACACATCTACCCAGCCCACAAATCCCTCCTCCGCTCCGAATTCTTCACGACAATGTTCACGTCCCCCTTCCTCGAGGGCCTGCCCACAACCCCCACCTCGCCCCTCCCCATAATCCCTCTCCCCCTGCCTGCGCCCACCCTCCCATACCTCCTCCGACACCTCTACCTCGAAACACCGACCCCGCCCCCACTCCAGCACTCGCTCTCCCTCCTCTACACCTCCGACATCCTCCTCCTCGACCGCCTAAAGTCCAAATGCGCACAAGTCATCGGCACTGCGTCCAACGATCTCCCCTTCCACATCTACGACGTCATCCGCGCAGCATGGGCCACGCGCGTCCCGCGCCTCGAGGCCTTCGGCGCAAAGTACATTGCCGAGCGGCTCGAAGACTTTCTCCCCGACCCGGAGTTTGCGGAGCTGGTCGCCGAGAGCGCGGGGAGGATCAAGGGTCGGCAGGAGACGGATACTATTGAACTCGTGGACGACATTAGGTATTACCTCGACGAGAGATTCAGGATGAGGGTGGAGGATAATCTGGGCTTCTGTGGGAATGGGGAGGAGGCGGCAGCGGCGGTGGGCGAGGTGGACGAGGTGGACGAGGTGGACGAGGTGGACGAGGTGGACGAGGTGGACGAGGTGGACGAGGTGGACGAGGTGGACCCCAGTCTGAAGACAGGGAAGGGTCATGTTTATGAGGAGTTGCTGGGGAGGGTTGACACACTTTTGGAAGGGTTGAGATTGGATGCTTAGATAGTCAGAGATGCGCACACATATCATACATGTTCGTTCGCTCCTTTGTTTATTCCACCCTCATTTTCGCGAGGCACATTATGATACCAGGGCAGTTATTCTTGGGGATGAATAGAGCTCTAAGATTTCTCATAATGGTAGATTTACAATAACATAGGCAGGCTATCAGACCGATCAAGTAGTAGGTGGCGGGAAAAAAGCCCGCTTCCAAGTCTATGTAGTTGGGATCATCCATATTTGGTTTTCAATCCATGAGAGGGGGGGTAGCATGAAAATAAAAATTTAAAAAGATGGAGATACGGCGAATCGAACGCCGGACCACCTCTATGCTAAAGAGGTATTATACCACTAAACCATATCCCCATAATTTACCATTTCCGTCGCTTTTGACAATATCAAGCGCTTTTTCTGTAAGCTTCAGTAAAGACTATCAAACACAAGGTACCGTATGCTACAAACATAAACCTCCCCCTGCCATCTAAAACCCATGTTCAGTACTATCCCCTCCTATCGCGCTCGTCGCCGCAGAGCTGGCCACAGCCTGCAGCACCCCATCCAAATAATTCGCCCCGCTCCATTTCTGGTGTGTGAGCACGTCGCATCCAATCTCCTTCTCGCGCCTCTGCACAAGGTCAACGTACGCGAGCATGCCCTCATTCTTAAACCGGGTAGCGAGCTCACACGTAGCGAGGGCATTCGAGTGCAATCCCGCGAGGGACACGAGTTGCAGCACGAAGCCCTCTTTCGCCAGGTCCCAGATGAAGGATTTCAACTGCTCCGGCGTGAAGCCCTCTGCTAGCCAATTGAAGCTGGGCGAGAGGTTGTAGACTAGGTGTTTACCCGCAGCCAGGGAAGAAGGGGAGTGCAGGAGGGTACGGGCGAAGGAGGTTGCCTGCGGGAGCGATGGACGTTTGGTCTCGAGCCAGAGGAGGTCGGAGTAGGGCGCGAAGGCCTGCGTGCGCTTTATGGCGGCAGGGAGGCCGGCGGAGTAGTGGTAGTAGCCTTCCCGGGTGCGAGGGAGGTCCCAGGAGAAGAAGATTTCGTGGCCGAGGAGTGCGCCCGCGTGTTCCCGTGCGACGGTGTTGCTACGGGTTGATGCGTTCTGCATGTATTCTTCGATCTTGGCCTGGGCGTTGGGGAGTTTGGCGAGTTGGGACTTGACAGCGTCGTCGAAAGTTGTTAATTTGTGCTCTGCGAGCCAGGCTGCTTCCGTCCTGATGAGAGCTCCGGCCGAGGCACCGGTAGATTCGAGGCTTTGGAGGACTTCGCTAAGAGGGGTAGTTTCGGTGGTTGTGCCTAGAATGAATTGGTGGTCGCGGGTGTCGACGGTGCTGTTGATGAGCTTTCCACTCTCACTATCCGTTCGTGCGATCAAGAGGTTCTCCACGCCCATTAGGTCCCACTGGAAGCGTGTCGCAATGAGCCGGTTTATGTGCTCGCTGATAGGCACAAGGACTTTGCCCGACAGGTGCCCGCACTTCTTGCCACCATGCATTTGGTCCTCCAAGTGTATCGCTGCAGCCCCGTTCTCGGCAAAGAGCTTTGCTAGCTTCATTACGGCGGATAGCCCCCCATGTCCGGTGTCCCCGTCTGCGATTATCGGGCGGAGATAGTCTACCCACGGCGTCTCCCCGCGCTGTTGTGGGGTCATGCTCCGGCGCTCGTCGTAATGCTTTCGGTCATGGAGTTGCTGGGCTTTGAATAGCCGCTGAACCTGGTTTGGTACAGTATTGTACGGGTAATCCCCGAGATCCGGTGATACTTCATTCGTAGTCGTGAGAACACTGGAACAAGCCCATCCACTCACGTATAGTGTCTCGAGATGCGGTGCTTGCTGAGTCATTTGCACGGGGTCAATAGCGCCCACTAATACCTCCTCTTCATTAGCCATCCCCCTTCCTGTGCCATGCCTCTAGAAATGGTGTGGAGGGGATACTAGTATGCACCGGCAACTCCTGTGCCGCCCGCTCATTCAACAACTCGAACAGCTTCCTAGCCGTCTGCGAGCTTGGATAATGCTGCTTCAGCGTGCCTCGCTTGCTAACAACGTCCTCGGCGGAATACGGTCGAGTAATCCCTTTCCATCGTGGTTCCGCCCACCACCTCTTCACCCCCTCAACCTCGGCAGCAAATATCGCGTCTTCCTCTTCGGGTTTCGGAGGGTGTGTTGAGAGCATTCTCAAGGTCGAGTTGGGAGTTGTTGCACACAGGATTCGCGGGAGGAGCTCGACCGGCCGCAGGACTGGGCGGCGAAGAAGAAATTGAGCAATCATTTCGTGTTTGGTGTTGAGAAGGTGGAATTGACCTTGGAAAGTCAAGGTGGGGTGGACGGAGCGGGTATCTAAGGCAAGGATGCGACAGTTTAAGTTCTTGGCTCTGTAATGGCGCAACACATGATTTCGGAGTACGGCAGTGGGGAAGCTACAGGGCCCATGTTGCGGTTTTCGCACCGTAGAGAGGGCGAGACAACGTAAGAAAAGGAAAATACACAGAAAGTGACAAGATCAAGAAAAGGAGAAGAAGCCACACTATTTAAGGAGAGCAAACAATGACTACGAATTCTCACGCAAGCAAAGCGACAATTATATACGCACCGAAATGCATAGACAGTCCACAAAGGCACGCATTCCCACCACAAACATTCAACACCACACAGCAGCGCAGCCCCAATTACGCGAGCGCGATAGAACCCTAAATCCAGGCAGCCTCGATTCCACTTTCCAATGGTTCGCACACATTCAGGAAGCAGATGGCCCGGCGTCTGCCATTGTCGAGTGATACTATGTGAAGAATATCATATAATAAAAGCCCGGTTTTAGGATTTCAGGCAGGGTACAAATGACTTATTCTGCCAGCTTCGCTCCAAGACGGACTGCCTATTACATACCAGATGTGTGCGGTACCTAATCCCAAACAAAAGGCCACTAAGGAATGGCAAAGAAGAACGGCCACCCGTGTTATGGTAGGTATTATATGTACTGCAGGCCGTGACCTGCGATTAAGGTGATATCGCGATCGAAGGTATAGTTAGTTGGTAAAAGTAGAGAGACAGTAGCAATGGTGCGCAGAATGGAGGAAACGAATTAGAAAAGAAGAAAGAAACAATGACACGAATAACCTGATACGGGTAGGTGTGAATGATGCCTAGGGAGGAAATTTAAATATATATATGATATATGATTATAATAATATAAAGGTACTCGCACATTATGGTACCGGGGCAATTTTTTTTAATTCTTCCTGTTTACCATACATGCTCATGACTGCGATAGGTAACTTGAGTCCATGCACCGTGACACCAACCGGAAGGTATTACTTTTCCAATGGTAGGGTAGCACGTATGTCCAGTGCGAAGAGCGTAAGTTAGGTTCTTTTCATCGAGTGCATTTTTTGGTTAGGGGTTATCCACAAAATTGGAACCCGCTGCTCATAGTCCCGATATAAATAGCCATTATACCACCGTCCGAAGCTACCGACATCTCTTTTACCCGGCGGCCCATGATAGGCTTAACAATGAGTGAACGCCTCAACATCCCCATCCCACGCATTAACTTCAAATGACACAAGGTTTTCATAATGTAGCAACACGCGATCGTTTCAACTGAGAAGTGACAATAGCAAACAGTCAAGATCATAGATTGCTGCCAACTACCTCGACTAGAATGATAGGAAAGATATAGACAAGCTATATAGTGAGGTGGCTTGGTTCCGCTGCTACCACTAGGCTTCCGCAACAAAGAACAAAGGCATTCAAAGAAAGCATATAGGGACAAAAGGAATAATAAAGAAAGTGTAAAGAAGTCCGAACTTGTACCCGGCTTGAGAACAAAAATACAGAGAGTCAAAGGAAACCATATTCCAACACATAACTAAGCCGGAACACCGAGTGACATTCTATGAGGTCACTTTTTTTATCTTTTATTCTAATTAACCAGCTTAGCCAACTTAACTTACAAGGTGTCTTGTCATATCGGGAAAAGAGGTCAAGCCTCAACGGCCTTAAAAATCGCCTCCATGGAAAGGCTTTTGGGCCTCTCGATCGGCAAGCCAAGAGCTCTGTCCCATATTAACTGCGCCAGGGGGCCTAAGCCTCTCGACACGCCGAAGGTAACGGTGTAGTAAAGGTCTTGATTGATCCTACCGCCGCCCGGACCATTAGCCTACACCCCATAGGGAGAACAGGAGGGAGGATATAAAAAAAATACCCATAATGATGAAACAAAACGCCTGAAGCAGAATCCACGTTCGGATGCGGGTTCCTGGTCTTCCCGTGCTTCGTTAAAATCCTCGGCGCGATCTCGCTATTCTTCTTGACGAGTTTGAATACAGCTCCTTCCGCGACTTCGGGGCGAGACTTGGCAAAGGCCATGAGCGCCTCGAAGCGAGGATCAGGCTTACGAAGGACGGCATGGCCGTAGCCGGGGATTACCTGCCCGCTGTTGAGAAGGGACCAAAGGTAGATTTCGATATCTTTGTCCGAGTAGTTGTCACCAACTACCTTGCGCATTGCTTGGATAAACCGAAGGACTTCCTGCGCTGCCAAACCATGGAGTGGCCCCGCGAGACCCTGGAGACCAGAAGAGTATGAGAGGAAGGGGTCACTGAGCGCGCTACCGACGAGGTGAGTTGCGTGCGCGGATACGTTACCACCCTCGTGGTCGCCATGCAGCGCGAGGTAGAGTCTTAGGAGGTCTACAAAACCAATGTTGTCAGATTTTCCGAGCATCGCAGCATAGTTATGTGACCAATCCTGCTCCAGGTCGACAGAGGCCGGGAGAGGGCCGCCGCCGAGGTAGGTGTTTTGGTAAATCTTTGCGGCAATGGTGGGGAGCTTAGCTAGGAGGGCGATGGAGTCATCGAACGTGGGTTCCCAGTAGTCGGCTTTTGATAGGCCTTTCTCGTATAATTTGGCAAACTTGGAGTCGTGGTTTAGAGCAGAGACAGCGATTGCGACTATCACAATTGTAAGCTCGAATACGTAGCTGTAGGGGGAAAAGAGGACGCACACTGTGTCATAGGATGTAGAGTAGTCGGCATATTATCCAACATCTTCTCAACAAAATCCGGCAATCCCGAATTCTCGGCCAATGTTCTGCTTAACCCACGGACCTGCTCGACAGTAGGAACCTGTCCAGTCAACAGCAACCAGAACATCCCCTCGGGGAGCATCTCCTTTCCGGAAGTCCCCTTCGGCAAGACCCTCTGGCAGTCCTTGATCGTCTTTCCATGGAACCTAATCCCTTCATTGGCATCGAGAACAGAGCCTTCCCAGAGCATACCCTTAATACCTCTATTCACCCATCCCATTAGAAAATCATTATATAGGTGGGGGTGCCGTGAAGGAAAAGCAAACCTCATCCCACCGATAGCATTCTCAACTCTAACTTCCCCGAGCACCTTCCGTCCATGTTCCGCCTTAAGCTTCTTCAACATCTCACGCTTCACGGGAATAACCTCATTAAGCGTCTCCTTGAGGTCTTTCTGGGCCGAAGTGGAAGCATTGCGCTGACCAACGTGGGCAGGGCGGATGCGAGAAGCAATTCCACCAACGCTGCGACTCAGCGCTCTAGCAGACATTGTGAATTGAGAGGAAAGAAGGTTAGTGTTTGTACGTTTTTCGCAAGGAAAGGGGGCGCGGTATAGGTGTGGGAACAGATGAGAGGAATAGAAAAGAAGGAACCCGGACGAGCCAACGGATCTGGTGAGGGGTGAATATTGTTTGTGGGTCTGGCTACACTCGGTTCCCCAGTTGCCTTAAGAACTCGCTTTTAGCTAGTTGGGTCGGACCTCGGGCCCCTGTCTCCACATACACCTCCGCTTATCTGATCCGAGGTTTGTTATCAGAGGCCAGCCCCAAAGATCAGTAGTGCACAAAATGCTTACTCGACCTTAGCAAGTCAAATAATGGTAATAATAATATTATTTTGGTTATCATCATAAGTAATAATCAACGACTGAAGGCAAGGTACGGCTTCGTAGTTCAACTAGATCGATAGAAATTGAGGTATACCCAACACCTAATTCATCCAAACAGCAGAGTAGCGCAAACAAGCTATTATACCACTCTGACTGTTCCAATGCGGTCACTTAGAGCTCACTCAATGCGGGTACTGGTAGACCGACTGTCCTAAAAACCCCTAAACCACCACCTCAACCTCCTCGGCACCATACCTGCATAACACGGTAACTTAAACCCCTAATTTATGATATTATACACAACAAACCATTCAACCGCCCAATCCAGAGCTCATCCTCTCATCTCAAGCCCAAAACAGAAAACACAATCCCCCCCCCCCACTAAAAATATAAAAAAAGAAGCGCTTTTTTTCTTTCGCAAAAATGGACACAGACTTAAAAATACGAGGATAAACTAGAAAGAAAAGAAGAAAGAAGACATGACAGTCCAGAGGAGGAAAGAGCTATCCAAACCCCGCAGAGCCCGACATTCTTCTCCAAGATCAAAGCCCTCTTAATCCAGCGGAATACCATCGTATTCCCCATACCCGAGAGCTAAGTTCATGTTCTGGAGACATTGTGTGGCAGCTCCCTTAAGTAAATTGTCGATAGTTGCGCAGACAACTACTCTCTTTCCGGAGGAGTGGACGCCGAAGCCACCGACTTCCTGTTTGATTGTTAGCAAAGCCGCCCCTTAGTGAACATAGGAAAATTTATACAAACTCACCACGCCATGCTTGCCAGAGATGTTCTTGACGAGAGGGGCCTCCCCAGTAACCTTGATGAGCTTCTCCCCGGCGTATCTATCCTGGTACAAATTCCTAATCTCCCGAGAAGTCATCTCCTTGGCCAGGGGGATGCTAACAGTGTGATGAATCCCCTGGAACCAAACTGCGACGTGAGGAACGAAAGCAACAGGGACACCTAGTTGAGCTCCAATCTCACGTTCGTGGATATGGTCAGTCAAGCTATAAGGCATCAAGTTGTCCTTCAACTGACTGACGTCATTCTTGGAACTTGGCTTTGTCCCAGCCCCAGAATAACCAGATACACCAAATATGGTGGGAGAACCGGTGAGGTAAGGCACTAAAGGTGCGATAGCAATCTGGGCTGCAGTAGCATAGCACCCAGGGTTGGAGATACGAGATGCCTTGGTCAGGGTCTCCCGTGGCACAAGCTCTAATTCCCAATTTATCAACACGATCGCCCGATTCCATTACCGCAAGAATATACATACCAGGCAATCCATAAGTCCATTTGCTATCAAACCTGAAATCGGCACTCAAGTCGACAATCACGCTCTTGTCCTTTCCAACATCCTCGACAGCATCTACAAATGGTTTGCAAACGCCGTTAGGAAGAGCCATAACCCAGCAGTCGACTTCACCATTCTCCTCCATCCTTCTAATATCCTCAACACCCAGGTTCTGGTAGACGATTTCCTTCCCATCCTTGGTATATCCCTCAAGCTTCTTTCCAGCCAGCTCCCGAGATGAAACATGAGTAAGATCGAAATGTGGGTGAGAATTGATGAGACTTATCAAAGCTTGCCCAGTGTAACCCCTAGCACCAATGAGCGCTACCTTGGAAGGCTTGCCGTTGGTTGCGTTGCTTGAGCCTAATGGTGGGTTGGGGTTTGTAGAGGCAAACCCTCGCCGCTGTTGACGAAGAACAGGTCCCATTGAAGCAGCCCATCGTGAGCCCGGAATTGTGGATGTACAGAAACTCCTAGCCTGTTGCTTGATACTAGTAACAGCTCCCTCAGACCTTCCGGACTCGCGGCTACCAGCATCAGCCAAGAACCCCCCGATCAAAGACCTAACTTCCTCAGGTCCCTCATATCCGTACCAGAAGTGGACCTGGCCCCCATGGCTGAAGCTCCCCTGGGACCTGTCGAAATGCCAGCCCAGCTGCCCATCGCCCTGCCTGACAGACCAAATCAGCCTGGGGTATTCCTTCTTGACCGAGTTGAAGACGTTATCGGCAACGTTGCCCAACCACCCGGCCTTGGTCGACGAGAAGAAATCCAGCCTTGCAGGCTCGTCGGGGCTCCGGCCCGGAATGACAATAGCCAGAACCTCAAGAGGCTCATCGGCGTATGCCTTGAATTTAGTTGTCTGTAAAAAGCTCAAATATTCAGATGTGTCGTTTTTCTCTCTACTCAATACCTCTTCCAGCCGTGCTCGATCTTCGAACCCCTCAATACTAGATATAGTGGTGAGCTTGTTACCTCTCCTTATGAGAGTCCCAGCACCGGTATCGGTGAAGAGCTCCTTTTGGAGATCTTCGGTAGCAATAATAGCAACACTAGAGGTCCTAGGTAGTCCATCCAACAACTCCTTAATCTCCTTAATCTTCAGCCTTGTCCCGTACCGGCACCACCACTGCTCCATCAAACCAGCGTACTCCTCGTCCAGGTTGATAGTGGAAATCTTCTCATTAGTCTCGCCATTGAACAAGCCACCCCTCTCAGACAAATACACGATCTTCAGGGGCTGGAGGGCCCGTGCGAGTTCACCAGCCGCAGTATCCGCATTGACGTTCAGCAGCTGCCCCTCGGCAGTTTCTGCCGTTGACGTCAAAATCGGAAGACACCCCGCCTTGATAGCGGCCTCGATAGGACGTTTGTCGACGCTCGTGATCTTTCCTACAAGGTCGTACTTCTCGCGGTCTAGGTAGTCGGCTTGAAAAACACCGCCGGTGATGGGCCTAGCCCGAACTCCGAGCTTCTCCAATGCTTCGACAAGCTTTAAATTCTCATCGAGGAATAACTGTCTCGCCAGAGCAAGGGTCCTTCCATCCGTAACCCTAATCCCGTCCTCAAACTGGGGTTCCACACCCGCTGCCTCTAGCATCTTGTTAAGCTGTGGGCCCGCGCCGTGAACGACGACGGGGAATAATCCGACATGGTTAAGGAAGGACAAGGAGTTTGATAGCGAATCCAAGTGCTCCGTAATGATTGCCCCGCCCACCTTAATGACGGCGAATTGCTGAGATTGAACAGATGTGAAATGTGACAAGTACTGCTCCACTTCCCTCTTGGACCCAATGTTATTGAGCAGCTGGATAACGGTGGACCGTGTGGACAACGGCGACGGGGAGAGGCTGGCGGTAGCATATGACGAGGCAGTTACGCAGAGTGGGGAGGGCGAAGAGGTTGGGGGAATTGCGGCAGCAGGGCGAATCACACGCAAGTTCCTAGAAGTGGGTAGGCGAACAACCCGCCTGGATGAGTTGCGGAGCCCGAGCAACATAATTGTCGAGAGCAATTGGTGAGAGGGGAGTAGGGAGCCGCAGTGGTACGGAAATGGAGAAGTTTATCAACGAAAAAAAAAAAGAGAGAAGAGGGAAAACAGGGAAAAATCAACCCATATACCGGAGACAAGAATAAGCAAAAATTAAGAGAAGGGGAAAAAAGGTCGCCAGATGCCCTCACCAGCCAAGTGATGGAAGGGTTCGTGATTCGAACGGGCACACTTATACGACCAGGCAGGACGGTTGGATTGAGGTTATGTCGGCTCCAAGCAAGGTCTAAATGCCCCGGAGAAACAGAGGCACAGTGATAAAGACGATAGAACTATTATTACCAAGGGTATGGTAGGAGGAAAGAGGGTAAAGAGAGGTGTGAAGGAGAACAGGAATTGAGCGATCCAACAAAACATCACCGACAAAACACAAGGATTTATTCCCTCTCTCTCACACACAGGCAGTCTCAGAGGGTCATTCCATTCACTCATCTTGAGAAAATCACTTCATGCGGCCATCCTCCTCCCCCACCTGCCTGTTTTTTTCCCCTCCATCCACATGTCTTGGCAATTGACCATCGACGCCCCCGAACGCTGCAAGAAAATTTTTATCTCATCATGGGGCTAGAGGTGCAGGTATTCAGAGTCAGGCAAAGTGATGATGGCCGCAGGCTCGCAGCAGCGATCCCCAACCCAGGGCTCAACTCTCGTGTGCATAAACCAAAACTGAAATTCGCCGCCAGAGCTCCTCCGGTAGTCAGTCCACGCCACGGATAGCCACTCCTTCCCTTACCGCACGATAGCCTTCACTAAAATATCGGATTGTTCCATTTACAGCACCCCGCGATACGAGCCGCTATCGCCCCACCGCAAATAGGGCCTGCAATCGAGTGACCGCCAAACCCTATCTCCCCTATCTCCCACCCTCGTTAAAATATACTCACGTGAAAGATAGTCTAGGCAATGATATATTGTCCTATGATTTTCATGGGTGATTGGAAAATTCAATAAAAAATTTAAATAAAAACAAGAAATCCAACCATGACATCAGATTAATAATCTCCCATAAGGATATTTAAAGTGTACCGTATTCACCATCCTCTCCCTCAAGTTAGTTCTCCCATCAGTTTGCTTGACCCCGGACTAGGTCAAAACAAACAGAAGCTACCAGACAGTATAAGAAAAAAGTCAAATTGGCTGTTCAGGTTCCTGATTATTGGCTGGTCGAGGGGAAAGCAAAAGGAGAAGACGAAAAGAAACGAGAATACCTTTGAAATTACAGTGAAAAACGTTTCCATCAAAACTAACTGCACATAGGGAATTCCAGCAGATACACAATAAAGAGAAGAGAAAACCAAAGAAAAAACAGGAAAGAAAACAAGAATTTCGCCGGTTCCACAACCCAAAGACAGCAAAGCATCCCATTGACCTAATTCCAAAAACCCAAGAGTTATATTGAAAATTGGCCTATTTTTTGCCTGCTTATTTTTGTATTGTTTCATTTGAATGTCTCTCGTCGTGATTCTCATGTCCATTCATTGTTGGATTGCCATTAGACATGAAGCTTGATTCCCCACCACCACCCCAAACCAGGACTTCTTAACCACGGTAAAGCCAAGTTGCCCACTCCTCCGTGTCTATGAAAACCGCTCCCGCGCCAGAAAAAACCAAACAACCTCTCCCACACAGCTCGATTATTTTTGGCTAGATCCAGTGTACAGTCAGAGAGTGTTTTACGCATATATCCACAGTTAGGGGTTGAGGGAAGTTGAACGAACGTGATAACGACCGGGACAATGATAATCACCAAAAGAATGATGATGCCAACGACTATGCACATGCGCATCTTCATGTCCTTCCACCACATTTGCTTTCGGACCCTGTTGGCCCCGCGGCGGAAACCCAAAGCAGACACAGCAAGATTGTCTAAGGATGAGTATATTATGTCAGCATTTCCCTTCACAGGGCTGAAATTCCTCTTTCAGGAAAAAGAGTGAATGGTTACTAACCAGTCTTATCTTGGAGGCTGTCCAATCTGGCACCACGGTCAGCGACCTTGTTGATGTTCTCCCGCATGATTCCGACGGTATCGTCGATTTGCTAAAAAAAACACATGTCATCATCATCAGCGAAAGCACCCAATATTAGGCGGGCTCATATAAAGGTCTAGTATGGAAGAAATTAGGGAGAGAAAAGGAAAAAAGGCCATGAAACATCGCGCGCGAGATAAACCGAGAGAGCTAGCTATGCTACAGTGAGTGCGACTGGGGCTGAAGTGACCTCACACCAACCTTTCGTCGCACCACTGGGACCAAATGCCCAGCTGCCCTCTTACGAGAAACGCAGGGAACAATGAGGGTTCGTGAAAGTAGAAAATCAAACATGGCGAGACAAGATCGCGCAACTTTATTGTTGCCGAGAACGACTTCACCTTCCCCCCTGACATACGCGGCTTTGAGGTGATCGCCCCCCACAAGAGCTCAAAGAGCCAGGGGAGCCAGGAACCAGTCGGTCCGTCCCGTACTCGAAATAACCAGATAGGTAAAGGGAAAGGGGAAACCAACCGCTTGAATAGCCGCAGTCCTCTGGTTTCCGGGACCTCCGGGCTGTCCTTGACTACCTCCAGCACCACCGCTGGGGATATAAGGATCGTACGGCTGGTCAGACATTATGAATTTTGTGAAAAGTGAGTTCGGTTAGCGTGAAAAGGATTCGATAAAGGTGAGCGATGTGAAAAAAGCGGGCTCGTGAACAAGGAGGTTGTAGTTGTTGTAGTTGTCAGGCGTACAAGTTTCGATGGAGGGTAAGTTGAAGGAGGTGGAGGGATGGGAGGTGGTGCTGATGATGAGAGGATGGTCGACTTGCTCGGTCGCAAACAAGGATGGGAGATTGGGCGAAGGAGGCAACCGGAGCTGCGGTACGGTACCCTATGTTTGAGATATGTACCCAATGTAACGAAAGGTTGTTGTGAACTCGGATGATGACAGAGGCAGTATGATCAAATCAATATGTATAAAGGTATATTCTCATAGAATTAAGGAGCGATGGGAAAGTATCATAGTCTAGAGAGCCACAAAGAAAATGGTTGCATTTCATGTTATGGTGGGGGGGGGGATTTTTTTTTCTCTTGAAAATTCCATTCAGGTGCAGTTATTTCTGGCGCGCGGCCTGGGCTGGGAGGCTCAGGGGCGCAGCCACGAGAGTGGCACATCCAGTTTCTTGGTGGTTAGTGTGATCGTCACTGCCTTGGAGGCCGAAGCCAGTAGCGAGTTCTCGCAGCAAGCAGCGACCGCAATAACCATACTGGTCTACCACAATACAGCACTAGTACAATAGGAGCCTTAGAAGTGCTCATGGTGAAGGCACTTGATCGCATTTTATTTCTAACCCGCGATAACTTCTCCAAGATTATTTAACCACTTATCCAAGATGATGTCGGCGAAGATAGCGATAGCGAACCGCTTCTGTCTTCACACGATCAGAGATGGGAAAGATGCGGGGACGCCATAGTCTTTGGGACTGAGCACAGGAGGATCTCTAGCCCCAGCAACCTAGCCCGACCGTTTCTCCATCCAGCCAGCCCCTCCGTCCAACATTTTTGACGCCCTCCAGAGGGAGAGCCGAGCCAAGATCTGTGCTGCAGCGCTGCAAATAAACCGGCTCAGCAACGAAAGCTACTCCACGAGCACCGTTACTGTACTCGAGTAGTGAATTGTGTGCACCCGAACTGGCAAGGTGGCCGGGCGCCATGGGGGTCGCTATTACCATGAACTCCTTTGACCACAAGACCAGGGTTGGCAACCTCCCTCCTTGGCATTTGGGATGGTAGTGGGGGGGGGCAGGCTGTTTATTTATTTATTTTGGACTCAGGATGAAGCAGGAAGACGTGGTGGGTGGGTGCCCAATTTATTTGAGCACTCTTGCCGGTATCTCTTTGCCTGGGGTTCCGAGTGTGCCTGAACTCGTGGTATGGGACAGTGCTTGTATTTATTTTGCACTTTACAAGCCAAGAAGAAAAAAGAAAGCCAAAATGAAGTTACTGCGGGCCAAGTACCGTAACTTGCCGGTATTCATAACATCGTGTCATAAATAGCTTTATCATTTTACTGGGGGATGGCTGGGGATCTGGAATCTTTGGGTGGGGTGTCTAAAATTCCATGATATCGATCGTGTTCACCACACTCTGCTCACAGGAAACCATTGACTGGAGTACACAGGGATACATTTGGCTGGCCAGCCTCAGACAGCTGTTCCATAGCATCTTGCTGGGCAATGTACCGTACTGTACTAGTACTCGAGTACGGTACTCGAGGATTATTGTCTTAGGTGCGGACAGGCACCAAGGGCTGATTGGGCAGGCATCGACGGTGATCCGCCACATAGGAATGCTCGGAGAAACGGTGCCGGTAGAACTGGCAAAATCACAGAACGGCACTCACTCAATCACAACAAAGTGAAAAATCTGCTGGCACTGTTCTTGCACCAGCATGCACCCGGGTGCCGACATGAATAGGAAAGCGCCCCAATTAAGTATAAATTTCATATATTATCCCGGATATACCTGACCATTGAGTAGGGAGCCACCCGAGAAGGCCGAGGGAAGAAGTAGGGAATGGAGTCTCACATCTTGAAGTCGTTCCCTCTCCATGAACGATGGTTTGGTCAAAGAAGATCTCTGAGAAAATACTTGTCCTGCACACGAGAGACTTTGAGCGGGACCATCCCGGAGTCAATCGAATTGGTTACGCGGCATTCGTCATCGTGTGCCCCCGATCCAATGGGAGATAAGCCAACCAGCCCTCCAGAGAGCAGGAAAGCAGGACGAAAGAAAAACAAAAAAGTAAAAATAGCCCGATTATAACAAAAGCATATCCGCACCCAGACAATCGCAAGGTGGGAGGAACGAAGGGAAAGGAAAGGTGTGAATAGGAGAGAAAAAAAGTGCGAGACAAGGCGAGACGAGATACCGGTAATTAGTGTGACCACCAAGAGAAACGGATACAGCAAACTCTCACTCTTTCTCACTCACCTCTTGGCTTCTTGCTCTTTTCTAGGTTTTTCTAATTCTTTATCCGTCCCTGCCCTGGCGCCCGTCCTCCTCCGTCTTTCCCGCTTCCCCTCCTCCTTGTCTAGCTTCAGCTTTCTTGTTGCTTGCGTCCCTCCCTCCCCCGTCGGTTTGATCATTCTTCATCCCTCCGGTGTCTTTCGTTCTCCCCCCCAAGTCGCTCGTTTTTTCTCCTCCCCACCCAACCCTGGCATTGCACATTGGTTGTGACCTGTTCTCTCTGCCAAGCTGCCCTCCCGTCGTTTCATTATTGAATTTTGTCCCTCCTTAGATAACGGAGGAGTAATTCACATCCGTCCTTAACTCTCGCTGCTGTTTGTTTTGTTTTATCCAGATTTCGGGAAACACATTTATTGACCACCGGGTATTTGGCACGACGGCTCTGGGCTCACTCGTTTTGTCCAGGGGACTGGGGGTTTCAAGAAGCGGTCCAGGGCCACGATACTGGCATCTGGCGGCTCCGGCAGTCTAGATAATCTTCCGACTACAAATTCACTGGCTTCAACGTCTTTAATCTCCGCGACGGAATTCTCTTGCTCCGGTTGCTTCCAGAGCTCCTCAACGCGAGAGACGTCCTTCCTCCGTGGGATACTCGCTCTTACTGCCTTTAGCTGGCCAATCGTGAGATCGTTGGACACTCCCGCACATCACCAACCATGCTACGATCACCAATGGCAACCCTACGCCGCTTATCTGCATCGCTGCTATTGCTGGCACCTCTAGTTACTGCTTACGAACTTGACCTTGACAATAAAAGTACTCACTCACACCACTCCTACTCAATGCTTTACCTCTGGCACCGGGAATACTTGCTGACCTAATTGTCCTGTAGAGTCAATTCTCGACATATCGCGAAATATTGCCTACAAAATGATGACGTTCTACCCGGGGAATAAGACAGGAGGGATTCCAGGCCTTTTTGGTGACCCATACTACTGGTGGGAATCGGGTGCAGCTTTTGGTGTAGGTGATCACATGGAGTATAATCAACTTGACCGATTGCTAACTTTGGAGAAAACCGCAGTCATTGATAGATTATTGGTACTATACGGGCGATGAGGGATATGTCAATGTTACTACAGAGGCGATGTTGCATCAAGTTGGACCCGACCAGAATTATATGCCACCAAATCAATCGAAGTCACTTGTATGAATTTGTACCCACGATACAACTCGCAATGCTCATTGTTTTTTTTTAGGGAAATGACGACCAAGGATTTTGGGCTTTATCGGCGATGTCAGCAGCCGAGAAGAACTTTCCTAACCCCCCGGCTGACCAACCTCAGTGGCTCGCGCTATCACAGGCTGTTTTCAACTCGCAAGCGGCACGTTGGGATATGCTAAAGTGTGGTGGGGGTTTACGTTGGCAAATTTTCACATTCAATGATGGTTATGTCTACAAGAACACTGTCTCGAACGGATGTTTCTTTCAACTTGGTGCTCGGCTGGCGAGATACACGGGGAACAAGACTTATGCAGAGTGGGCCGAGAAAGCGTACGACTGGACGGAGGCCATTGGGCTCCTATCGAAAGACTATAAGCTATTTGATGGATCTGACTCAAACTTAAATTGTTCCGAGTTGAACCATATCCAATGGTCCTACAACGCCGGGCTTTTCCTGGCGGGAGCGGCTTATATGTACAACTATGTAAGTTGTGGAATTGGTGATTATTTTTAGTATCCATGCTAACCGCCTCTCGGAACCACAGACCAACGGGGAGGAGCGTTGGCGTACGCGTCTGTCCGGTCTCTTGAATGCAACCGATGTGTTCTTCGTCAACAACACAATGGCGGAGGTTGCCTGCGAGTCTAGCAACACCTGTGACGTTGACCAGCGATCTTTTAAAGCATATACCTCCCGTTTTATGGCCCTGACTATCAAGATGGCCCCTTGGACTACCGACTTTATCATGCCGAAACTTAAAACATCTGCTAAAGCAGCTGCGCGGCACTGCTCATTCGGGGAAGATAAGAACACATGCGGGATGATTTGGACGCAGGAAGGGTGGGACAATAAGTACGGAGTCGGAGAACAGATGTGTGCATTGGAAACGATTCAGAGTAATCTTATCAGTACTGTAGCTCCTCCAGTAACAGCAGACAATGGAGGCACAAGTGTGGGGAACCCAGCAGCAGGAACTGGAGGAGACAGGGCCGTTTCGGCTCCCCAGACATCACCAACCACACAAAAGGATCGAGTTGGAGCCGGGTTCTTGACGGCTTTTGTCATAATACTGATGATTCTGGGAGGGTACTTTATGATTGTCTAATCATGGATGGATGTTCCTTGGCCTATTTTCCCTTCCTTTTCTTAATATCACTTTTTTCCCTTCATGTTCATTTGTATAAAGTTGGTTGGGGTGGGGTTACCTCTTGCTAAAACCCCGATCAGCTTCCAGTCACGGGGGGTATTTGGTGTTATCTTCTCTTCCCTTGCCGGGTTCCCTTTTCCTATTTCTTATGCTATTATCTTGTGCTTGCGAGGGATATCCTAGCGTTGAACAAAGTTATCGTTGTCTTTTTTGGTGACTGACGAAGAGATGTACAAATATGCAGTGGGCGGATTCGTTTTTTTATTTGTTTTCCTCTTTTATCTTTTTCTTTCTCACTCCTAATATGGTTTTTGGGGAGTGGAGATGTATAGTTTTTTCTTCTTTCCTTTTTCTTGGTATTCCAGGTGATAAAGGGAAGGTATATAAAGGCTCGACGATTGGATTTTAAAGCAAGGCGTAATATTTGTCTAAGTAGGTTAGCGTGTGTATATTTCAATCCCATCAACTTGGATGCAGTTTTGATGTCTGGTGTTGACAAGCGATACTGTAAAAGAAGGTATCCGCGAAAGTGCTGAAATATGGTGATTCGCGCATCACATTAAGACATGATGTACCGGTACTGGTAGGGGGACGTTGGGGTCACTAAAAAACGAAGGAAAAACAAGCTTCGCGGCGCTCGGGAGCCAAGAATAGGTGCATAACGATGATACCCGTGTGATTGGTGTCGTGCATTGTGCTTCTGGTTTTGACGGGTTGGGGATGATAGACCACCGATCTCGCACCATGATGTGAATGATTTGGTGCCCGAGTGCAGCGGAGCGACTGTATTTTCCGTCCAAAATCTCATTCCCCTTCCAATGGGGAAACGGTTCGGGGCCAAGATAAGGCCGATTACAATTGTGAGTCGCAGGGCTCTTTGGAATTAGGCCAAGCCGGGTCCCTCGCCTCTCTGACCAATGGAGACTGCGGAAACCCCCTTTGTGCTCCCGCCGAGACCATTTGTTCTCGTGTCACCGACTCGCAGGGAGCTGGCGACAGGGGGAGAGATTATCAGTATTCTACGAGCACTAGCCAATTTCGATATGAGGATACCGGCAGCTGTGGTAGGAGCAGTAATAACTCCCACTGGAGGGAGAGGGAGAGTAGAAAAGCCGGTATGCTGGTGCTGGATTGGAATAACGTTTTTACACGGTCTTGCTCGTCCCAGGCTGGAGGCTCAAAAACAGAGACCAGATACAGTAGAGAAGCATGGTACGTGCCGGGACCGACCACTCCCGTTTGAAAAGTCCTCGTAATCGATTCATGTAGTTGTGGCTGTGGCTCGTTTGGCACTAACATACTACCCAAGCAGCTACACGAATGGACTAGTGTGGTTACGAAGTCTCTTCAAACGGGAATGTGCTGGTACAGATATACTTGTCCCAGGCCATAAGTACCCGAAAACAGGGATTAAAGAAATATATGGCAAAACATCCGTGCGTGTCTGTGCCCCCATACAAATGATCCCCCTTCATTTTCGGGTACTTATGGCCTGGGACAA
>Ga0307510_10002747_pt1 | contig 20154 bp, 9 predicted proteins | sample 12_EM_MG_FD_207224 | JGI IMG/M metagenome (GOLD analysis project Ga0307510, IMG submission 207224) | Populus trichocarpa ectomycorrhiza microbial communities from riparian zone in the Pacific Northwest, United States - 12_EM | ecosystem: Host-associated > Plants > Roots > Unclassified | place... | reverse complement strand
TTTGTGAAAAGACAGTTTCCAAAAGAACATTTACTATTCTAATTAGAACCGCAATCCCCACTCCAAGAACATCATTTTCGCATCAAATTTCTTCCTCTTATTCTAACAATCAATCATGTTTTTTTTTTGTTTTTAGAATCAATAGAAAGTGCAGTTTGGTCTCAAGATTTGATTTCAAAGTTTACGGGAACAATCGCTTGAGATGCACTACTACAAGTTCGGTGTAGAGTACAAATTAAGAAACAAAAGAAAAGAGGAGAAAAAAGAAGAAGAAGAAGAAGAAGAAAGAAGCATCTGCGTGTCTAGATATAGAGAGAGACTTTCTCGAAAATGGTATCTTATTCCATAAGAATGGAAAGTAGGTTTGAGCCCACTGCAGAACTTAAACTGAAAGATAATATTTTGCTTTTTGTTTTGAGTGAGAGTGGGATAAACATAGCAGTAGCTCTACCTAATTTGGCTGATCGCGCATACAAAATAAATACATCTTTTATTAGGTTAAAACTTCACAACTGAACCTCTTAATATGTTAAATTAATTAGCAATCGCTTGCAAGTTGTAAATAATTACAAAAAAAAAAAAAATCAATCTTAATTTTTCGGTACTCTCCTCTACCAAACTAAACTCATCATATGTGTAGCTAGCTTGACTTCCTGTTGGTCAAATTATAGTAGCTTGGTTACAAAGCCAGCTCTACTTATTATAACAGACCAATTTCATTTTGTAGGGTTTGTAGCTTCCTAAACCACCCTTTTTTCTTTCCTTCTCTCTCTCTCACTCTACCACCTCATACTCAATTCCTATATTATTGTTTCTTTGCTTGTTGATGTAGAAATGAGAGACAGAATGGAAAGGCTTGTTCTCCTTCCTTTCTCCTTTGGTTGTGTCTCTGAGTCAAGTGTGGCCATCGGCGTACACCAACCTCGAAGAGCAAAGACAGACACAAACTTATCCGCAACAAGTCTCTCTCTCTCTCTCTCTCTCTCTCTCTCTCTCTCTCACACACACACACACACACACACACACACACACTTTTTAACCTTTTCTATTGCCTTCATGCTTCTGTAGACTTAATTATTTGAATATTTTGGTTTCTATTGTTCTTGAGAAGGAACAAAAGAGGAAGACGAGGAAAGCTCATCAAGTGCAGAAAGTATGAAGACCTCGTTGAAGTTCCTTGCTCTTTCAAAGCCTAACATATCCACTGGGTTGCATAGGCTAATCAAGGGTTTCAAGAACTTCTCTCAATTATTTGGTCAGTCTAAGTTTATTTTTCAGCTGTCTTTTTTTTTTTTTTTTATAAAGGAGAGATTCAAACTTGAGATCTTTTTAGAAGAGGTGAACACTATTGCTAGTTCAGCTATAACTCATTAAAGATTTTTCAGTTCATTCCTTATTTTTTAAAAGAACAAAAATATTATGAGACACGCACACACATTAAGCATGCAATGAAGCCAATAATTAACAATTACAATGATCTTCATGGGTTTGCATCATACTTGTATGTAGTAGACACACCCTCTTGTTTAATTTCCAGTTATTAACTCGATCTCTTAACTTTTCTAGCGTACAAAGAAGAGATCGAAGAATTTGAAATGGAAATGGAAATTGGGTTGCCAACAGATGTGAAGCATGTAACACACATAGGGTGGGATGCCTCAGCACCAACTACCAACCCCGTTCACGGCTGGGACAATCTCATTTCTCCTGAGCTGCTTCACCTTCAATCTGGAATTTCAAGGCAGTTTGAGCTTGCCATGGCAGCACAGGCTAATTCACCTCTTGTTGGGGCTTCCTGTGCTTAGTCCAAAGATGGCTCCATATATAGATGATAGTGGATGTATTTTTGACCAATTGTGATGTTGGTCGATACAATAGATTGAAGGATTTATATTTAAACGTCTCCACCTCGTCCATTTTAAGTGAATGCTTGCGTGAAGCTTTACCACTAACAGCATGAACCAATTCCTTGATCGAATTGAATTCATTTGACGCATAATCGAAGTTTCATGTTTGGAATTCAAATACGTTTTTTGTTATTTTTTCTATATTGCACTTGAGAAAAGTCACTAGTCACGTGTTCGTAAAGACAATACTGATCTCCAAGCGTGTCTTGGAGGGGCGGGCAGCGAGGGAGGGCACTTGTCCATACTGACCCGCACCAAAACCTATTTGTAGAAAATTATATATATTATTACCTCCATGAACTCATAAAAATACAAGTCTGCATGCCTCCTTTCTATAGAAACAAATAAAGATAATAGAATGAATATTTGTTTTATATATATAGTAAAGGAGATAAATATCTACTGTCATTATTCGCAGTAGATTTCAAGTATGCAATAAAGATTGAATCCCAAGATTTAGACTTTAGAGATGATAGCTTGCAATTTTGGCTCAAAACCTTAGTAAAAGTGGCATCTTCAATTACAATTCTACTTGTAGAAGAATCTGCAGTTACATATGCATATGATTCAATATCCCCTCGCAATCGAAAGGGCGGTTCCTACACTTAGAGATTGTCACACATCAAAGTAAATCTAAAGTTGGTCCCTAACATAATAAAAATCAATCTTAATGTGTTTAGTTCTCGTATGAAATACTAGATTAGAAGAGAGATATGTGGCTCCAAAATCATCACACCATAACTTTGGATAGCTAGGTAATGTAATATGTAGATCATAAAGTATGGACTGAATCCATTATATCTCAACTTTTGTGTTTGGAAGAGCTTTGTATTCTGATTCAGTGCTGCTGCAAGCCATGATTTGTTGTTGTTTACAACTCTATGAAATGAGATTGTAGCCATGAAAAATATAATATGCACCAACACTTCTTCGATTGTCACTATCACCTGCCTAATTTGTATCACTAATTCCATGAAGGGATTGATCGATTTATGGAGTAAATCATAGACCAAATGAAATTGTGTTTGAGATATCAAAGAATTCTTTTCACTGCCTGCCAATGAGTATCCTTTGGTTGGTGCATGAACTTGCTTACACAGCAATATCTAGACTTGTAAATCCAAGATATTGTAGAGCTTCAATAGTGCTTTTATAGAGTTGAGGATCATTGAAGTCATATACTTAAAATTTAGGGAAGTGACTGGTGGTAGATATAAGTGCTAAACAAGGTTTCACTTTGTCAATGTTTACCTTTTGAAGTAGGTCTGCAATATATTTTAATTGGGTGAGAAATATGTCATGACTTTGACACAAAGTTTCAACACCAAGAAAGAAGCATAGAGGCCTTAAATCTATAACTAAAAAAACTATGGACATTTGGTAGATCAGTTGATTAATGGCTTTTGTGTCAAAGCCAGTAATAATAATATCATCAACATAAAATGAGAATGATGATATAAACTTTGTCTTGATAAAGAGTGTATAAAAAGACATCTATTTTAGAGTTTGTAAAACCCATTTGACTTAATTGATTTGTAAGTCTTGAAAACCATGCCCTTGGGGCTTACCAAAGACCATATAGAGTTCTTCTTAATTTATAGACATGATATGGATAATCAGGATGAATGAATTATTATGGTTTTTGCATATAGATATATTATTGAAGGAATACATGAAGGAAGACATTCTAAATATCTAAATGATAAAATTGCCAATAAATAGAGACTAGAAGAGAGATAACTAAGAAGATTCTATTTGGTTTAACCACTGGAGTGAAAATGCTTGTATAATTAACACCTTCTTGTTGATGGAAGCCTTTTGTTATAAGACATTCTTTAAAAAGCTTAATGCTCTTATAAGCTTATCTTTTAACCTGAAAGGCCCACTTGTTGCCAATAAAATTATGATTTTGTTATGGTAAAACTAAGTCCCAAGTTTCATTTTGAATAAGAGCATTGAACTCATCAGTTATTATTTCATGCCAATGAGGGTATTTTAAAGCTTCTGTATGACATGTAGGCTCATGAGGAATGGAGGTTATTTTAGCAATAAGTACTCGAGGAAGAAGATATTTGATATATCCAACATATGATATCTTTGGTTTGATACTATTGGTTTGGAACCTTATAGTCATTCTTTGTGAAGTAAAAGTTGTTATGTTACTTAAAAGTAGAATTGTGTGTGTAAACCCCAGATAAGATTTTCTCAAGTAGAAAAGGAGATAATAATAATTATAGGGATGGTATACAAACTAAGATAATTTAATTAGGAAGTATTTTAAATTTAAAAAAAAAAAAAGCAGGGCGAAATTGAATTAAAAGGAGGTGGTTTAGAGTTAAATTTGATAAAAAAAATATATATATGTAGTAGCGGCCCAACTAAAAATTAGGAAAACATGAGGGACTAATCTATATAAAGAGTAAGTTGGCAACTATATAAAACTTTTTTTTTCTATAAAGGTCAAAGCGTTCAGCAATTGAATGGGGGAGATTAATTAGGTTTCTTCATGTTTCTCTTCTAAATTCCTTAAGAGAAAACTAAAGATCAGCTAAGTAATGTAATTAAAAAGAATCAATGAGAGCTTGGAAGGAGGAATTTGGGTGAGTTAAAAAGGGTTCTCATAATCTGAAAATTAGGGTTCTTAGAAAAATTTAAAGGAAAAGGGGGTTAAAAGGGGTTTGAAGTATTTGGAAATTCTCATTTGTTTCATCATTAATGGTAGTTAATTTGAATAGTTGAGTAATATCCAAAATGTTAAAAATGTTAGTGATGTTTAAGACTTGAAATTATAGGAAAATTGTTGTTAGAAATGTGTATTTGAGATTGATTGAGATTTATGGATATGGATAAGTTATTGATTTCATAAAATGAAAAGAAAAATTTAGCTTCCAATCTTGAAGGGTTTCGATCAAGAAACAAACTAATAGGGAGGGCTAAATTGGTTTGATTAAATTGTAAAATTAATGTAATAAGTGTTAGGTTAGTTGTAAAAAAAGATGGGTAAATTATGAATTGTAAAATAAAAAAAAAAGATTGGAAAAGGTGCATATTTCTTCCTTAAGGAAGGTTTTGGTTACACTAGCTAGGAAGGAAATTGATTATAATGCTTTATTTTAATATGTAATCTATATAGAATTATGTTATAGGGAGGAGGGGTCAAAACATGAATTAAAGGGAAAATTGCTTAAATTTAAAAGGAATAGAGAAGACGAATGCTACAGCCCTTTCCAATGGAGGTTTGACCATAGGGTAAAAAAGAAAAGATTGGCTTAGTACCCAAATAGCATTTGTAAGACATAATGTTAGGTTATATATGTGTGTGTGTGTGTGTGTGTGTGAAACTTGAGCAAATTGACATAGTATGCTAATGATAAAAAGAAAAGGACAACATATGAAGCAATTAAACAAGTTACTTTTGTTAAAATTAATGGGTGAAGGAGGAGTTAGACTTTGTATAATTTCTTATTTGAAAGACTGTGATTATAAGGGTTAAAAGCAAATAGGGTATAAGCATAAAATTTAGAATCTAAAAGTTGATAACGGTTATGTTTTGTTAATAATGTTTAAATGGGTAACATAGATGAAGAGGGAAAAATTAAGAACTCTAACATTCATTGATATAATGTTGATGTTTAACTTAGCAGGATAAACATAGGAGAAAGAGAAACGAGAACAAGTAAAAGAAATGATAAAAGGGAAATTGAATTTGAATTGGTAAAGGGTTCGGCCAAGAAAGTTATGAAAAGGAATGAAAGCTTTTATCAAATTTTTTATTAGAGTTGCACTCAAAATTTATAATTTAAAATGTGGGAAATATGTATAACAAAACAAAATTGTAGAAAAAATTCAGAAATGGAGAAGGTGGCATTTTTTAAATGTCTAAAAATTGGTCTTACATGAATGATGATGGTTAAAAACACTTACTGATGCAAGAGAGACTTTAGGACCCACTTAGCTAAAGAACAGGTACTAAATAGGTGATGTTTACCTCACTAAGTTATGTAAGAATTCTAAAGATTTTGCATACAATCTCTTTCTGACACAATTGTTTAACTTTTAAGTGTGGTGAAAACTATTTAGACTAGTCGAAGGGCTATTGGCATCTAGAAACTAGATAATTGGGATAATCTATCTAGATTAGCATATGCTAGTGGCATATGAGAACTAGATGACTGAGACAATCTACTTAGACTAGTTCGGGGCTAGTAGCATCTATATTTAGATGGTTGGGTTGGTTAATAGACCAACAGACGCTAGTGGCATTTATGCCTAGATAACTGGGATATTGTTTATAGACTAGCTAAGGCTAGTGGCATTAGTCGAAATGGAAGCCGAAAACTTTTACTAGTCTTGTGTGTGAATTATATACATAAAGAACAATGACTAAACATTTTATTTTATTATCCAATGCTAAAAATGTAACCTAACAATTTCCATGATTAAAATTTATTAGGTCCTTCACACACTTAAGTTGACTATATAGTTTGTTTAGCGCTACTTTTTAGGTTTAGCATATGTGTAAATAAACATATAATTATATAAGTCATTTTGTATCATATGTTTATGTATTAAAGTTAAATGAATACTACCATTATGTATGTTTTTGTTATATTGTATATTTGTTAGAAATACTAACTAGCAAGCTAAAACACTAAAGATGGATGTTTTCATATTTGTTTTAAGCATGTTTGTTCTAATATAAATCTCCTAACATATTCAGTTAAAAATTACAAACATCTTCTCACTAATTTATGGCATATAATAAGTTCTCATTAAGGATGTTAAGTTGAAGTTGTGATGATATATTGAGAGGTTCTGGATGATTGGACTGTAAATGAAATATTTTTTAGTTGTGCAATGAAGTTGTCGATAACTTGGAATAGATTAGTTATAAGGGAAAACTCTGCCAAATTTTTGGCTGAAACAATATTAGTGATTAAAAAAAATTACTTTATAATTCTTCTCTGTCAATTTATTAAGGGTTGTGTAGTTTATAAGTTAGTAGCATTACAATATAGGTCAGCAATAAAAGCTTAAGTTTGAGGGAGCATAAGTCTCTATATTATTGATAACATCTGCATGTTGATGTATCATGATTGAGTCATATGGCAACTAGTCAAATATAGTTGATGATACTATAGGTGGAGAGATTTCAATACCTATATAAAAAAAAATACATTACGTGTGTGTGGAGGGTTTATAGATAATATGACAGAAATTATATCTGACTAGGGAGGACAATAGGTGAAGCCAAGTTTTGTATATGGGAAGAATGATTCATCAAAGACTATGTGTCTAGAAACATAATTTTTTCTATAAAAAAGTCAAGACATATGTGACCATGATGTTAGAGACTATAATCAACAAAGATACTAAGCTTTTTAGAAAAAATGAATTTTATGGTGATTGCATGATCATAAATTAGGCTAGCAAGCACAACAAAAAATATACATGAAGTCATAATTTGGTTTTTTTGGTAGAATTTTTTCAAAAGGTGATTTATTCTTTAAAAATTTTGTAAGTAATCGATTTATGATATATGTTGTCATTTAAAATGTGTTTTTCTAATGTTGTTGTGGAAGATACAAGTGAGCTAATAAAGCAAGATCTACTTTAGTAATTTGATGATGATGTCTTTCAATAGAACTTGTTTGTTCATGAGTGTAAGGGCATGCAATGGGATGTTTAATTCTAGAAGATTTGAAATAATTATACAAATGGTGAAATTCATCACCCTAGTCAGTTTGAACCGATTTAATTTTGATATCAAAATGCCTTTCAACATACTTTTGAAATTAAAGAAAAATAATTTCAACTTTAGATTATTTTTTGTGGAAAATCCAAATAAATTTGATGTAATCATCTAAAAACACATGTAGTATCTTGAATTATAACTAGAAGTAACTACACTAGGTCCTCATTCATATGAAAAGATAAGTTCTAAGGGTTTGGTGACATGTTGAAATGATTTTTAAAAGGGAAGATTGTGTCTTTTGACCATCTCAAAATTAGGGCAAACATAGTGCCTTTTATTAAAGGCTATAGGAATCTTATTTGAGTTCAATGTTTGGTTGACAATGCAAAACGATACAAGTCCCAATTTGGGATGCCAATCAGAAACTTAAATATGAACACCAACAAATGCATAATGAGTAAGTTATTGGAGAGGATGCACAAAATAATACGACACGTCTTTGGTATAGCTTTTATGGAGATGTTCCTCGAGTAATCCTTAATGAAAAAGTACGTGTCATGAAAATTAAAATAAACATTATTATCATGAGCAAGTTTTTGAATTGAGATAAGATTTTTGTTATTTGGAGCATTGCAAGAATGTTATCAAAAACAAAGGATTTCAAAAATATTGATAAAGAGGCAATACCAATATGAATGATACATAAACTTGAACCATCACCAGCTTGAATTTGATGAGTGTCAATATTTTTTGTCAGATAGTGCATTTCTCCTAAATCAAAATGTCGCTCTTGGGCAAATGACTGCTATTGTTGATAAGTTGAGAGATAAGCTTGTGTATTGGGGTGAAGAGGTGGTAGCAAGAAAAGAGGATCATAATGTTTATAGAATTTAGACACAATATGTACAGACCTGTCACATAATTGGCACCAGGTTTTAAAATTACAAGGGTGAAGAAGTACCTCTACCAAGACCACGAGATTGGCTATTAAAATTACACCCTTGCCATTTGTTTGAAAGAAATTTCCATGACAATGATTTCCGTAGGCAGGTGGTTTTCATAACATGAACTGATGTTTAAGAGATAGGAATAGATTGGGAATGGTGATGAATATATAGCTAATAAGTAACATAAAGCAAATCTCTTCCAATATAAATGAATCATCACAAGTAGAGATTGTGGTTACAACATAGTCTTATTTGGGTCCTGAACTAGCAAGAATGTATGTGATGTTATCATCAGACTTTAAAGGTTATCCAGCAATGAAAAGATTATTTACAAGTCATTTGATGTTCATGAAATATTCACTTATGTCCGATTAGTTTTGTAGGTTGTAAAGAGTTGAGATCATATATGGATTGCTTAAGCTCTAGATTAAGATTCAAAAGCAGTGGTAAGAGCCTTTCACACCTTATGAGAAGTGGTGTAGTTAGTAACTTGTGCAAGAACTTCATCAGTAATAGAGGCATTAAGACAATTAAGAATTAAGTTGTCCCAAGTTTCCCAAATATCAAGTAGTGGATTAAGAGATTGTGTTCCATTATCATTAGTAATTTATTTTAATGGTTGTTTCAGAGTACCATCTACATAGTCAAAAACCTTTTGGCCTTTCAGATATGGAACTGTGGTAGCTTTCCAAATAGGATAGTTGAGACGGTTTAGTTTAGTGATTTTAAGGGATGAGGTAAGACTGAAAAAGGAGGGATGGTTTGTCTAGGGATTAGATGAGGTTAGGACTAACATGATAAAGAAGAAAAAATAATGTTATTGGCATTGGTATATGACTCTAATATCATATAGAAATAAATAAAGATGATTAAATGAAGATTTGTTTTTTTATTTCTTTCCAAGAATACGACAATGTGTGTGCATTACATGAGGTCAATATTTGTTGCAATTATTTGCAACAGATTTCAGATATACAAAAAAGATTAATTCATAAGATTTCAAAGTTCTCTTTCCTTGTGCATGATTAATGATGGTAGCTTGCAAGGTTAGCCAAATATCTTTAGCTGCAGTGGTGTCTTCAATTACAATTCTAGTTGTAAAAGAATCTACAGTTATAGATGCAGATAATTCAATACTTTCCAATAAGAAAAAGCTTGGCTGATGCCATTAATTCTCTTATGAAATATTGGCATTCAATATGTTATCACTAAATTTTAGTTTGGTGGCTTTTAATTTAATTTTACAGAGAATAAATTTTAAAAATAAAAGATCACGAATTTATTTTAATAAAAAGTGTGATTTGTCGACTTGTAAAAAAATTATGAACTATAATATGTTTTGTTATTTTCTTTTTATCATCAAGATAATAATAATTATCTTTTTTAAAATTTAATTTTTAATTAAACTTAAATTTTAAAAATGAAAATAAATTTATTTGATACTTTATTTCCTATAAACAATGAAACTCTTTCACTGTAAATAAAACTTCGTACGCAGCCACCCCACAAAAAAAATATAAAAAGAAAAAGAAAAAAAGCTTGGTGTTTCCTTCCGGCCATCGTCCCCGCGCAACTAACAAAACCAGCAAAAGCAGCATCCCTATCCCTCATTACTGGCTCTCCATTAATGAGAGACAAGGCAGCAAGGCTAATTCACGTGGACACCTCTCTCTCATAGGATACTGCTCAGCCGTTTCTCCCTCATTCCGCCAGCAACCCAGTAACAGAGTGGCATCTCGCATAATCGGCTTTGCACTAACTCGTCAGCAGTTTCTCCCTCTCAGCAACCCGTGTAACAACAGTTTGGCGTCATCTCCTCTGCACCGTGAGCGAGGAGCAGCAGGAGGTTGCCTTGTCAACCTTCGTCCTTTCATCTCCATCGATACGACCAGAAGATGCCTTCGTCTCCTCTTTTCCCCCCACAGTCCAGCAACGACAGCAGACCATCTAACACCACCAGCAGCAACACCAGAAGCCACCATCCTCAACCGTGACATCCCTTCACCATGCAGTTTTTGTTCTCACCAGTGCTGCATCTTCAACAAGCCCAGCACCGCAAGTTTCCCTCTAGCAACAGCAACATGCAACTCCAGGACAACAACACCACCAAGAACAACAAGTGGGATTTTCAACCGTGAGCAGTTACCTGATCGTCACCATCGTCTTCGCCTTCACTCCGCAGCTGCACCAGGTGAGTTTGCCTCTTTCCCTTGTCTTCTTGCATTTTAATTAACCAGTTACTGTGCAAGCATGCATGAATTATAATTCACGCATGCTTGCACAACGTGATAGAAACCGGACCAGTAACCCAGCTAGGCTGGCCGGGTTTAGCTCATCCCGTACAGCTGGACTAGATCAAGCTAAAAAAAATAGTTTCCTAAAATTAAAAAAAAAATTACGGATTTATTCACTAGCACCAGATTCAGGAGTACCATACCTTTTGGGTTGTGTAATATTTATCAACGCTAGAGTTAGAAATATTCGTGAGTAGTTCACTAGCGCTAGAGTTAGGAACATTGTAGGAAGACCAAAAAAAGAGGAAATCAAATTCTTAGCAATTTTAGAAAAAATCAACAATGCAGTCTCCCTCAGGTAGGACGCTTAAGGGGTGATAGTATTTTTCATTTCGCGTAACTAGTCTCGTTCTATAGAATCTCTATTAACTAGTTAGGGTTCCTAGTGAGCATAATATTAGGTAGCAACTCCTTAAACAAGATATTTTCCCCCAAAAAAAGATGCTAGATATTTGTTGTTTTTCCAATGAATAATTTTTAATCGGTCGCCCTGATGTCCGGGTGTTAAAGAATGACGACTCCACTGGAGACTTTTAGAACTAAGCTTTGTTATTTGTCTTTTTATTGCTATCTCGTTTGTTTGTTTGTTCGATTTTTTTGTTTGTCTTTACTGCTTTAGCATGCATCCCTGTTTATATTGTCATGCATCACTTCAAAAGCACACACGTTAAATTTAGGATAAGTGGGGAAGTAATGGAACCCCAACGGCTTTAGACTGGGTAAGACTCATGAAATCATCCAACTCTCGCTTGATTGTTTACTCGATGGTGGTTGATATGCCAATTTGATATTACTCAGGACCTCTATCTTCACACTACTTGTAAGTCTCATATCGGCCTTTCGAGGATGATCACTAAGCATGGGAAAGACCCTTTGAGACTATATAGTAATATACCACCGCGATGCACTTAACAACTAGAACTGACCTGCTAGGTTGTACCTCATGTAATCTCATTATGGCTAGCCTAACATATGGTATCTTGAATTCCAAGACGGGTGACAAATGGTTGTCACATAGAATACAAGAGTCTAAGTTATTACAGTTGACAGAAGGGGATTGATTTGAATTGAATGCCGAAAGGTTTATCAAAAGCTCAAACTTAAGCAAGACTGGACAAGGATCCCCTCGCTGGCATGATGATGACATCAGGTCTTTAATATCCATGAATAAACAACCATTGCCACCCCATGAACCCATGAAGGGTGAGTCCATATTAAATCTGCATTTTCCTTGTTGATAGCATCATCACTTGTGCATAATTGCATAATTTTCATTTACTAGGCTAAAATATAGGTTCCCCATTGAAACGCACCTATAACACTCGACTGTGAAAAAGAAAAATAGAAAATGAAGAAAGAGCCCAGTTGGAAGCCCAACACTAAAAAGAGTTGGAAAGTTTTAGAGAAGAAGTCACAAGGCTTACTAGCCTACTCGAACAGGCCTTGAAATCTAAATCCAAAAAAGCAAAATTTATAGCTCAGCCTGAACCTATGCTCGTAAGCCCACAAGATCTGGGGGCAAATGAGGTGTCATTTGAATCTCAATAGGCTATATATTCCCAATTTTCTAAACCATGATATCCCATAAGAATGTCATCTACCATTGACCTTGTAATGAAGGAATCTCAAAAGGACAAGATGGTAAAAAAAAGATGACCTGGATAAATTGGTTGCCCTAGAGCGAAGGATGAGGGCATTTGAGGGAACTAGCCTACATGATCATATAAAGGTTGTTGAGATGTGTTTGGTGCCCAACGTGATCATCCCAACAAAAAATAGAGTGCTTGAATTCATCAAATATACAGGAACTCAATGCCCTGTAACTCATCTCAAGGCATATTGCAACAAAATGGCTAAAGTGGTCTATGATGAGAAACTATTGATTTACTTTTTTCAAGACAGTTTGAGTGGCGTTGCCCTTACTTAGTGTATGCGGTTGGACAATACTAAGGTAAAAAAGTGGAAGGACTTAGTTGATGCCTTCATTAGGCAATATAAGTTCAATGTGGATATAGGCCCTGATAGGTCAATCTTGCAAGCTATGGAAAAAGACAACGAGTCCATAAGAGAATACACCCAAATATGGTGTAAGGCAACTACACGGGTTAATCCTCCCTTGTTAGAAAAGGAGGTAATCAATTTGTTTGCCAACACTTTCAAGGCACCATACTTTGAATACCTGGTGGGAAGCTCTGCACAATGTTTTTCTGACCTGGTTGCTATAGCTGAAAGGATTAAACAAGCCATCCGTTTGGGAAGGATTGCTGACTCGGCTGAGGAGAAAAGTTTGATTTGAAAAATAAAAGAAATTGAGGTTCATAATATCAAAAGTGGTTATAAAGACGAGAGAAATAACTACCAAAATAAAGACACCTAGAGATCAATCGTCCTGAAGATGAAGCCACAGTGTCATTAAACCAAGACTGGTCTATGCGTAACCTCAACTGACTATTGGAAAGGTGCCCCTGTCGAGGAGTTCATAGGAGAGGGACGATTGGAAGATTCTAGAAATTTCATTTAATGATTGTTAAGTGTTCAACCCTTTTATGTGTTACCCTGCTAGTAATCATAGCTCAAGATGTTAGCATGAGGTCTTTGTTGTTAAGCCCCTTTTTCTAAAAATTCAAAGAAATAATGAGTTTGTCCTTCAATTGTATCTTTTCCTTTTATTTATAGCTAAATATCTTGAAGGGGGTTGGTTCCATTTAAAAACTCACAAATACACTTTTGAAGCCTCGCGTGATCTCATAGAAGTGATTCATTGCTTTTACCAAAATCTTTTTCCTAGTGGAATTTTAAAAAATTAAACTTGCATTTTGATTTCAAAAATAATTTGATGTTTATTTAAAATGATATTTTTGATATTCTACTTGTAGAATGACATATGAATTAAACAACTCCTTCATTGAGGTGACTAAACTCTAAACCAAAGTCAACGAATAGAAAATGAATCGTCACCCTTACAACATGACTCTTGAACCAAGTATTTTTTTTTTTATCAAAATGTAAGTATGTTTTATAGATCAAAATGAGACAAAGCTGGAAAACCAGCAGTCCAGAATATACAGACATGTACAAGCTAGTGAACAAAGTATTTTAAATGTATGAATAATGGTATATGGTGAACTCGTTGCTCATAAACTCATGAAATGCATCTCTTTGCAAACACCAAACCATCACATTGAACGAGGTAAAAGTTTATTGATCTTAATTGTTTGCGCTTGAAATGAGAAAAAGGTAATCTTTGTTATTCTTTTCACATTTTAAAATGAATATATTCCTTGTGGTCTTTTTTTTTAGCCTAAATAAATTTTCCTTCATCAAAACCCCCGACTAGAATCATATCCCACACTAGGGGCAAGTGAAAATTTTAATGAAAAAAAAAGAAGAGGAAAAGCCGTAAGAAAGCCAAAAAGGCAAAAGAGCCCAAGAAACTCAAATGTTAGGGGGCATACCCAAATCACAAGAAAAAGTGATAGCCAAAACAAAGTGAGTATGCCCCATCCAAAACAATGAAAAAGGGCAAATCAAAAAAGAGCGGCAAAATAAAAGATGAAAGACATAAAGAGTCGAACTACTGATAGTGATTCTTAGTCTTTGAAACCTTGAAACACTCTTTGAGCCTTATGAATCCTTTTCTTTCATAGACAATAACCACAGCCTATGTTATATGTCTGTAGAAGTCATTTCTATTCAAGCAAGCAAGTAACCTGAAAAAATAAATAATGCTCTTAAAATGCAAAGAGTACTTTTTCATAAAAGTCATGACATCGAGAACAAGTTACTCATTATTATTTATGTTGATAAAATGAGTGTTCAAAAATAGATAATTGTTTTCTCAAACAAAACCTCGAGCTTTCTCTTGAGCCCTTCACTTTAAAACCCATAAAAACAGAAGGTCACCTCATGACGTAACTTCACCAATGGAAATATTGCCAACACAAGAGCAAATCATCTCTTTTCCAAGAAAAAAAGTAACTAAGGAGTTGCAAGATTTCAAAAGTAAATTGTTTTAAACTCACTTCAAAACAATTTTTGTTTTCAAAACATAAGATCGAGATTTCAAGATTCATTATAGACAAATATTCCTTCACCAAACTAAAAAGGAGAGAAATGAGATAATGGTCACTCAAAATCATTATTTGTTTGAGTCGCTTACAAAGCACACTTAGAGGCAATGACCAGTACAAGGGGGCAACATTGTGTTTAGAAGAAAAATTGATCCCTTCTAGATAAACATAAGAAATGAAACATTTTTTAAAATGAGACAAGGGGGCATTGTAGTTTACAAAAGGTAGCTTGATCATTTCAACAAATGACACCAAGTGTTTTTAGCAATGAGATAAGAGAATAATGAATTATCCTCTCAAATTATTTAACGAGATAGAAAATATCTAGCAAGCAAATGGGTCACGATGGGCACCATGAAGGCTGAGTTGTGTAACAAATCTTGAAAAATACTTACATGAGCTAACTCAAGTGGGCTCGAAGCCAAACGATAAAGATGACCCAAATCAGAGATAACAAGTCCTCACCAATCAAGCAACAAGAAAATTGAGAAAAAATGGGGGCCTATATTTCAAATCAGGTAAAAATGCATGCATATCATCTAAACTTTGAGACATTGAACAATGTGTTTTGCAAAGATTCACCAGAGAAATCCCTGATGGGATCCATCAAAGAAAAGCCACCTGGAAATGGCCAAAAATTGGAAATACTTTTGAAAATTTTCTCATTTTTGAGAAATTCATGACCTGGGCAGGCTACCCATGAGAATTAGGTCACCCAAAAAAAACTCTGTATTTTTCCACCTGGATAGGTCACCCATTACAATGAGACCCTCTCTTTGATTTTTTCCACCTAGGTAGGTCACTCATTATAATGAGACCTCTTCTGAAAAATCTTTGTATTTTTTCACATGAGTAGGTCACCAATTATAATGAGACCCCTTTTGAAAAATCTTTGTATTTTTTCACCTGAGTAGGTCACCAATTACAATAAGGCCCCTTCTGAAAAATCGTCTTATTTTTTCACCTTGGTAGGTCAACCATTACCATGAGACCCTTTCTTTATGAGACCCCTTCTGAAAAATCTTCGTATTTTTTCACCTGGGCAGGTCAACCATTACAATGAGATCTTTTCTGAAAAATCTTTGTATTTTTCCATCTGGATAGGTCACTCATTACAATGAGACTCTTTCTTTGTTTTTTTCCACCTAGATAGGTCATCCATTATAACGAGACCTTTTCTGAAAAATCATTGTACTTTTTCACCTACGTAGGTCATCCATTACAATGAGACCCTCTCTTTGAATTTTTCCACCTGGGTAAGTCACCCATTACAATGGGACCCCTTCTGAAAAATCTTTATATTTTTTCACTTGAGTAGGTCACCCATTACAATGAGACCCTTTCTTTATATTTTTCCACCTGGGTAGGTCACCGATTACAATGAGACCTCTTCTAAAAAATCTCTATATTTTTTCACTTGGGTAGGTCATCCATTACAATAAGCCCACATCTGAAAAATCTTCATATTTTTCCACCTAGGTAGGTTAACCATTATAATGAGACCCTTTTCTGAAAAATCTTTGTATTTTTTCACCTGGATAGGTCACTTATTATAATGAGACCCTTTCTTTGTTTTTTTCCACCTGGATAGGTCACCCATTACAATGAGATCCTTTCTGAAAAATCATTGTATTTCTCCACCTAGGTAGGTCACTCATTACAATGAAACCCTTTCTTTGTATTTTTTTCACCTCGGTAGGTCACCCATTACAATGAGGCCCCTTCTGAAAAATCTTTGTATTTATTCATCTGGGTAGGTCACTCATTACAATGAGACTCTTTTCTTTTTTTTCCACCTGGATAGGTTACCTATTACAATGAGACCCTTTCTGAAAAATCTTTGTATTTTTTCACCTAGATATGTCATCCATTATAATGGGACTCCTTCTGAAAAATATTTGTATCTGTCCACCTGAGTAGGTCACCCATTACAATGAGACCCTTTCTTTATATTTTTCCACCTGGGTAGGTCACCCTTTACAATGAGACCATCTTTGAAAAATCTTTGTATTTTTCAAAAAAAAAAAAAGAAATAAAGAAATCTCTCTCTGTATTTTTCACCAATTGGACAGGTTGTCTGGAACAATTAGACCACTTGCAAGATTCCTAGCATTTTACCATCGAGTGGGTCGCTTGGAACAATTAGACCATTTTTTTAACAAAAACAAATCAGAAAAAAAAGAAGAGGAAGGGTTTTCACGCTTATTTTTCTTTACAAAACTTACTATACAAAGTCAAAAGAAAATGAATTTTCTAATGCCTTTGTACCGTAAGCATTTAAAAGAGGGGCAACTGTTATAACCTAATTTTGTGTGATTTGTCAACTTGTGAAAAACTAGAGACTACAGCGTGTTCTATCATTTTCTCCTTATCATTAAGATAATTATAGTTATCATTTTTTGAATTTGATTTTTAATCAAATTCAAATTTCAAAGTAGAGAATGAGTTTGTTTGGGACTTTATTTTTCGAAGGCCATTACAAAGAAACCCTAGAGAGGACATTAAAAAAAAAATCAGGAGAGTACATTACATAAAGTGGAATAAATCACATTATGCAGAAGAAGAAAAAAACCTGGAACAACAGTGTACGCAGCCACCCCACCAAAAAAAAATATAAAAACAAAAAAACAAAAGTTTGGTGTTTCCTTCTGGCCATTGTCCATGTCCCTCATAGTTGGCTCTCCATTAATGAGAGACAAGGCAGCAAGGCTAATTCACGTGGACACCTCTATCTCACAGGATACTGCTTAGTCGTTTCTCCCTCATTCCGCCAGCAACCCAGTAACAGAGTGGCATCTCGCATAATTGGCTTTGCACTAACTCGTCAGTAGTTTATGTTGATATTTGGTAGGCTGATAGGTCTTCGAGTCAGGAATCCAGCAAAATTGATTTTGTATCAAATGAACTTCTCTAACTCAAGATATTCAAGTCGGAATGGTTGAAGAGATCAATATTGGCAAAATGCGAGATTTGTCTTTGAAAGCTGCGATTTCCATGTTCTTTCTCTTTTTATTTTCTTGCCATATATGTATAGAAAAGTATGGATGTTAGCTTTCCAATTCCACTAGAACCACTTCATTTCGACCTCTAGAGCTCAAGCTCTGCACAAAACATCGACTGGAAGTCAAATATGTCAATTATCTTCAATTTACTTCTTTTTGAATATTTCATCCAAAAGTGTCTTTAAAACACAAAATAAAGAATATCAAGGCATTTTATATATAAAACATAGACAAAATACAAGGTGAATATGGATAAAACTATCGAATAATATGGTTGCATCACATATCAACAAATCTCCTTATTTCATTGGCTTAGATTTTATTTATTAGAAAATCAGGATGGACAAATTTATTTAGTGCATATTTGACTCTTAACTTTGAAGAACTATAGTGCATGGACTTACTTCTCTGTTAGTTTAAGGTAAGACAACTGTTAAAATAGTGAATGAGTGAGATGAAAGAGACCTAAGAACAATACAATTCAATATCAAAGTTATATGCCCTATGTGAAAATAAGTTCAACTGGATTAGTACTTGCGAAACTTCCAAGGAGGTATGGATCAAGGCTGAGATAGTAAAAGAGACCATCTGATGTATAAGTTTAAATTGTTTTAGAATGAAAGTATTGCTGAAATGTACACAAGAGATTCACGCACTTATCTTGTTGGTAAGGAGTTTTATGATGTGGATTTATAAGGTTTTTTCAAAGTTTGAGGGGTGAAAAATCACTATAATTTATAATCTAAAGATCTAAAAACGACATCACTTGATAAACCATGCACATAGATCTTTTACCACACATGAACTCATAATTGATTCGGATAATGAGAGTGAAAGTGATATATTTTGTTTTAACATTCATTAGATTGCGACATCTTCAGTAAATGCGCTCAAAACACATCAATAATGTCATTTGTACACCTGTCTTCAATATATATTTGGCCTGGATGTTGTGGTAGGTGTTTTAGGAAGGAAGATTCGGATAATGAATATTAATTTCATTATATAAATATAAATATTAATTTCATCACGGGTCTTGGGATTCGTAGTTTTGCTGCATCGTCCATCTAGCATATATTAAGTGGTTGTTTGGTATTCTGGCGGTGGGTCAGGATCACCCCTCACCCACAGCTATAATTTTTAATATTTGATAATGTTTTTATCACAATTTTTTAATGATGGATCCCACCATTAATTATAGCATAGCCACAAGTTACAAGAAGCAGCAAAGAGCTGCTTCTTGAGATGGAAAAATGGATGAACAGTGGAGCATGCTCCACTGTTGCTGAGGGCAATACCATGCTTTTGTTGCTGAGGGCTTGAACCAGCACATGGAAGTCCGAAATACTTGGTATTTTTTTTAATTATTATGAGTAAGATTTATTTGTATTTATTACTTATATCATTATTTTATAAAATAATGATATTCAAAAAATAAAAATAATTCTACATTAAAGTTACAAGTTTGATGAATTAACTCAAATTAATTTAAAATATAAAGTTTTGATATAATTTTTTTAAAGTTAAATTAAGTTTTATTCTAATTTTAATTGATTCATAAATTAACCTGTTTAATTGATTAATTTTAATTAAATTAATTTTCATCCAGTTAGATATAAAACTCAGGTCAGCTAGGTTTATCAAAGCTAAAAATGCATTGAACCGGGTCCGACCCAACAAAATAAAAAAAATATTTTTTATTTTTAATTGTGTTTTATTCGAAAAACTAGTGTTAAAAATTATTCAATGACTACATAAATTAGACGGAGATCGCTTGATGACGCCGCATTTACAGAATTTGATCGCAATCTCAATTTTGTTCCTGATTATATTTTACCTGATGTTGTTGCGCTCTTAAAAAATTTGTGAAAACTGTAGTTCTTGTCGGATATATTTCATACGTGATGGAATTGTGGATAGTTTAATGGAACAATAAGAAATATTTTATATAAAGTATTATTTATTTCATGATGTAATAGCAATAGTTAAATCTATAATATTTAAATTAAAAACCATCAATATTAATATATATTATAACCTTAATTTCAAAAGCATTCTTAACCAAACACATTAAACTACTTTTTGTTCAACCTCAATTTCAACCACAGTTTTAACCAAACACCTATTTTTTTCAAACCAACCTCAACTAAAAGTATTTTTTATAAAATAATTTTTTCAAATTACAATTACAACAGTTACCACAATATCAAACAAGCTCTATAAGATAAGTAAAGAACAA
>Ga0307510_10002745_pt1 | contig 20161 bp, 8 predicted proteins | sample 12_EM_MG_FD_207224 | JGI IMG/M metagenome (GOLD analysis project Ga0307510, IMG submission 207224) | Populus trichocarpa ectomycorrhiza microbial communities from riparian zone in the Pacific Northwest, United States - 12_EM | ecosystem: Host-associated > Plants > Roots > Unclassified | place... | reverse complement strand
AGTTTGTTTGAAAGTTGATGTCTATTTTTTTATTCAATTTATTTTGTACAGGGATATCTCGGCCTCACGACTGAGCCGTGAATTTGGCATGCGGACTAGAATCAAATCTTTTTATCTTTTTTTTTTTAAATTGATATTTCTTTAGTTTGTCTTTCAACATTTGATTTGTTAGTAATTAAGTTTCATATTAGTATTTTTTTTTATGGGGTTATCTCATTCTCATTTAATTTTTATTTTGTTACCAAATAAGATTCTTGAGACCTTTTAAAAACATCAAGAGGGTATTTTTTTTATATATATAATTTTGGCAAGAATTTATTTTTTAATTAGTCATTGTTAATTTTTTATTTTTTTATTATGGATTTTTTATATAATTATATTATTAAATTAAATAAGTTTATTCAATCAATTCGAATTAATGATCAAGATACTAAATTTCTTTTATTTATTTAAAAATACTATCATCACTTAGTTATTTTTTTATATTAAAGAAAATAATCCAATCTATGATGTAGCGTGGGCACTTTCCTAAAAGAGAAAGAAAGGAATTGAGAGGATTTTTAAGTGTTTTGTTTTTGATGAAATCCTAATAGAAGGGACATTATTAAAACTCATATTGTTTTGGGGACAAAATTGGGGATTTTTTAGTTCAGGTGGGAATTGGTTTTTTGGATCAAGTTCAGGGGTATTTTAATAATTAAGCCGAGAAAGTTAGACATTTAACAGTACTTTCTAATCTGCAGAACAGACATGATTGCAACTGAAGTATAGTGAGTTCCAGCATGCTCTAAAGTTCTTTGCGAATCGAAACTGAAATGCAAGTCTCTCTCCTTAGGTAATTTATCTCTGTCTCCCTAGAACTTTCATATCTCTTCTGGGAATTAAGCTTTAAATTTGTTTGAGAAAATCCCATCTTCAACATCTTTTTTTATGAGAACTCGTTATCTGTAGTGTCAACGAGAATATAGCTCTCTTTGGATCCTTTTTGCTTTGTATTTATGATTTTTCCTTCGTAGCTCTCGTTTGGCTCACCAACTCTTTTGACTTTTCTTTCTTTATTCGTAATTGTGTTAGTTTACCATGTGAAAGTCTTGATAGAACCAGTCATGTGGACAATTTGGATCCAACCGAATCATGTGAAGCACGTACTTCTTATGCATCCCAATTGAATAGTGAATTCTAGGGCTTGTCATTGAAAAAATCAAAGTTCTAACTAGATTTCCTTCATTTTTTGGATTGGTAGAAGAAACTTGCTAGTCACATGTCCCCTGTGCATTCTTTCAATTGTTAAGCTCTGGCCAAAAACAGATGAGAAGGACAGTTCCATTACACTTGTAGAGAAGGAGCTAAGTACAAGACTAACAATGAATTGTGTAGTAGCATAGATCTTAGAGGGTATAACGAGGAGTTTACTAGGGAATTTCCTAACTGAAGTACAATTTACATTTGATGTAAATCAATCTGAATCCATGAGTCAAACAAGAAGTTCAATTTTGGTGAAGAGGTTTGTAGTTGGAATTGGTAGTGAGCCTTCTGAACTTATCTCCTAAGTTTTATGATAATCCTTTTTCTGTTTGCTAAGTGCTTCACTTTATTTAAATCGTTTAGAATATAATGAAAATGGACCCCTTTAGTTTTCTAAATCACTATAATCATGATATGCAGACTCTTTTTCTTTGCTCTTTACTTGTTGCAATAATTTGTGTCACTATATATAGTCGTACAATTTTATGCTGCTGGAGCTGCATTTTCTTGATATTGTCTTTAGTTAGCTCACGAGCTTTTCCTCACTTAGCCCGCCACTATTATGTTGTAGAGTTTCAATTACTATTGTTTCTGCTTGTAATACAAGGCAGACTGTTATTTCTGCTTGTAATACGTGGCAGAACAGTCAACAACAATGTGTGTGTGTGTATGATTAGTAGTCATGATGAAATACATAACTGAGACCTCCATGATTTGGGTGGAGAAATATTACTTTGCATTAAATAGACAGGAAGAGTGTTGGGAAATTAGTTATTTATGCAATTTTTGTTTATGCTTTGATGTTTTGAATGTGCTATTTTTGGTCCGAGCTTGCTCCCCGTTCTCATCCTAAATGTATCTATTTTTCTGTCTCAACGAGATGCTATTTGTAGATATCAACTTCATTTATGTACAATGAAAGACCTGGAATCTGACTGATGTACTTATTGGCAATTATCTTATAATTAAATGTTAATCCATTTATTGCCAAGAGAATGTTGAAGTAATCTATAACTCTTCCCAACCAAGTAATGGTAACTATGTTTTACTGGCAAAACTTTTTATCTTAGTGAATTATTTGTTGTTGTATTTGTTCTCTATACAATATCTTTAACAATTTGCAGGTTTTCTAGGAGCTCAATACGCATCTGCTTTTGCTAATTTACGTAAATGGCTTGCAATGGTGCAAAAAAGCCCTTGCTGTCAGGATTGGTGGATTCCACCTCTCCAAGAATTGATGAATGTACTCCCTACAGAAGAAGGTTTCGCCGTGTTAAAAGTGCTCCTGTAACAGAGCTTGTTCCTTCAGATATTAGTGGCAATGGACCAATTCCACGTTATGAATCCTTTTTTGGGGGACGTCACCAGAGCCTGAAGCAAGTAGCTGTATTCTTGGCTGTCTACTTGGGTCTTGGCACTCTATGTTTTTATGTTGTCAGGGATGATATCAAAGGGAAGAAATCAAATCCGATTCTTGATTCTTTATATTTTTGTATCGTAACGATGACCACTGTAGGATACGGAGACCTGGTGCCTGATAGTGCTCCTGTGAAATTACTTGCCTGTGTTTTTGTCTTCACAGGGATGCTTCTTATTGGATCGATACTCAGCAAAGCAGCAGACTATTTGGTGGAGAAGCAGGAAATATTACTGATTAAAGCTCTCCGCATGCACCAAAAACTTGATCCAGCTGCATTTCTTAAGGAAATTGAAACCAACAAGGTCAAATACAAATGCTATTTGGCCATAATTATTCTTTCAGTGCTTATGCTGGTTGGAACCATTTTCCTATACATGGTTGAGGACTTGGACATCATTGATGCTTTCTACTGTGTCTGCTCTACTGTTACAACTCTAGGTTATGGAGACAAGAGCTTCTCAACTGTATATGGCCGTATGTTTGCTGTATTTTGGATACTGACGGGTACTATTGCTTTAGGCCAGTTATTTCTTTACATTGCTGAGCTATTCACTGAAAGCAGACAGAGGGCATTGGTGAACTGGGTTCTTACCAGAAGGATGACCAATTTAGATTTGGAGGCAGCAGACATAGATGATGATGGTGTTGTTGGGTAAGTTACTCCTGCTATAATATTCCTTTAGGATTTCGTTGCAAGTTGTTTCCCTACTGTTTAGTTCCTTCTTTTTTTGTCAATTTCTTGGATGTAGTTTATTGTATCAATTGGTAAGTTTGTTAGCTATTTATGTTGCTGACTCTCTCCTTCCTTCCTTTACCTAGGGCTGCCGAGTTCGTTGTATATAAGCTTAAAGAGATGGGAAAGATCAGCGAAGAAGATATTGCACTAGTAATGAAGGAGTTTGAGGATCTTGATGTTGATCAATCTGGAACCTTGTCAGTTTCTGATATCATGGCACAGGCAACTCAAACACACAAGTGACTGAACCATCAGCAAGAGAATGTTTCTTGTATCGAGTTTACCTCAGTTTGTTCATGGATTTTCTACTTTCATCTTCAAAAAAGGTCATTGCGTGCGAGTTCACTATACCAGGTGAAGTTTCATAAGCATGAGATAAACTTAATTAATTCACGGAAAACTTCATGACATTTTGTCATAAGCAATCTTAGAATTTCTCCTGGGTGGCAGAGGGAGAAATATGATATATCAACTCAATCAGATGAGGGGGAGTGAGCAAAAACTGTGGATTCAAATTTTGACCGAATTTTTAGCACAACTTCAATTGAAGTTTTAATATTTACGAGATGTTAATGAAAGAAGCAAAGATTTATAGGGTCCTTTACGGATATTATGAATTGACCGCCGAAGTCTTCTAAGAATAACATTTCTAAGGTCAAGAATTAAAATTGAAAGCTTAAACTAGAGTTGTTTTTATCTATCTACGGTTCAACGATTTTTTAATTAGTTCAACTAAGGATGTTGGATTAAAAAAAATGGTAAATCTCCACCACCAAATCTACTTTTTTGAGATTTATATGAAATAAAAGGTGCTGGATAAAATGAGAAAGAGGGTAGTAAATTTCCTATCTACATTCTTTCTGTAACTTCTTTGGTAGAGAAATCAAGAAGGTATTTCGATTCTTTTCATGCCACGGATCATATTGAAATTGATTCATGGACGTGTTTTATTTTTATATATGAATTCTTATTTAAGAAACCAGAGGCAGGGTGCTGCATCTAATATTTTTAAGCTCAGTTAAGTACTGAGCCTAAACATATACTGGTCTGGTAAACTGTCAAACTCAGTATCCTTGAGCTCAGTCAAAACACTGAGTCAAAATATATATGAGTCTGATGAATTGTCAAACCTATCACCTTTCATGTGGCTTTGGCAATCTTGTCAAGCTCCATTTTGAATTACGAGATTCTGATGAGTTAGAGATGTTTTCTCTCTTTTACACATAAGAGGTTTTAATGTTATAAAGAAAAAGAACTTTTTAGTATTCCTTTCCATCAAAGGATAAGAACGATCGGCACTAAAGACTCATTGTATCTTTAAAAGAAGGGGTATTGAATCTCCATTCTAAACACCATATTTATTTTTAAAATATCTCTCTAAAATATCATTGTTTCTTCTCTAAAAAAAATACTTGAGCATCAAAGAGAAACTTTTACTGGAATTAAGAGAAACTTTTACGGGTATTAAACACCAATCATCAGCCACATTGACTAGGAAATGGATCACGTTACCAAAATTAAGAAATTAATTGGTTATCCAATATATAAGTTTTATTTTAAAGCTACTTGGATTTTTTAGGATTTCATCATAAATCTTTTACATTCAGCAATCATATAGTAAAATATTATAATTCCTTTCCTCTCTTTTTTTTCTCTTAATTCAAAGTATTGAATCATCACTAATCAATTTTTTATGAATAGTTTTTCTAGTCAAACCCATCCATAGCTTGAATGAAATCTCATTTGAAGCTTTAGACAAAGTATTTATTACTTGAATCATTTAGGACTAATCAAATTATTGTGAAAAGTTTGGATCCATAATATATATGTTTATGAAAATAAATTTGAAAAAGATGATATAATTAGATTTGATGAAGAAAATAAAGATCTTCCAAACCATGACTATATAGGTCTAATTATATTGTTGCATTTAAGATATGTTTGATTAGTGTGTCGGAACAAAAAAGAGATATAGAAGGAATAAAAACATGTTTAGTTGAAGGGATAAATACAAAGACATAAAAATAAATCTTTCTAGGGTTGTTTTATAGTGAATTTCTATCTTATCAAAACAAAAAGGATAGAGAAAACATGTCTCAACTATCTTTGTCTTTTCTATTCCGAGACAATAATCAAATGCTACCTTAGTATATGAATTATAATCATTAAGTATGGTTATCCATTCCTCATCACTAAGGTTGTTTGTTTTATGGAAAATATTTTTCTTTGTTATATTTATTTGTGTGTAAAATGTTTTATAATGTAAATTAATGAATATAAAATATTTTATAGTTAACCTATTAACTTAATTTATTTATTAAAAGAATATTTTCAACTTATTAAGTTTCTTAAAATATTTTGCAAATAGATAGTGCATAATATTATCTTACTATTTTGACAAATAACACTTTAACACTTTTTCTATTTTCGTCACTGCCCATTATTACAACCACCACCTTGTTAAAACCAACTCGTCTATCCATTGTCACTGCTACTACCATCAACACTTTACTACAACCAACCCGTCACTTTATTACCACTGCTTCACAACCATCACCTACACCATTTCCATTACACCATCACCACCCCATTACCACAACACATTGTTATTTCACTATCATCATATTGTGTTTTTTTTTTTTGGAAAAATAACCAAGTCTATCTTTATATAATGGGGTGTGTTGTTACCCATTTTTTAAGTCATACGTGATAATGTAGATATCCCTTTTAAATAGAAGGCAGGAGTTTAGTTCAAGGTTGTTGGGAAATTGACAAAAGCAAAGAAGAAAGAAATGTTTTTCGAACCCTGTTTCAGCCATCTTCTGCTCTCTTTATCCTTCCTCACTGCTGCCGAAATTGTCAGGATTCTTAGGCTAATTAGGAGTCTTTTGATGATAAATTCATTCCTTTTTTATATGGTCTTTATGGTTGAATAAATCCCTCAGAAGTGGCACCAAAAAACCTGGTCATGTGGCTGCCACAATTTTTTGTTCCAACTTAGGCCCTGATTCTGACTTGGTTTCGTGCAATATCTGACCATTCCAGCTATATTCTATCACTCATGACATGTTGAAGAATTGACCTACACCCTTATTGGGTCCTAGGGCTCACTGTTCTTATGGCAGACTCTTAGTCGAATTGGGATGCTCGACAGTGTCAGTTTCTGAATCAGATCAGGAGGCCCTTTTTACCAACCAGATTGCTGTCAGTTTCTATTCTTTAAAACAATTTTATCTCACTTCAAATCCTTCATCAAAGTTGTATTCCTGGACGCATAGATGAATTTGGGCTTTCGAATCGCTTGATTTCGATATCAGGAGCTCAAGATATTCCTGTTTGAATATCTGACGTGAAAGTAGAGAATTCTGCCGCGAGCAGGATTCTGACCCAAGTTGCACTAAAAACTCTGCTTTCATCACGATTTTGCTGGTTTTTATTCTTAGGTTATACTCTCAGTCATATCGGGATGCTCGACATTTGTCAGTTTTTGAATCAAATCAGGAGACCATTTTTTTTACCAACCAGATTGCGGCCCGATTCTGTTCTGTAAAACGATTTTATCTCACCTCAAATCCTTCATGAAAATTGTAGTCCTACATGTGTAGATGAATTTTGGTTGTTGAATCGCTTGATTTCGATATCAGAAGCTCGAGATATTCACGTTTGAATATCTAATGAGAAAGCGAAAATTCTGCCGCAAGAAGGATTTTGCCTCCCAAGTTTGCAGGACTGAATTAAAAAAAAACTGAAATAAGAGAGTTAATTGCAGATAAAAATTGGAAGAAACTTGGCTGGGTTTTGAAGAAACGGAAAACAGGGACAAGATTAATTTGCAAACCAATTACCTTTGCCTTGCATTTTGGCAATAAACGACGCCGTCATGCTTTTACACATTAATATGCATTTGTTTTTCCTTTCTTCAGCTAGGGAAGCTAGGCGGCACCGTTTTAAAACAACCCCATTTTGAATTAATTAGCATGGTACTTTACCCCCATCTGCAACCTTTTCCCTCCTCTGCAGCCGTTTCCTGCCATTTTCTTTTTTGGCATTTCTCTCGTCCTTGCACTGCACAAAACAGTCCCCTTTTGCATGCTAGGATGGCAGCTGCAAGAGGGAACGACTTTGTACCTCCAGTGCCAGCTGGGGAAGAGGACGCAGAGGGAGCCTCACCATGATCTAATGGTCGGAATTGATTCCCTTACAGAGACGGCTGGGATGAGAGGGGGTTGAGGCTAGTCTCCAAGTTTCTTGCTTGGCTATATAAGTAAGCGGTTAAATAAACAGAGAAGAAGGAAAAGAAGAAGAGAGGAGGAGAAAAACAAAAAAGAGAGAGAGACGCGAGGAAAAAGTGAAGAAAAACATAGAGAGAACGAGCATAAGGCTGAGGTTAGGGAAACAGAAAAACGACAAGAACAAGAGAGGATCATCTCAGTCTATCCTACATTTGCCAAGCAAGAGTTCACAAAATCTAAGGTTTTTTAAACTCCAAACGGTAAAAAGAGAAAGGCTTTCTTTGGTTTTCAGAGGCAGAAAATTAGCAAAGGCTTTTCCATCTTTCTGTACTTCATCGTCTGCAAGCAATATCGGCAGGTATGAGTCTCTGCCTCTTTCTTCCTTGTCATATGTATAGTTGATGTCTGCTGTTTGTTCTTTTCAAAACCTGTTCCTGCTTTTATTTTAGACATTCGAGTTCTGTTTTGGCAACAAAGGTGCACACTTGCTACTGTTTCTTCCATAGCTGTGAGTTTAAATGAGTGTGTATGTTAACGTTGCAAGCTCCTTTCTTTCCCCTTTATTTGGGAGGAATCGTGAGCCTTACAGTTCCTCATTATCCCTACACTCCTCTGTTCGTTTGTCTCCCTGTCTTAGAATTTTGTAGGGAAGGAGCTCTGCTCCTAAAGGTTGTCTTGTCCAGAGGAGAAAGCAAGAACTGGAGGGAAATTCCTTTTGTTGGTCGAATCCTGGGTCATTTTCTATTTTCTTCCTTTTCTTCTCTCTATGCACTTGGGAGAGGAGATAGCTGGCCATTTGATTTGCTGGCTCTGTTTTTAGTATCTTTGATATACATTGTATAAAGGCACACTCTTTAAGTTCTTTCCTTCTTGTATGAAACCACCATGGCAGTTTCAGAGATTAGAAAAAAGGGTGGGCTGGAGCAACGTTTTCTGTGTTAGGCTTGGTTTTCAAATGTTTAGCTTTCAGGTGTATATGACTGGCCCTTCTTTGTCGAAAATAATGGGTCATGCTATGTTTAGGATTTGAGTCAAAAGGCTGGTTTAGCTTTCCAGTTTCGATGGCTGTGAGAGACCGTAGGTTTTAAAGGGTTGTCGTCATCCCTGCCTCCCTTTGGTTTGAGCGTCTCTGTGCAACTGGAATATTGCAGGGGAATAGTTATGGCTTATAGGTGCAGAAGGAAGAGTAGAAAACATGAGGGAAGTTTCCTTTTCAGGCGGGGTTGTTTGTCTTCAGGCTCGCAGATCACGTTTCCTTTTTTTAAAACAAGATAGCTGGCCATTGGTTTCTAATACATAGGATAAAATTATGCCCCTCAAGTCTCTTCCCTTTTACGAGCATGGCAGTGTTCAAGATTTAGGATGGCGAAGGATGGGTCGTGGGGCACCAACACTAGCGTAGGATTTTGAGTTTAAAATATTACTTTCAGAACTTTGGCCCCACGTGACAAGTTTATTCTTCTGATGGTTTAATAACCTTAATTGTGATGCTTGTGTTTAATTGTTGCGATTAACTGTTGTTTTGAGTTTAATGAGGACTTTGGTACCCCCACGTGACGAACTTATTCTTGTGATTCAATTGTTGTGATAAATAGTGTTTTTAATCAAAATATTAAAAATGTTTTTATGTGATGCATACGGCCTATACCCTAACATATTTCAAATTTCTTTTTTTTTAAAAAGCAAATATTCGAGGTTTCAAAAAATATGTTTAAGCATGGATTTCTTAAACACAAAAATTATTTTCTTGCATCTTGGATTTTACAACGTGTTTGTAAATTCCAAATGGTGTTGGCCAATATTCCAAAAATACAAAAATCTTTTTTGGGAATTCGTCTTTAATCACTACTAATGTTTGGATAAAGAAATCTCAAAGGGATAAATATCCAAAATATTATTAGAAATAATTTGTCATTATTCACTATTAATGTTTGGATAAAGAAATCCCAAAGGGGTTAATATCCAAAATATTATTAGGAATAATTTGTTATTATTCACTATCAATGTTTGGGTAAAGAAACCCCAAATGGGTTAATATTCAAAATATTATTGGGAATAATTTGTCATTGTTCACTGTTAATATTTGGATAAAGAAACCCCAAGTGGTTAATATCAAAAAATATTTTTCTAGGAATAACAAGTCATTATCCCTTAAAAATATAAGGGCAAAAAACCTATGAAAGGTAAATGTCCAGAATGTTGTTAATAGGAATACAGCTTGTTTATTTTTAACATAAGGACAGTTTTATGCCTAAAATTTTATTTAGAACAATTTAATTGCACATCCTTGAAAGAATTCTCAATTATAATTGGGGACATTTCAAATTTTGATTCCACAGTTTATGAGTCATGAAAATATGAAATACTAAGGCAAAAATGGGCTTCTAAAACATTTTGAATTTCCTTAGATTTCTAACTTGGTTTTTTTGTTTCTCTTCCTTGCGATTTACGAGTCGCGAACACTTGAAATATTAAGGGAAAAATGAGCTCTTAAGCACATTGAATCTCCTTAAATTTCTATCTTGGCTGTCTCTTAATTCATAAATTCTAAATTTATTTCAAATCAAACATAGACTTCAAGAGATCTGTACCGTTTCTCTTTGGCACTCTATAGACATATCTAAAGGTATGATCCGTATTGGCCAAGGGTTCTTTCCCTTAGACTTTGAACCCAACTTCGTTCATCAGAGCAGACTTATCCTAGGAAACTGATGGGATTAGAGAACATCAACACCATAGCAATTATAAGGCAAACCAAACACCAAGCAGCTTACCTTAGGTAGGGCGTACTAGGATGCTAAAACCTTTCCTTTGCGCAACCAGTCCCTTGCCTTAGAATCTCTAAAAGACCAGTTAGGTTTTCTAGTGACCATAATACTAGGTGGCGACTCCCTTTTTCACAAAACAAAGACCCCAACATCAATCCCTACTACCGGGAAGGGTCGCCGCGACGTCGAGCTCTCGCGAGGGTATGACAGGGTGAGTTTTCAATTTATTCTTATACTTTTAATGGAGTCAATTTGATCTTTATAAATAATTGAGTTTCCAATCTATCTTTATGTTAACTTTTTTCATCCAGATTAACATAATTAGCCATGCACAAGACTTAATATTATACCGAACTAGCAACTCTAGTGGAGAAGTAGGAGGAGGAGGAGGGTCACTAAAAATAGAGGAGAATTAGGTTTCAAAGAGGGAGAGAGGCTTGGTCATGTGCGAATTTTCTTTTAAAAATAATTATACTATTTGTCGTATGTTTTGCACATAGGTGACATGTACATAAAGCTTAAGGTTAATTTTAGTATAATATTAAGTCATATGTATGACTGATTTAGTTATTTTGATGGGAAAATCTAACAAATAATAGATTGTAAACTCAACCATTTTTAAGGATAAAATTAACACAATTAAGAATATAAATACAGACTATACCATTTCTTCTATTTTTTATTAAACCTTTTAAAATTTATTTCATATAAAAAACTTATTACATGAAACATAAAACAAACAGCTTCCCAAGTTTAATAATTTAATCATCAATAATGGAAATTTGTATTCAAGAAATTTGTTTTCAAGGATCTGTCAATCCTAAGTATATTTAATAAGTAAAAATAAATTATAGCTAAAATGAGTAGATTTTATAAGGAATTACACATCTCGGACAAGTGTTCTTTATGAAGAGTTGAAAAAAGAATGAGTAAAAATATATAATTGTGTGCATACATAATCATTAATTACTTTTAGATTACACGCGTAAGTGATTATGGTGTTAGAGTTGCTATATTTTGTAATTTGATATTTGAGATCAAGTTTTATACTTCATTAATGATTGTATTTTGATCAATAATTTAAAGCTCTCATGACCCCTTTTATTTTTAGGTATTCTATATTAAAGCAGTGGATGCTTATTGTACACCCCCTATTATTTATCCCCTCAAAACAACTTGTTCACCTCACTGTTCATTCTTATTATTTGAGGTTATTATAGTTTTGATGAAGCCACATAAAAACTTTACATGATTTCTTAGCTTTCCACAACTGACGAGGTTATTCTAGATGGATTGTAACTTGCAAAACAAAGTCCCCTTTGTTTGTCAGTGAACCCTCTAATGCTTGAGTTGGTTTGGCGAAAGATTTTAATAGAATGATGAATAAGGAAAATGATCAAATGATGCCTAAACTATGATCAAAAATAGGTATTCTTGTGTTGTAGGGTGCTGGGTGATTGCCTCATGTCATTCAGCAGCAAGAGTATTTAAACACCTTATCACTTACTTGAGAAGATTTATCCTGGAAAGATAAACATGAAGTTAAACTTATTTCTTATTAGGTAGAGTTATCTAAGTTAAGGTCACCTATTTGGCTGATTTCAATATTCTTTGTAAAGAAATTACAAGGATTAGGTAGCAACTTACCTACTTTAAAAAAAATATTGATGATAGAGCTAAAATTAATCTACTTAGGCATAATTATTCAAGTTAAAAGAAAAGTTATCTAAATTGAAAAAGATAGGGAACAATGCTAATGAATTTCACACTATTTATGAAAACACTCTTACTTACCATGATTGTGTGGATGATGAGCTAATAACTTTAATGGGTGACATTCACTTTGATAACATATCTAAAAACATTAATGCAAATATCTTCCATGTTTTTCACTCTAGTGTTGTTCTCGACTATAATATGCTTTACCCTATATGTTCTTAAGTTATTGCTCGAGAAGAGTAATTTGCCCAAGAGCTCAATGATAGAGAAAGAAGAGAATGAGGGAAACATAGGATCTTAACTTTTTTTTATCTAGATTGTATTTGTTTTACCCCAATCTTGTGGGGTTCATATGTCTATATTTTGAACATTTTCTATTTATATTTTCATGTCTATGAATGAAACATAATTTTTCTTAAAACAATCATTTTTGTAAAGAATTATATAGAGAAATCAATCATAGAGATCTTTAGTAGGGAAAACTTTCATCAAACATAGTATAATGAAGGCTTCACATGGAGATTTGTAATGGCGAAATTTTCAATCAAAGCATAAGTACAAATGTTAAGTGAAAATACATCTTCAGGTGACTAGAGTGACAGACATGTGGAAGATTCTTTCCATCCTTATCTTATAGATTGTAGGTGTTGGCTTTAATTACTCTTACTACTTTAAATGAGTCATAACACTTATAAGCCAATTTTCATTTTCCTTAAACATTTCATATTGCTTACAATCACCTTAACACCAAATCCTCTATTTTAAATTGTCTATCTTTTACTCTAGCATTATGGTACTAAATCGTTCTATATCTAAAGGCTTCATTCTTCACCTCAATTGTCAGCCTAGCTTCTTTCATCAATCCAAGTTAGCTCTTAGTTCTTTCTCATTAATATCAGTGAAGAAATGCAATACCCTGTAACTAGGATATAATATTTCTATAAGAATGACCATTTTAATTATATAGGTGAGTGGAAAGGGTGTTTCTCCTGTAGAAGTCTTTTGGGTGGTCTTGTACGTTTATAAAATTTCAATGATAAGGTCAAATCATTCTCTTGTGGCTCCTTCTATCTTTTTGTTTAGGTAATTTAGTAGTAGCTTATTGGTGAGTTCTTCTTGCCCATTCATTTATGGGTGTGATATTAAAGAGAACTAGTGTTCAACATGGAGTTACCTTATCTTTTTATTATAAAATTGAGTGTTATTATCTATGATCAATGCCCGAGAAAGACCAAACTTGTAAATACTATTCTTTCACGAGAATGAAATAACCTTACTGGTAGTTATCTCTGCAATGGTTTCTATTTCCACCAATTTGGTGAAATATCCAATAGCTACTATGATGCATTGTTTTTTTCCTAGTGCCTTAAAGAATGGTCCCAATATATCCATTATCGTTGAGAGAAAGGTCATGAAGATGAAATGATGGTCAATTTAGTTGGTGAATGATAAGAAGTTGGGGCAAATATCTAACACTTATTACATTTCTCAACCAAATTTATGACATCTTTTAATATGCTAAGCTAATAGAAACATGCTTGTGTAGTTTGGGCCACCAAGCCCTAGCTCATATATGTATGCACAAATCACCTCATGTATTTCTCTTAGAATGTATTTGCTCTCATCTTTAAATACCTAGTCTCAGCATCTTGAATTACTCTACTAATGTAATATCTGTAAAGAAAGAGATCATCTTCTTATCATAGCTGTGATAGCTCTTTAAAGAGGACAAATAGGAATTCAGTTCTTTAAAAGTTGTCTGGTATTCTAGAGTCCACTTAAAATTAAAGATGTTCTTCAAATTCCTAAAGAAAGGCAAACAACATTATCTCATGTATGAAATAAACATGTTTAAGGTTTTTACTCTTTTTTATCAGTCTTTTTACATATTTGATGCGCTGAGGTTAGGTCATGTTCAATATGTTCTAAATATTTTTAAGATTAGGCTCAATTCCTCTACTATTAACAAGAAAGCCCAATAATTTTCTCTTTTTTTTTAATTATAAAATCATTTTTTTAGGGTCAAGTTTTATTTGGAAATGCAATCTTGGAAACCTAGATGCTTAACCTATGAAATAAGTAGTTGATCTTGGAAATGCAATCTTATTTCTTATTAGCCGTAGAAAATAGTCATTTGATTAGTTGTGTTATTGACCAATAAAAGTATAATAATATAGGAATATTTTTATTGGAACTTAAATGTGTGTGTTCAGTAACTTACTACGAAAATTATTGAAGTTTTATGGAAAAATAAAAGATAAAAAAGAGAAAAAAAATGGAAAGAGAGAGAAGAAATTCGGCGGGGTCAAAGCACAGCCCAAACAACTAAAGAGGCCAAGTTGTGTGTGTGTGTGTATTAACAAGTTTTATCCTAAATCTCATTTTTGTTACATTTTAGTCTTTAGAAGTTGAAAATGAGGGAAAGTCACTAAAAAAAGTTGGGAGAGACAAAGCTTTCGGGTGACCGAATTCTATCTACCAATAACTTTAATTTTGATGTATTTGGATTCACCTTTAAAAGAAGAACTCAATAGAGGTAGTTTCAACCTTTAATGATGTTAGAAAAATTAAATCGAGCCTAAAAGCTCTAGAGCTAAAAAAAGGTTGAATTGTTTTTTTTTTTTTTTAGGTCCAAGATTTTAAACCATAATTTTTCGATCACTACAGACAAATTCAATGAATGAAAAATGTTGAAGGCAAATTACGCATCATCTACAACATGTCACATATATATTTAATCTAGCTTTGCTCCAAAGCCCATGCGAATGGGATGGATTTCAAGCCCATGTATGCATGAGTTATCCTTTCAAGCCCAGACACTTCCTACGTTGATTCTTTAAATATTTTTTTATATTTTATATCTTAAAAAAAAAATCCGATGTGAATAATCAATTATGATGTTATTTAAAAAGTTGTTCAATTATTCCATATTTTTAAATAATATTTGTTTTTTTTATTATAGTATTTTCTTTTTTATGATTATATATGAAACTTATATGCACAAGTTTTATGAAACAAAAATCATGTATAAATATTCAAAGAGAATAGAATATATATATATTTTTATCAATTTTTATTATATTTTCTCTAGTTAATTATTTTATTATGCATTCGCATAAAAATAATCAAAACATTATTTTTCATTTCTTTTCTTTAGAATTGCTTCACGGATCATGATACATTTTTATTTGAATAATTGGGCTTTTGATAAAATAAAAAAATACTCCCTCTAAAATTAGAAAAATAACAAAAACAAATTTTTGGCTGAAGAAATGCATTTTTTATTACTTAATTTAAATCATTTGAGTTTTGACATATATTTATTTTAATTGTTTTAAGTTTTCATTCAATCAACCATGTTGTTAATAAAAAAAAATCATAAATAGGTAAAATAAATTCTGAAAAGATAAATTCATATTTTTTTTTAGAATTTAAATCATTATATTATTTAAAAATATTTATTTTAATTACAGAAAAAAAATTAAATATTTTTTTACTTTTAAATATGAAATAGATAAGTTATATTTGCATGATATATTTATAAAAATAATTATCATATGTACTTAGCGATCAAAGTTAACCTTTAAAATAAATAAGAGAAAGCAAGTAAAATGAATTTGCATATGAATTTATCACTTACTTTATACAAGGATGATTAGCTTCTTGCTTTAGTTTTTAAATCATGTTGATTACTCTTTATTAAGCGCATACATTTTCTTCCCATTCCTTAATTAAAAAAACAATTATGATCCTAAAAAACATGCATTTATAACATCGATGCCTTATTGTTTAGTTGTGTTAGAAATTAACGTAGAATTTTACTCACAATCTAGTGTGGTTTCACTAGCTAATAGTGCATTATTTCAACTAATATAGTTTTCTAATAGAATGTTTAGTATTGTGGTTATGCTGTTGTTTTAAAAAATATATATTTAATTTTTTAAAAATTATTTTAATATACTGATGTTAAAAATAAATTTTAAAAAATAAAAAAATTATTATTTTAATAGATTTATAAGTAAAAACACTTTGAAAAACAACTATAATGCCATATAATTTCTAAGATGGCTGAATTTTAATCTATAGTACATAGGGATTGACTATAAATTTATTTCATTCATCAATGAAAGTATTTTGTTTTTAAAGGAAGAAAAATTCAAAAGGTTAAAATCATTTCTTGATTTTTGAATTTAAACCTTGGAGCCAATATTTTGAAGAATTTTTTTTTTTCTAAATGCTCCGGGCCAAAGTAAGAGGTGTGCTTTTAAAATTATAAAAGAGAAATTCTTAATCTTAATTGAAGTATAAACTAACTCAAAATATCCTTTATTGTCGGGAAAATAATAAAGCATAATTAACCCAAACAATTTTAGTCTATTAAAATTTAGAATCTAACAAGTTAGTGTGCCTGTGGGATGCCACAATGAATTTTTTTACAATTAAAGTAGTATTTTTTAAAAATACAATGATTTAAATTCTAGAAAAAAAACCTAAAATTCTATTTTTTTTTTTTAGCCATGCATATTTTTTGTTTCAACAAAATATGCCTTTTTTATTAGGAATATCATTTTATGAATAAAATCTAAAAGTAATAAAATAAATAATTGTAAAACTTTCAATAATTTAAATTAATGAGAAAAAATTTATCTCTTTAATCTAAACTCTCTTTCCTTATTCATGTATTTCTTTTTTGAAGAAAATATTTTTTTTATATCAAAAGAATTGTGTTTAAAAAGAAAAACATATCATGATTTAAAAGGCAAGTTTCAATAAAACAAAGTCATGACAAGATATTTTTTAAGCAAGTATATGAAAAACAAAGAATAATTTATTTGATAAAATTATATAGAAGATTAAGAATAAAAAAATAAAAAATATATATATATTTTTTATTCTTATCAAATTTTCATGAGCTGATTTTAAAGAAAAATCTACATATTATGCTAGAATATAATTATTCATAAAATAAATAATTATTAATATTACCATCAAGAGCTCCAATTTTATTTAAAACCAATTGTATAATCAAAAAAAAATTTGAATATTATTTTCATAATTCTATTTAAAAATAATTGTATTCTTAAAAAAAATACAAAAAATAATAATTGAAGAGCCATTTAAAAAAGACAAGTGCACTAGAGCTTAGATGGTTATTCTTGTAATACATCATTTCAAAAAAAATAAAAAAATAAACAACTTGTTATCTGCTCATGTTTTTTTAATATAATAGATGACACATAATTAACTACAACAAATTTTGGTCACCTCTTAAGTCTAAATTTCATTCTTATAAAATCCAATTTTTAACATGTTTTCACATAAAACATCAATAAAAAAACATAATAAAAACCTCAATAATCTTATTTTCAACCCAAAACAATCTCTAATCAATCTAAATTCTAAAATCAAATTGAACAAAAATTATTTTTTGGATTCCAATATACTTTTTTTAGTATGGTTGAAGGTCGTAACTATCTATATCTACACCCATCTCTAAGACAAATACATTAACTCTAAGATCAATCTTCTATGTGGTTAGAATGTGACCAATCAAAAGGCTTCTCCCTCCTCCCTTCTGTTAGTGACTTTCTCACCACTCTCTTAACTTAAGGGGACTGCAATGTGAGAAAATGAAGTTTAAAGCCTAAACATACATATCCAAAACTACAAGGATTGTATACTAAAGACATGAATTACTAAAGGAAAAAATGGACTTTAACTAAAACTAAAGGGACCAAAATTGAAAAAAAAATAAAAATTAATAGATCAAAATGTAAAACATGAAAAATTAAGGGACCAAAATAAACTTTAAATGAAAATACATGGATGAAATAAGAGATATACAAAAAAATTTAAGGAACGAAATAGATTTTCATTGTTTAAACTTTTTAGATTCCGATATACTTTTATCGACTTGGTTAAAGGCCAAACCACCTACATTAAACACTCATCTCCAAAACGAACACATCGATGCTAAGATCGGTCTTTTTTTAGGTCAGAATATGACGAATCAAAAGCTTTCTCTCTTCTACACTCTTCTTGTGACTTTCTCACTCCTCTCTCAACTTAAAAGGACTGGAATGTGAGGGAAATAAAGTTTAGGGATGGAACATAAATATCCAAAACGAGAAGAACAAGATAATTAAAATATGAAAAATTAAAGGAAGACTTTAATCGAAATTACAGGGCCAAATATAAAAAACATTAGATATCAAAATGTAAACTATAAAAAATTTTAGAGGCCAAAATGCTAAATAAAAAAACTTAAAGGACTAAAATGAATTTTAAATGAAACTACAGGATGAAATGTGAAAAAAATATGAAAAGAGCCAAAATTAATTTTTATTTTCACTTTTCACTAAATAGTGAAGATCCATTTTGGTCCTTGAAGTTTTCACATTTTGTCCATGTAGTTTCATTTAAGTTTATTTTAGTCCTTAATTTTCATATTTTACATTTTGGTCTCTAAAAATGTAATGGATTTTCACTGTTATCCATTGTCTTTATAGAGACCAAAATGTAGAATATAAAAAATTAAGAGATTAAAATGGACTTTAAATAAACTATAGGAACAAAATATTAAAAAAATGTGAAAACCATATTGGTCCATTATTTTGTTGTAGAAAAAAAAATGTAAAATAAAAATAACTAAGGGACTAAAATGAACTTTAAATGAAACCACATGGATGAAAGATGAAAAATGTAAAAAATTTAGAGATCAAAATATATTTACACAATGAAAAATGAAGATCAAATAGTCAAAATTGACAAATATTAGTAAAGTAATTAGATCGTTGACATGTGATATGCCCCAGGTTGGATTATTTGTTTTTTCTAATATTAAAAAAAAAGGTCAGGCTTTGCTAACATATTTTCGAGGAGAAAATAAAATTCTGATAATGAATTAAGAGCATGATGCATATGAATGAAATCTGTTTTTTAAAAAAAAAACAGAGAGAGAGAGAGACGGTCACATATTGGACAATAGCATACTGGATCGTCTTGAGTCAATCCAAGCTAACCTGCTAAACTCGTAACTCGAGTTATAAGACATTAATAACCCTATAAAAAGTTAAAGGAAACAAATTACAAAGTCCAATCATCAATCAACTCATTGTCAATTGATAAAAATTAAAAAAAATAAATTAAAAAAATAACAAAAAAATAGAGTAAACCTGGGTTAATTTGGCAAATCCATGGCTCGTGTCATTACCCAACTGGATTTAATAATTTTTTATTTATGAAATTATTTTTCATTCAATTATACGACAACTAGAGAAAATAATAACAAAAAGAATAATAAATTCATGACACTCTTTTTTAATCAAATAATAATTTTTTAAAAAGAAAAAACAAATAAAATAGACGTGCGGGACTGACATAACAAAAACAGACCTCATTTTTTAAAAAAACAATAACAAAAAGTGACTTTTAAATAAAAAGGATGAAATTTTTTAAAAGTATTACGGATTGAAAATACATCAAACAAAAAAATTAAAAAAATAGAGATTGTACAAGTGGGCATGTGCCTGACCTATAAAAAAAGGTTTGGCACACATGTGAAGCCTTTTTTTTTATAAATATTACTCGCTCAACCTCTAACTTATTTTTAAAAAAATTCAGACGATTCTCATAAACTAACAACGCTTCAGTCGTTGGAAAATCAAGGCAGGGGTATTTCATACCTAAAAAATCATTTTTCAATCATTTTTAACCCAAATATACATATAAAAATATTCTAGAGACCTACAAAAATCAATTAATGTATTCAAATAACCCAAAAAACATACAAAAATTACTCACATGTAAAAAAACTTTTCAAGCTCAGATCTACCTTTTTAGATAATAAAAAGACCCATGTGAAACTATTTTCGTTGAATGGAACCCGTTAACATTAATAATGACTTTTTTCATGGTCGAATTCGGTGCTAACTAATGAACAAAATCCAACAAGTTTCTCTCAACTCTCAAATTAAAAACTTAAAAAAAAAACAAAATTTTGTATTAAAATTTAATTTTTTTTTTTTAAACTAAAATTACT
>Ga0307510_10002744_pt1 | contig 20166 bp, 14 predicted proteins | sample 12_EM_MG_FD_207224 | JGI IMG/M metagenome (GOLD analysis project Ga0307510, IMG submission 207224) | Populus trichocarpa ectomycorrhiza microbial communities from riparian zone in the Pacific Northwest, United States - 12_EM | ecosystem: Host-associated > Plants > Roots > Unclassified | place... | reverse complement strand
AAATTTAATTAAACTAGCTCATGATTTATAATAAATAAAACTTAGCTAAATTTAAACTCAACTCATTTATATAACAAGCTTTTAACTGTAGACTTGTATAAATTCATTTTATTTCAACATACGAGTTAGGACGAGCTCGGTTCATTTGTATTTTGTTGTCGTAGAATTCATTAATATTGTATTTGTCAGAAAATTATTGGAAAAGAAGGACTCCATAAATAACCAGACGAGGAACTGTCACGTGACAGACACGCGCAAACCATAAACCGAAGTGAAGTAGCCACGTCATTATTTCTCCATTATTTGTATATACTCTTTCAAAGCCCAGGTTCAAGTCCCTCCTCCCCTACCTAAAACCCTAATCCCAAAACAGAAGATCGTCTTTGTTTGGCAACTCAGGTAAAATAAAAATAAAAAAACTCCAATTATTAATTCTTCAATCTTTTTCAGCTATGAAATGAGGGTTTTCTTTTCGTTTTATTTTACGGGTAATTCCTTGTTACTTCAAAAACACTACCATGCTAACATTTTATTTTATTTTATTTTATTAATTTTAGTATTCGACTATAGAATTTACAAGAGGTAGTTTGTAGTTACGATTCATGTCCAGTTTTTTCAAATCTGACTACTTGGAACTGTAACTACCTGCTTTTACAAGCGCAAAAGGGATTTCAAGTCGTCGTCTTCTTCTATGTTTCCCATGTTTTTGGCAAATTGGGATTGTGTTGAGGATATGATTCTTCAGCTTTTGTTGTTTTTTTTTTTAAGATTTTAAAGTCAAATGTATGATTCTTTCGTTATTGCCCATGATGTGTAAATGCAGGAAAAAGAAAATGTCAACTGGAGGAGAGAAGGGTTCGGCAACCACAAAAACACCTGCTGATTTTCTCAAATCAATTCGTGGGCGGCCTGTTGTGGTTAAGCTCAATTCTGGAGTTGATTATAGAGGTCAATTTCTCTTTCTATGTAGCATATTCTAGTTGTGTTCTATATAAACCTGATCTGTAAATTTTTCTTTCTTTCTTATGCCTCTCTGCTGGTTTCATCTACAACATGGTGAGATGATGGATTTATCTAAATATAGCTACAGTATAACCTTCTTACTTTCCCATAAAAGGGTTTTTTCTTTCACATTTTAATGAAGGTTGCGCACTGGAAATCAATGTGTGTTGGTTTTTAATATTGAAACTTGACCCGTTCTAGGGACAAGATTCACATGGAATTCTTAGCCACATGGATTATGCTGTTCGGGTTCTAATATGCTTCATGTCGCGCTATAGATATACATCTGAATGCAGAATGAACCAGTGGGCGTTGCCCATCATTGCAACGTATCTGTGAACCAAAAAAGTCTGCTAGCGGACTAACAGTTTTTCTTTAAAGTCATGTCACAGCCTTGATGAGGGAAGGATTAATTACAAGGAGCGTTTTTGTATAAATAAATACTTCCTGCTTAGTGCACATGGTTAAGATCAGTGAAATTTCCTAGTTACTCGTCAAGGCTGTCCAGAAATGGGAAGAGTATGAGAAAACACAATGACTAGTTAACCTATAAACCTTTTCAAGGCTGTCCAGAGTTTCCATGACATTCATGGTATGATAAGTCAAATAATCAGATGTCAAAGTGTTAAGATATTACTGGAGCTTCAGCTTGATCTCCCCCACTTTATGGAGCATGCTCTGATCTCTCTCTTTTTATCCAATGTTATGCTCATTGTCACCAGCATTTTTCTTTGTGCAGGTATTTTAGCTTGTCTTGATGGGTACATGAACATAGCAATGGAACAAACAGAAGAATATGTAAATGGCCAACTGAAAAACAAATATGGTGATGCTTTCATACGAGGAAATAATGGTAACAACTTAAAATGTCTTTACATTGTAATTTCTTACCTGTCTAGAAGGACTGCTCGATGATGATCATATTTGAACTCCTTTGATGCAGTTCTGTACATCAGCACATCCAAGAGGACTCTTGCAGATGGTGCATAATCAAAACAATTGTGGGAGCAGCAGCTCCATATGTTGGTGGTTTGATGGTGCAGTGCAATGTAGTGATTCTAGTTACTGGCTTTGGATCAGAAATTAAAGAGTGTCGGTTTAAATTTCCTTGTATCATGTGAGGCGAAGTTGAACTTTTTTTATTTGTAAGCACCTCCTGGGTATCTCCATTAATATGTACCCGCATTAGTTTACACCTCGAATGTTCATCCAGTTATACACTATTAGTCTATTTGTCAGAAGGGACTGGGAAAGATGGACGAGAAGGGATTGGACATATCTTTTGTGTGGCAGTAAGAGCATGGACTCAAAAGGATTGGAGGTAATTGTCATTCTTCTCTTCCTTGTTAGCGAAACAATTAGATGGATGATGATTCATCTTTCCTTTGTCCTCCTTGCCTTTCAAATTCACTCCATCCCTCCTTCCGCCAAGCTTCACTCCAAACAGTTTTTCTATATAGCCTTCCGGCAAAGAGCCCCCATTAAACTCACACTACTATCGTCCTAGTTTCTGCGAAGTGTATGATTTGGATGTTCGTTTGACCAACAATTGATGATCCACGAACTGGTGGTTATCGTTATTATTTTACATGAAAAATGAATATAAGCAACCCGGTCCTTTACTTGATGAAAACGGACTGATTCAACTGAAGATCCATGGAAGCAGTCGCAGAGTTATTTGCAAGGGCCACGAATGAATCAAAGAAAACACAATCTAATGATTCCCAATGGCGGCAACGAAGAATTCGTCAAGCATACGCCTATGGCCGATCACATCCAAAAGATTAATTTGCCATTATTGCTTCTACTAAATTAAAATGGCAATGACATCTTTAGAAACTGACACTCAAGTCTACCTGTGACCAATGACAAATAGCACAGTAATTGTACAGGCAAACAAATAAATTAGCATCTTCAATTGCAAATGTTAATATGTTACACATATTTACACACATGATCCACATTACGAATGTTACACCTGATACTGTAACATATGCAACTCTACTGCGTCGTTAAACTATCAGTTACACCAACTAAATATCGGAGGGAATAATTTAGAGAAGGAATAAATATGACGAAAAGGGAAAAAGGAAAAATAAAATCCCCAGCTCACTCAGCACGAGCTGAACTAGACCTAAATTGATTTTATCAACTGTTTCTGCCTTTCCTACCCGAGATCAGAAGTCTGATTTCATGAGCTTTGCTCGTGGCTTTACACTGATGCTGTCAAAGGGCTTTAACTGGTCTACATGGATGTAATCCCTTGTTTTAAGAACCTGCAAAAGGGCAAAGATTAAGACCATCAATAATCATCGAAGTCAGAGGGAGGATCCACCGCCACACAAACAAGTTGCAAACAACAGAAGGATAACTAGAATATCATCCAATACATTTTAGCATATTCTTCATCACTGTTTTATTTCTCAATAAATCTTTCATGTATTCAAACAAGCGCCCTGTATTAAAATGTCTTGGTCCTTGCACAACTCTGATCTCCATATTATGTTGCCACTGTTAAAATTTAAAACGAACTGCTTGCCCACTGTCTATACTAACAAGTCCTTACCACATCAAAATTATGCAAATCCCCTTCAAACCCATTCAACACCTATTTTTCAACTTGAAAGAAATATTCATGTCCTTAACAGATCTTCAAAACACAATATGGTGTTCACCACAACCCAAGTGTGCAACACATACCAAAGTTTCAAAGAACATTCTTGATGCCTCCTTCCGAGTTTTACCAGCCAGAAGGTTGTCCACTGAAATGACCTTCCTTCCATTTCCACCTTCATTATCAAATATAGTCTGAAGGTACTTGGCAACAGCTCTACAAAAGAGAGTATCCGCAATTTATCAGTAATCATTCAACCTAATTTTTAATTAGAAATGCACAAAACATATTAAAGACTGCATTGAAGACAAAAACAAAGAATCTCCACAGCCAGTATTTTTAATATAAAATTACAAGGATTAAAAGGGAGAACATTGTCTAAGCTCATAATGATCCTAATCATAACCAGGGAACATCTTGCGATATCTTGACAACTCTACAACAAATAAAGAGTTTGTTCACTCTTTACAGTGGAGGAAGCGAAGATGGTATTAAATTGTACACTATTAAGTGATAATTATCATAGCAGAGATGACAATGCAAATAATTCAAAGCTTTCAACAAACATCCCAAGTTTGCAATGCCATCGTGTTTCCTCAAAAATGCCACTCATATACCAAAACTTGCTAAAAACCAACACCACTCTGTAAAGCAACCCAGAGAAGCTTTGGGGGAAAAAGAACAGCTTTGGATGGAGATTGAAAGATAGGCAATCTCAGCTACAGTATACTGCTTTACACTACCCTACAGACCCACAGATGAAGTGCCAAAAAAGAAAGGAAGGGGAGGGCAAAATTTCAACACATTAATCAGGAAGATATCATATACCTATCATTTTGACCACATAATATCTAGGCATGATCTCAAATACCATGCACAACAGGAAAGTATGCACGCCCAGCATGCCTATGGAAATCCTTGTCCTAGATCCTATATGAATGCACACCAACAAACAGATACACACACATGCACACACAGACAAAACTCTGTTTCCATATCATCCAGCAAGAACCCAGCCCACATGATCCACACACACCTGGTGCGGGAAGACCATCCACTATTGTCAAGAAGGCGAACATCTTCAGGACCTGGTATGCCATCATCATCATTTCCACCCATCTCATCATCATCTACATTCAAAAATTCTGAAAAGAAAATAGGCAAACCACCATTAAAAACAGAAACTCCACCAAATAGCACATACAAGCAGAAGAGAAGTCTTCACAAAGAAAATCAGTTCACTGTCCTAAGCCAAAAAATATTCATGCCTGACTAACACAGGAAGGCCAAAGAGACTATTGACTCACAAAACCCAAAAGTGAAACCTAAACACCTGCTATAGCCTATTTCAAGCAAAGTTGATGGATGCAGAAAACATCAACGAATTATGAAACTATAGAAACAAAGAATCAGCAGTTAATTGGCTTGGATAAAAATAAAACTATGATTCTGTTAGGACCTAAAACACTGTAATGAACCAAATAAGCTCCATATCAAATCTAAATCATAATTCTGAATTCCTCAAATCTGTGAATCTTTTTTTTTTTTTTTTGCATGTTCTCCATGCCTGCATCACTGTCGAGAATGGCTCTTTGCAACTAAATTTGAAATTTAATATCCCTACATAAATGATGTTTGCTGATAATTTACCAAACACTAAAAAATGAGGCAGAGATTTCTTCAACATTAAGTTTTAGATATTTTACGCTACAAAAAGAATGTCTAGCACCAAACATGTTCAAGTGTTTACTATATATATGACAGTTCATGATGAAAGAAACATTATAAGAAAGAAACGCAATTATCTAGGTTTGCAAATACTTCATTAAAACATGAAAGAGATGCTCACCTGTATCATTTGCAAATGCAACATCTTGAAGATCCTGCACCATCAGACAATCTATTTAGCCAGTGCTGGAATTATTTACAAGAGATTCTACTCATCCAATAATAATATGAGACTCCATAACCATATTATAATTCCATGCTAGGACAAAGTGATGCCAAATACAAATTGGCTTTTGAAGCAAATTGCGACACATTTAAGGAAAGGCAAAAAATTAAAGCATGCCAAGCTATTACACATGGCTTCTTACTTGTGCGTCATACTTTGTGACTTCCCTGTTTGCTAACTGCTAAACATCTCTTATTGAAAAATAAAATAAAAAATAAAGAATCAGAAACAGCTATACAAATTTCCACCAGATAAAAAAAACATATCAAGTTCATTAACAACAGAATAGACTGTGTTCCCTAATATTGTTCGACAAGGGAAAAACTAAGTGTGCAAAAAAAGGTACAAATTTAGACGCACCTAGATGCCAAATCATGTTTTACAGTTATAAAAGCAGGCACAACAAAAAAAGAAAAAAAAAAGAAGAAGAAATGAAAAAAGAAAAACGTAAAAAGCACCTAGATGACAAAGAAATGATTTCTAATAAAGATGCCTTACAAGAGAAAATCAGAACAAAAATGATATCAGGAGTTTAACTTACAGCAGGATGGTCAGCATAAGTTATTTCAGCATCCACAATTCTCTGTGGATCAGCTTCTCGAGAAACAGGATAATCTCCACCATTTAGAGAAGCATTTTTGAAGTCCGTATCAGATCCTACAGGAAATGTAGGGTTCATCATTAATTCTTCATTACATATATGATTAGAATCTCGGTCCTTATCAACATGCCCTGAGCTCATGGCTAGGCCCCCATCTTCATTACCATCCCCTAGCTTGTCATTTTCAACATCATCCTGAGTTCGGTCAACATTTACAGAAGTGAGGTTAATGCATCCACCAATCTCTGAAGATATATTTGCAAGCAATGTGTCTGCATCATCAGCAGGTGCAGAACCATCAGCCTGAAAATCTACTCTGATTTCTGCTGGTGCGCCAGCTTTGCTTTCTTCCAACAAAAGTTCCCATTCCCTTGATTCAGTTTCAACTGCAACAATATTTTGTTTATGATGTTTTAAAACTTCAATGTCATCTAGTGTTTTGCCATCACTCACATCCCTTAAATCAACCTCCCCAAATACTTGAGTATCCATCATATCCGATGGCAGAATTGAAGTATCCATCTGCAGAGAACCATCTGTGCCAGTAAAGCCATCCATGAGAGCCAACCCATCCACCATGTCACCAGCATCTCCAGAAATCAGTTCAGTGTGCGATCCATCAAAATGCAGAATAGCAGTGTGGTTTGCAGCATCTGTGACTTCCACATGCCCTTTATCAACTTCCATTTCAGTTATTTCCCCCAATATTCCATGTTCTGAAGATCTGTAATCAGAAACATCGACAATAGCACTCATTTGCCCTTGCTTCTCGGTCCAAATGAGATTCTCAGCAGGTTGTCCATCAACATCTTTTCTGCAAATAACAGGCTCGGTGCTTGCTTCCAATTCATTAACTTGAGCAACAGCTGGTCTACTAGAATCCTTTGCCACTACAGAAGCATTGTTATCATCATTGTCATCTATCTCTATTCTGCTCAAATCAAATGTTTCACTGTGCAAACATGTCAGCTCTGCCGACATACCTGAAAGACAAAATTTAATCAGCTTGTATCTTCATAAGCAAATGAAATTTGGTTGCATGAATAACAATAAAATCAAATGAAGCAAGCATAATTTAAAGACAGGCAAGAAAACCAGAGGTTATAAAAAAAATTCATGTCCACCGAAATTTAGCCTGCATAATCACAAGCTGGGAGTGAATCAAGTGAAACTCATGGCACAAGCTGAAAGACAAAAAAAAAAGGGGGGCAATCATACCACTCATGAAATACAACTAGATTCTGTTGTAACATTCTTCTGTTGAAAATATATAGAGAGGGGATGTCATGGTTATTCAACTTTGATTGGTACAACATGAAAAGATGTTCCTAAATTGTGTACTGTGGGACCATAAGAGCTCTCAAAGTTAATAGGAGAGTCACATTGATTGTTATAACTAAAGCCAGGACATAATCAGACAGAACAAATCATTACAATTTAAACAAATAAATAAATTACAGCAACTAAGCATGCTGAAGATTTTGCAAAATGCACTCACCGGTCAATACTGGTTCACTGAAAATTTCTTCATCTAAGGATTGTCTCTGAATCATTAAAATCTCAGTGCGTGTGCACGGAGCTTTCTTTCGTATGCGACGTATGTCTTCAGTATTAGTTAACTGTTGGCGTATAGTACTTGACAGGGGGGAAATGGAAAACCATCAGCAGTATTTAACAGATGATAAGAATTCTAGGACACCCAAATATTTAGTGCAAATTTATATTCTTAAACTGATTGATTATGCAAGTGATGGTCAGAAAAATACTTCGGTGCTGAAAGACTGAACCACCAAGCACCATTTCTCAAAACAAATTATAGCATATACTGCCACTGAAGCCCGGTAGACAAAAGCACAAAGCTATATTAAGCCTAATGGGTAACTTATCTTCATGCAACTATATCAAAGGGAGTCAGAGTTGTTCAACAAAGCTAAAGGGATCATTGAACTGCAAAGACAATGAGCTTATGCAACATGTAGATAGAAGAGACTCTTTCAAGAAACAGCAGCAGCAACATACTTAATTTAAGTGTATAAATTTTATGGGTCAACAAGGATGGGGGAAAGGGCTTGTAAAAGACAATAGCTAGCAGAATTTTCCTATTTTATTAGTTCAATAGTTTGACATGCAAGAGAGGCTTGCTTTACTGCCAGACTCTTAAACCAAGTATAGATATTTACTACTACAAATAGCAGTTGACAACAGGTAACTTATGAAAACAAGAGTAAAATGAAAAAAAAAAGTCATACTCGCCATGCAAGACCATTGAATCATCCATAAGCACCTTCCTCTTCATGGCACTAGGACGAGATGCAGACCGGGCACGTTTCATGGATGCCACTTCAGGTGCAGGTGGAGTAGTTTTCACTTTCAGAACTGAAGATCTTCTTCCAACTGAAAAAACAATATGCAAGGTCAAACATACCCACATATTTATAAAAGTCACCTTTTCTCAAAGCAAGTCCAATGAACCTTTTTTCTTGTTATATATGCACAACTCTGAGTCATGTCACAGCATGGCATTCTAAGAGGCATCAAGAACCATATACCTAATATAGAAGATAGCAAGTCATCATCATCAGGAATGGAATCCACGGTTCTCTTTGATCTAGAGACACCAAAAGAATCAACTGAATTTAAACTCTGCACAGTTAGTGAACTTTCTGTAAAACTACGCTTTTTTCCAGTAATGTTGGTTCCAGCACTGCTTCTGTCACCCCCATCTACGATTTCTTCGACTGGAGTTGACTCAACCAGCAAATCATTTGGCTTATCAAGAAGCCCTTGAGGTACAGAAAGCAACTTTTCAGGTGTAGGCAATTCAGAAGTCAAGGAACTATTCAAGTTCTCCAACTGATTATCACTAGGGAATGTATTGTCTGGTTGCTCGTCTTGCTTCCCACCATCTGCTTGAATTTCTCCAGGTAAATTGAGTTCAGATATCTGATTTTCCACTGATTGTATAACATCAGTCGCATGGCATTTTTCACCTGCAAGGGTAAGAGATCCATTAAACATTAAAAAGTATAGCTTGTAACATGTGCAGAAGATTCAAACAACACCTTGCACAACAATTTACTCAAAGTTCATTCATATAGCTTGTAGAACAAACCTTGCACCTTAGTGGAAATTCCAGAAGCATGGAATGCTTCCTCCCCGCTGGACATCTCCAATGAACATGGTGCAAGACCTTGTGTTTCAGGTGGAAGCTGAAAATCATCATTATTAATCCCATGAAATGATGAATCAGGTCCACTCATGTAGGAATTGCATGCACGGAGCACACCCATGCTATTGTGTGTCTTTTCTCCATCAACATCTTTGCTCAAAGAATCAGGATCCTCTGGCCCTTGGTGAGCCTGAGCATCACCCTCTGGGGCACCAGCCAATTCCAATGGACAGCCAGTATTCGCATCTACAGCTTTTCCAAGTGAGCTCAAGTCTTCCACGGCATTAGCAATTTCGAGATTATCTGGTTCATGTAACCTGACTCCTGTGGATTCTCTGCACTCCCCATTGATTTTATCGACAGAGGGCACAGTGACCTCACCATTGCAGACAAAGTTATTTATCACTTCTACATTGTCTGATCCATCTAATGCACAAACCATCCCATCTGCTGCTAAATAATCTATATTCACTGTGGTAGATAGTAACTCTCCTGGTGACTCTGCTTGATTGATTTCCAAATCACCAGAAAGGCAGCCATTCTCCTCAGCAGGTATGCACACAACAGTATCACAGTTTAAATGATTGCCCAAAGACAAATTCATTGTGTCATCCCTGTGATGATTTGGCTTACTGGAAGCATTTCCAGTGCTCTCTATGCCATCGGTCAACTTGTTATCTTCTGATTTTAAATGATCATCACAGGCTAGACCATCCTGAACACTGGACAAGTTTGGCTCTTCTACTAACCCAGGAGTGGAAGGAGCCTGAGCATAGTCCAGAGATTCAGAATTTGAAGCTTGACTTACCATCTGCTCACAAGGGTAAACCATTTTCATCAGCTAAAATTATCCTCCCACTTCCAAGAAAAATGATAAATTCAACAAATTACATTCACAAAAATCAATGGACCAAATTAAGAGGAAAAAAAGTATTGGGTGAAGGGAATAAGTGACTACTAGAGGTAAGAGAACATATTTCGGATTTCCATATCAACCTTGTTTCTAGTACCATTCACTGGCATGGCTTCTGCAGTTCCAATCACGTCATGATCTTCCTCTACTTTTGGTTCCAATGATTCAGCAGACGTCTGAAGACTCAGCCTGCAAAAAGGGGGTTGATATTATGAATCAATCACCAGGTTAACTATCCACACATATTCTATGAACTTATATTTTCAAACTTTGCACATTGTAAATGATTCCATGAATCAACAATCACTAATTACCCACAATAATGATAATAGCCTTGTGATGGACTATTTATTATGGAGTGGATGTTGAGCCCGGCATACATTACATGCAAGCTATCTATTTCACCACAACATCATATGCTTATACTCTAGACTACAAACACTAAATTCAGCAATATGCGTATAAAAGAGCAATTTTTAAAAGGTTAGTATCCTATCTGTGACAGTTTGCCTTGAGGGGTGTCTATGCAAACTAAAGTACACACAAATGATACACTCATCCAGCAACAGAGCAATTTATTAATATCTCCATTTATATGCATTGTGCTCTCACCAAATTAACTGCAGCTATAATGACATATTACTATTGGGCACAAAGACTTGACCAAAGATAACAAAACATAGTCCATGTATAAATAATATGAATAGGAATTATGCTCAATCACGTACTTGAAAATGAATTCTAATTTGCATTTATTAATATAACACTCAAAATATTAGCATTTGGTAACTGCAATCTGAAAAAACATCTATCTATGGGACAAGCACAAGGCTGTCTTTCAAATAGTATATCCCCGCAATCCAAAAAATGAATAAAACAAATTGGAGTTAGAAAGTATGTGAACAAATGAACACACAATCACATGAAAGGTTTGAAAAGGAATCAGATAGCAAAGTTGTAGAAATCCATACTCTGAAACTTCATCAGACCTTGGAGCTGCAACCTTGTCTAGGAACAGGTCCTGTTTATAAGCAAACCATGAAAGAAAATTTAGAAATCACATAATACAATAAAGCGAGCTAGTGGAGTATGAAACAGATTTATCCAACACCATAAAAAAAATGGATGGTAGGAGGTATTGAGAAAATCTCATGCATAGATGCAGAGTGGCGCACCCATGCATGTGGCACATATGAGGGTTCCTAATTTAAAAATATGGTTGAACATATCTACTATCACTAAATACCAGTAAAACTGTAAAACCATATTGACCAAATTGCAATTCAATGTAGATTCCAACCCATCTTGCAAAGATATATATAGACGCAAGCAGAAGAAAATTACCTCTTCAAGGTCCAAATCAACATGAGAAGTGTCACCGTCACCAAACCGCTCTGAAAGCAACCCCAAAATATATCAGAAATCCATTAAGTGCATAGCCATCTCTATAAAATTAAATGCAATATTCCCATGACTTGCAATGGCATACACTAACCATCCAATCCAAATTGTGATGTGGAGTAGACAACACCATCCATTGTGTCTTGGAGGGTAATCTGCTCCCTTGTACTAATGTGATGATCAACATAGTTGCTGCAAGAAAGTGCTGTGTCAATATCCAGATAAAAAGGCATCATAGGTTCCTAGCAGGAAATTGACATATTATGATTCAGACCTATATTCAATCAATAGACAGGGAAAATGAACACTTTGAAATTCTCCTGAATCTTCTACAATCATCAGAAGTTTGCAGCAATACATTACCATACAAGTACCCAAAAAAAATCAAGCCATATAATTAGTCCAGCAGAACAGGCCATGCAGTAACTTGAAAAACTTGGATTGTCAGGCATCTAACAATTACTGGATAAAGACCAGTGCATATAATGGTTGGACCCTTTTAAGAATGAACCCACAAGCAAAAAAATCAGCTCCAGATCTTCGCCAGATCAGCATGTATCTGGAGCTCTTTTGAACTACAAAAGTAAATCATGATCTATAACAGATTAGCTTCAGTACTCAACATTATTCGGATGTTTTGGAACTAACCCTTGAAAAATATCATTGTCTGGAAGCTCAAAATCATCAAGATCAAAAGTCTCTGGCAAGGTGATGGAGTGATATGGGGCAGTTGATTCTTCTGGTGGTAAATCAACAGCAGTGGAGCGGAAAGCTTGCTTTACCTTGAGCAAAGCCTCACTGCAATCATCAAAAAGGTAACTCACCTTTCTAGAATATATCCTCACCACACCAAGCAGAAGATGACTAGACAATCTCAGTGCAATTGGTACGTCGGGAAAAAGAATTGAATCTGCTCAAAAACAGAAGATACATGAGCCAAGAAAGAGTGAATAATCAAAAAAACAGGAAGCAGTGAGAGGCCAAATCAAAAATTTTCAAATCCATTCAAATGAATCTCCGACTATGATGCTACCAGAAGATAAGCATGAACATGGAATGAAGGATGATAGAAAGCAGGAAATATCAAAGTTTATATTTAAACTAAGGCCAGAGGAACCAAAGATGATAATTCTTCGAAGATAATGAACAACTAAGCATCAATGTGCCATATATGAGACAATCAATGGACAACAAATACAAACCGCATCAAAGAGTACACAAATGCTCCAACTCATATAACTGCTCTGAATTTCAATGTTTGCTTGTAACAGATGGGCATAACTTAACTTTGGACACGCATCTGCCACTAGCCTAGGATTAAAATATACTCAATGCTTGCATGTTCATATAATTCTCTAATGCTATAGAATTGATACATTTATTCAATCAGCATAAATTACAGCAGCACTTTCTATTTGAATACAAAAGGCCCAACAATTAACAATCATCCCAGATCAAGGAAAGAACTAACCATGCTGGTTCCTCTACATCAAACACCATTCTTATTTTCCAAGTGAGTTACCCTATCCAAAGTATGCTCAATGTAATAGGAATTGAACAAAAAAGACAATTTTCACTGATAACGAAGATAAAGAAGGATCCCATTGGCTCGTAACAGCTTGTTAGCAAATCCATTTCATTTCTAGCACCCAATTATTTTACTTCCCGTGGATCATAATTACCACGGGGGAGATCCTTTTAGTAATGTTTACGTTTCCATGTATATCAACGATGATAAATCAAATCAATTATGCACTACATTCATGAAGAGGAACATGTTATTGTTGATTCATTGCAATGTGGCAATGAAGCTTCAGGCTAAAATTTCTGCTTTTGTTCATGGTGGTTTTGGTTTGGTTTCTTTTGGAAAGCTGGCAACACAAAGTTGTATCCATGAAAAAAGAGGTAGCTTTGGAGTTTTCTTCCTCGTACTCTATTTTGATTGATTTGAATGAAGAGCAATAATAGTAATTGAAGTGGAGGATGGCCCCTTTCTCAGTCAGAAGAATTTTTAAGCAGAATTTTTAAGCAGTGCAATGGAACTAGGACAGAAATAATACTACATTTTCCTTCATTAATTTCTGCTTTTAGATAGCAAGTAGATTGGAAGGTTTTGGTTTCCTTCAAGCATATTACATGTGTTCAAGAGGTGGTGTCCCAAAAAACATCTTGCTTAACTAGTTAGTAAAACAAAAAACAAAAGGCAAAGCCAGTTCTAGCAATAATTGCAATTCAATGTCAATGGTCACAAAGCGATAGAAATATAAAGACAGCAGGAGATCGACTAATAACCTAATAAGACAGATGACCAGATCACGAATAATCTGAATAAATAAAATTATTACTGCTACAACAACTAAAGAAAACTTTGGTAAATGAGAGATAACGTCATTTTCATTTTACTCGTAGATACAGGCAACTCAAAATATCACCATATGCTCCAACTGTCCGGAAAAAAAAAGCAGATACATCCCAGAAGGAAATTAAATATAGCAAAACAACGAACCCCATGGAACAGTGGTGTTCCACTTCATCAGTCATTAGAGCGTCGTGGTATCATTTCTTTCTCGAAAGAAATCAAACAAATTGAAAGTAAATATTGTACAAAGGTAGATAAAAACTAACCTACAGAGACACCAATATCAGTATCAGCGACCTGATTCTTCCGAAGCTTCCTCTCCAGATGAGCAGCTATCCAAATTGTACCCAAAGGCCCTTTCTTGGCCAAAATAAACTGTGAATAAAACATTTCTTACCTCCGAGTTATTAAACTCCACCCACTTCAGTTCTCATACAATAGTCTACACCCTAAATCTTCAATACTATCTTATCCACTGCCCAATTTAACTTCTAAACGCATTTCAAAGCCCACGAATTTGCTTAATTTACAACAGAAACCCTAATTTTCAATACAGCACTTCGTTCCCTCTAAATTCTCCACGAAAAGCTCTGAACTTTCAATTATCGATTATACGCCCCAGCAATCAAAGTGAATAAGAACACTTCGAATTTAGCAACTTAGTATGATAAACGACCAGAACCCTAACTTCAATACCAGAATGACCCCTAAAAACCCTAAATTTATACTTGCGCCATGAAATTGAACACGGTTAGCAAAACAAAAACCCCCAATTTTGCATCCAAAAACAGAAACCCTAATTCGACTTTCTAGCTACCACACGATCTCAGAAACTTCCAAACACAACAAAACAGCTCCATGTCCACGAAATTCGAACGATTCACCAATCAGAAGCTTCAAAAAATTGCAAAAGAACCCGAAACCCTAGCTTCGCCGAATCGACAACGTCTTCGAGGTGTAATTGGTTTGGAGGGGAAGTTGACGTGAAGAGAGACTGAGTTTGAGCGAGTTGAGAAACGTCTAGTCAAGGATCGAGCAGAGAGAAAATCTAATAAACTGAGAGGGAGAGATGTAGGAAAATAAAATCTTTTTGAGAGGAGTAAAGTAAAATAAAAGGGCTCTTACTCTTTACTCTTGTATTTTTTAGATTTTTAGATTACTATTATTATTTATCATTTATTTTAATTTGTTAACGTTGTTGAGTGGCTTGTGTGTTTGTTTACTTTTCTTGCGCTACTACTGTTGATTGGGTGCTCGCAGCTGTGGTTTGGCTTTGATCGAGCGTTTTCAGCCGTCCGATTTGCAAAGTGGTTTTTGAATGTTTGATCAGGGGGGCTCCAAATCTAATTGTTACCGCTCTTCTTTTTTGCTTTCATGGCGCCTTCCCTTCCCAATGCAGAGAGTATTTGAAAAGGTTATAAAACTTATTTTTTAAAGTGGTTTTTTATTTAAAAAATATTAAAATAATAATTTTTTATTTTTAAAATTTATTTTTAACATCAAAACAATTTAAAAACATTTAAAATTTTAATTTAAAGTAAAAAAATAAAATTTTAACCAAAAAAACATGTTAAAACTTACTTTCAAATACCCCTTGAAAATATTTACAGACATTATTTTTAAGAAAACTATTTACCTACATTAACAATTAACAAATTAAAATTAAAAAAAAACCAAGAAGGAGTGTTTTATTATAAATTTTTTTATAAAATATTATTCATTATAGTAATGTTTTTTTTTTACCTTGACATAGTATTTTATAATCAATATATCTTTTCAATATTAATTTTATTATTCAACGTAAAATTTATTATGAATTAGATTTTATAATTTTTTATTTTATTTTTATAAAATTATTCTAGTCTCGTAACTTGAATTGTAAATTTAACAGTTTAATCTGATTTACTCGAGTTTTTATTCTATTTTTCTAGTTGACTTTTTTTTTCAAAATTGAATTAATTAGGAATTAGGTTCGTGATTTATTTTTTATTTACTTTCTATTAGACTATTTTTATCTCATGACTCGGGTTAAGGGTTTGGCAAACTAACTTGGGTTGACTCAAATTGTTTTTTATTGGTTTTTTTTTCACTTTTATCTTTTAGCACTGGATTTATTAGGAAATGATCTTTGTAATTTATTTTAATTTGCTTTCTTTTGAATTGTCTTGGTCTTTTGACCTGGAATACGAGTTTAGCAAATTAACTTAAGTTTACTTGAGTCATTATTTTTTGTCATTTTTTTAATGGATTTTTTTTTAGTTTCATAATGCAGCATCTGGTTTATTGTAAATTAGTTTTTGTAATTTGTTATGATTTATTTTCAATGTAGTTATTATTGCCTCATGACTCAGCATGCGGGTTAACAGGTTAGTTCATGTTAACTTTGATCGATTTAATATGTTGTTGTCTTGATATTTATATAACAAAATATTATCTTAAATATTTATTTTTAGCCAAACTATGTTTTTATCAATTATCTAAATTGTTTTTGGACCTTTTAGATCGATCGGTGAATCCCCACACAGTTTTTTTCTACTAGAAAAAACGTTTGCAATACTTGAATAATTTTTTATGTTATTTTTTTTTTATCCGACCCGCGATACATTGCTGGTTAATAAATATTATTCACTAGAGTAGTATTTGAGGAATCATCTAGCTAGGATTCAAGGGCATAATGACTTGTCTACCATGAATCTATGTTATTTTCAAATTGTTTTGGAGTAGATTGGTTTTTTCAATTTTCTATAACAATTAAACTACTGAAACATATCCAGAAACAAAAAAGGGTGGCTTAAGCCCAGGCAGGGGCTCTCGTATCTTTCTTGTTTTTTTTATTAAAGTTAAATTACTTAATTACCTAGTTTTTAAATTAACAAAGCTATTTTTTAGGGGTATTTTAGTTTTTTCATAGTGATTTTTATGTTAATGTCAAGTTAATTTGGGTATTTTTGTATTTTAATAAATTTTTAACATGAAAAAAGACTCTGTCAATACATATGATTTATTTATGGAAATCATGCTTGCATCCACTGCTATAATTTTAAAACTCAGTTAGAAAATCTTCCACGTACATTCACTCATTTAATTACATAATTAATATTGCATTTTTTTCTTCATAAAAATCAAGCTTGCATTTATTATAATAACAAAACACTGCTATAATTTATTTATAAAAAAAAAACAATAAAAGTTCAAACAATAAATATTTTGTTGTTTTTTTCCCGTGGAAATTGGCATGGAAAGTTCTCAACAGTAATTTCTGTTGAAAACAGCAGAGGAATAAAAAAAAAAAAACGTTGGCATTGATAACATGTTAAATTTTCAATGAAAATTTGATCGGTGGTTTTAAAACTCGAAACTCCTCTCTTCAACCACATTTATTCTTCTTACTTTATTTCAATTCAAGCCCTAGCCCCATTTATTTGAAATTTTAACAGCTCATTTCAATTTAAACCTCTAAAATCCGAGAACCCAACTCGCCACCGCCGGCGCAAGCTTTATCCCCTAGTTCCATTTCCTATCGAGCGTCACCCCTCCAAGTAAAGTAAATTCACTAATTTGTGTTGAGAGTTAGTTTATTGAATTTTGTTTATAGTTTTTGTATTCTGCTTGTTTAAAAATCTGTTTGGCTACGCATTAGAGTTCGCGTTTCTTCAAAAACACACTTAGTAAACGTTTGGTTAGGAAAAAAAAGTTATTTACTGTGCATGGGTCCTATAATAAATTGCGTGCGAAACACAAGGAGATGAAAAGCAGAAAACTGCTGCTTTCTTGCGCGGCTATGAAATTCAACCATGCTACACTGTTCACTGAACAGTAGAGCAGTGAACAGTGGAGCATCCACTGTTCCGGCCGGATCGGGTCCGGTCCAACGCGTAAAATGCATTAAACCGGATCCGACCAAGTAAAATAAAAAATTTTTATTTTTATTTTTAATTGTGTTTTATTCGCTTGATGACGTAGTATTTGCAGAATTTGATCACAATTCTAATTTGTTCCTTATTATATTTTACAAGTTATGTTGTTGCGTGTTAAAGAAATCAAGAAAATTATCGGATGTATTTCAAACGTGATAGAATTATAGATAGTTCAATGAAATAATAAAAAAAATATTTTATATAAAATATGATTTATTTCATGATGTAATAACAATAGTTAAATCTACAATATTTAAATTTAAAACCATCAATATTAATATATATTTTTAAAAATTATTTTATAACCTCGATTTCAAAAACATTCTTAACCAAACACATTAAACTACTTTTTCTTCAACCACAGTTTTAACCAAACACCTATTTTTTCAAACCAACCTCAACTAAAAGTACTTTTTATAAAAACAACTTTTTTCAAACCACAACAATTACTGCAGTACCAAACACACTCTAAGTGTTTTGGGTTTTTAAAGTGATAGTTTTGGTGTATTAGTATATCATTTGTAATTTAGGATTTATTTGTGAATTGAGGGTTATATTTAATTTGTCAGTTCATGAATTTGAATGTGATCATGTAACCCAGGTATGTTGAAATTAAAGAAATAATAAGTAATTTAATGAGTATAAGTTATTTTATGGTTTTATGATTAAGATGAAAATTAAGAGAAATTAATTTCATGCGGAATTAATAATAATTAAAGTGGCAACTAAAGTTGAATGGCTTGAATTTAAGAATTGATAAATAAGTATTAATTGATGTCATTGTTTATTGACAATATCAAGATATTAAAATTTATGGTGTTTATAATAGAGAAGGTAATAATAATGGTTGTGATGATAATTAATAGTATCAATGGTTTTGACAATAGTTATCATGACAATAATGATACTAGTAGTGGCTATAACATGTTAATTAATGATGAGAGTGGTTAGGTTGTGACAACAACTAATGGTTGCGGCGGCAGAATGATGGTTATTGATGATAAAGGTGCATGAGAGGTACGATAATATATTAATAAAATGATGATTATGCCGATAAAAAAAATAATGGTTATGATGCGACGGTAATGGTATTGGTGAAGTGGCGATGGTTATTATTGTGGTAATAATATTGGTATATTGGTGATAGTTAAAGTGGTTAATAGATGATGCATTGATAGGTTAACTATAATTATTTTTTATTAAATAACCAAACTCAGTTTTAATTTTTAAATTATGTTTATTGTTTCTATCTAGGTAATGGGATGATACAGCCATCAGAGAAAATAGATCAGGCATCCCCTATTCAATGAATTCCATCCAAGACAATTTGATATTAGGGTGGAAATGCAATTTTTCTATTTTTTTTTTTGCTGTGACGTAATGTTATTTGTTTTTTTATTGAGTTAATCTGTTGTATTGCTCATTTATATATTTTTTTAAATTATTCATGTATGGAATTCTATTTATTTCGTTAATTTGGTATTTAAATATTCAAACCATGAAAACTTGCAGATCTACATAATTTATTCAGCATTGTTTCGATGAAAAGTTAATAATAAGTCTTGGATCTTTGCTGGTTTTTCAAATTCATGAGATTTTGTTTGTCATGTTCATGGGTTTATCGTGAGCAGCTGTCGGCTCAGAGATCATGGATTAAAAAAAAATACTAATGGAATATTATGTCAATATAAAAAATTGCCGGCGGGATAAAAACTCCGACGAGAAAGTCTTGACAACAGTATTTCATTGGCAACTTCTACCACTGGCAAGATTTTCTCTGAACACTGGCATAATATTTAGTTGGCACTGTCCAGTTTTCTAGCAGTGAAAACCTTCAACACGTGTTTACTTACTCAAAATTAGTTAAATGTGAAGTGTCATTTTTTAATATTATAAATATTCATACAAGGAAATCCATTACAAAACCTATTTATCATGACTTTCACTTAACTTATTATACAATAAAAACACATATTTATAAACATTTAGAAAAAAATATTTCTTTTCAATATAAAATGAATATTTTATTTTATTCTTTTATAAACTACACCAACATCCAATGGAATAGCCACATCTTCATCCCTGCATAAATTATGTACACGTACACTAAACATATTAATCACATTTTTTATAACAAAAAACAAACGTCATCTGGCTCCAACAAATAACGACATTGTTCATGACTTTAATTACGTGAAAAAGATTTACTATTTAATTACATTAAAATATTATTTAT
>Ga0307510_10002743_pt1 | contig 20167 bp, 28 predicted proteins | sample 12_EM_MG_FD_207224 | JGI IMG/M metagenome (GOLD analysis project Ga0307510, IMG submission 207224) | Populus trichocarpa ectomycorrhiza microbial communities from riparian zone in the Pacific Northwest, United States - 12_EM | ecosystem: Host-associated > Plants > Roots > Unclassified | place... | reverse complement strand
TCGCAGAGCTAGCATGGGTCACCTGGATGTCTGAACCAATTCGCAGTTGAAGACAACATAAGGCCATGTGGTTTATCCTGATGGCATTTTGGCTGGCATGTGCCACAGTGCCAGCCTGGCAGTGTGAGTGTGAACGGACGAAAAACAACCAACGCGTGACCGTGTGACATATTCACCATAATTGCATTAATTCTTCTTCTGCTGCTGAAACGTCAACCCATAGCTTTGTCATACAGTAATGAATTGTTTCAGGTGACGTCGACCTCGCTAAACAATTCCCAGAGCTCAAGAGTCTGAGGACGTGGAACCGATTCATCTTCATGTCGGGTGCGGCAAACCCTACTCACGAAGTGCACCGTGGCGATATTCCGTATCAAACACCATTCGCGCGCTCTGCCTCTTCAAGCGACTCTCTAATAACGGCGTATGGGGCAGATGAGACAACTCTATCAGATACGGAACTCTCTGAAGATGCATTCTCGAACAAGGTGCTCGCTGATCTGCGGATCTGTGAGAAACGAGAAGAGGAGGAGCGTGCCGAAGCACGGCCGCTGATAATGCCCCGCCCGCGTCGTGGAACGACTACTACTGTCAATGCGCCAACGGAAGAGAAAGGTGGGTGTGATAGCCTGTTATGTTGAATGGGAGAACGGCAATGACTGACCCAACCGCGTATGAAGCGATGTTTGAACAGGTCATGCGTTCCTTGCAGTGGCACGTCGAAGAGCTTGAGGAAGAGGATACGATCGAGACGGTGCTGCAGCGTCGGATAAAGGCTATAGTGGAAACTCAGGCATCTGCAAGCGAGATTGATGTGATAATGGAGAGCTTAATGGAATCCGTCGAAATGTGATGGTTACGTTCACGTGATTGGATCAAGGACGCGCGAACAAGGACGCGTTGTTTGTTGTTGTATTGGCTGTGTTCATACCTGCAGAAATAAGTGGCCGGTCAAGGCGCTGTTCTCGTCCCTTGAGCTGCTCTCAACCTCCGCCCATTGGCTCTCGGTGTCTTCACCACACACCTCTAGTTTCCCCTCCGTGTATAATTAGTTTTCTCTCCATTTTTATGATGCCCTCCGAACAGCCCAAGTCTGATGTCTCTGATGACATTTTCTCTCTTTCCGATCGGGTTCTTGCCGAGAAGCTCCTCTTTGTCAAGGAGGTGCGCTTCCCCATTCCAAACTGGCCCTGCACGCCGCAGCACACCCGTGCTCACTCATTCATTCAGATTGGTTTTGGAAACTGGGGCAGTGTTTGGTTATGCCGGCCGAGAGTGCCAAATCGGAGCGACACGAAGCTGGCCGTGAAACTTGTGCACCGATCCAAGACAACCACGACGGCCGCTCGTGTCCGTTCACTGTTAGTAGTCCATTCCATCATACCACTCTGCGTATCTAATGTCTTTGCTTTTACTCAGGTGGAATGAAATGAAGGTGATCAGGACGTTCAAAAATGATCCTCACCCTTCGATCGTACCCTTTCACTCGTTCATCATCACACCTTCGTATGCGCTCATTACAATGTGAGTTTGATTCGCCTATATGCGGCCATTGGTCATCCTAGGTGGTGGTCCCGTCCTCACCTAAACACTGGCGATGTAAATGCACCTGTTCTGACGCGTGGTTTCTTCCAAGGGAATACCTCCCCGAACTTGTCCCCGTTGAGGTCCCTGAGCGCAAAGCCAAAGAATGGTTCCATTTGCTTGTCTCTGGTGTTCAATTCCTCCATTCTCGGGGCGTTGTACATAACGACATTAAGTGAGCATGTCATCTCCCCTAATATTCTGCAATGGTTACTGAGGATTCAACTTAGACCTGCGAACATTCTGCTTTCCGAACGTCAAGTACCTGTCTTGGTTGATTTTGGCTTTGCGGAGAAGTACGACTTGGAAAATAACGAGAAAGAGGCCTTTCGTTCCAATCTTACATACGGTACTCCAGAGGTACGTATACCCTCACCTGTTCGCATATGTCAATTGAATTTCTTGAAGTACTTGTCCCCGGAGCGGGCAAGGGGCCTCTCACATGACACTCGCAAGGCAGACATTTGGTCACTTGGTGTTACATTCTTTGAGATCCTCATTGGGCGAACTCCATTTGAGCACACCGAAGGCGAGCCATTTACCACCAAGGCTGCGTTAGAGGACTACTGGGCACGAACTGTACGTTGACGTGCCTATGACGCGATGTTTACTCACGACGTGGGCAGATGCGTGGAAAGTGGCTAGGCAGCTGGAAGATGTCCAAAGGCGTAGAGAAAATGCTGCATCGTATGATCCAGCCAAACGCCGACCTGCGTTGCACTGCGCCCGAGGTTCTGCAGGACCCCTACTGGGACGCGTCACCTCCCGCTTCAGGGCAAAAGAAAGGAGCGAGCAGTGGGACGCCGGAGAAATCAAACTCCCGCAACGTTATCCCGCCCTGGTCCTCGCGTCGTGCGTCCAAGGCTCAACCACACAAACGTGAGCAGACGGAGAAGCACGGCGATAAGGAGAATGCCCCTTCACCTTCGCCCAACTCAAAGAAGGCCCCCGTCCGGCAGCGTATAATTTCGGGAACAGATGGTGAGCCCTGCTCTTCCCTCAGTAAACGATGTAAATGACCCCCGCCTAGTCCTCGGTTTAACGAAGAGACGCCCCAACGTTAATGCGCACCTCGCCCCTCTGCGTCCAAGAGAGAACACGTCGACAATCAAGCAAAGATCCCCGAAAATTCAAGACAAGGAGAATGCCGCTGTCCAACGGAAGGTCACTCCACGCAAGCAACCCTCTGCACGTAGTCTAGCTCGCAAGCCTTCTGCGATGGGGGATCGCACGTCTCAGATACGCAACGCTGAGAACTCACTCGCTGGTGCCTTTGATAAAGGTGTCAGCCAGACAGTTAGGAGCAACGGGAGTGTCCGTGATCGTATGCGTGAGTGGGAGCTCGAGCGCGCTAGGTTACGAGAGATGGAACGCGTGGGTGAGTCTGACACCCAGGATGCTGAGCAGGAGAAAGAGAGTCCCCGTCCTGTTCGGAAGCCCTCACGACTCCGAGAAACCACGTCACCAGTACCACACTCGCCCGGTATGGCCTCTACTTCTATACTTACCTCCGTTGCGTGGTGACAATTATTCCCACAGATGCGCACTCGTCACCAATAAGGCTAAGTGACCCCTTCGCACGGACTATGTCCGCAAAGCTCTTCAAGCCAGTGAAGGATTCTACGGCACCACCTACATCCATGCTACCCTTGTCAGGTGTGCCCCATGTCCTTTCGTGTTTAGTACTCGCAATCCTCATAATATTCTAGGAGTTGATCTGGACCAATCAAAGCGTGAATCGTTCTCGCAAAACCCGTCTGCGAATGAGTCAGGCCTCAGCCTCTTCAAGCAGAGCCTCAAAGTCCCTCTAGGTATGGCCAATGCACTACGCTCACCACGCTTCACCTAATTGTTTCGGGACATCGATATCTTAGGCAAGACAGTTGACATTTGCAAGTCCTCGATTGGCATTATAGGACGCCGTCAAAGTGCGGCCCATTCTGGCTCACCGCAGAGACTGAGCGAGCGCCCATCATGGGAGAATGAGATTTTTAACGAGGGTAAGTTTTGAGTTTATTTTAGTCGCACTCTTGTCATGTCATCTTGTAATAGCAAATTCGACCTTGCCCGTTGTACACCAGGCCATCAGAAACCAAAAGGTTGGTGAAGACTGTCAGGCCGATCGAATGACCATCTGGCTTCAGAATGTCGAGAGTACGTCCGCGTGAATTGTATCATCTGACATCACATTCACGCCGTCGTTTTATTCTCCAGAGGTCGTCGCTGATGCAAGGCAAAACTTTGCTTCTTCGAATGTCAGCTTGCTCCCTCCACTTGTCCCTCCAGGACCCCAGACTAGGAGACCGTCTCTAGGTCGCTCTCATGATAATTTGAGTCAGTTGACACGGCCTTCGCGCAGGGCACTCCCTGCCAATCAAATCTTCCAGGTCGAGGAAGATTCCAGCCCAGATCACAACTTGGCGTGTTCGTCAAGTCCTGCGCGGAATGATCATCGCGGTGTCGTTCACACAGATATACTCCCCGGCGTCCTGTCGAAAAGGACCAGCCCCTCGACCTTCTCGTACGATAATCCACGGCCTACCCGCCGCGCGACAGTCCTGGGGCGCTCGCCGGAGAAACCACGCATTTTGGATATCGATGTCGACATGACGCCGTCAAAACGCAGGGAGAAGTCCAAATCGGCAAATGACTTGAAACGTCTTATCCGCCCTATCTCCAAGGTACAATTTGAATTAGATAGACGTAAGACTTCACAGTGTTGTATCATCCCTTTCCTGAAACTCATCCTTCACGTAGTTGCAGCAAAGTCGAGTCTCTCTGCCGTTCTTGACCGAGACCTATTCACACCAGATCCTGTGCCGATAAACCCAGATACGTCCGAGAGTTCAAGCGGCCATATGACTGCCCACAGCCCAACACACAACAGCTTGACAGACTCGCCATTCCTTGTGCATCCGTACCCTTCTCGCAAGCAAGCAGTGACTACCCCAGATATAGACTCTCCAACTCAACGCCACATCGAGGGTGTCTACGACCGCCTTCTTATGGCCACTAGCGACGTGAAGCGTGTTGGCAGAGGTTACCAGTCGTGCCACGTCAAACCGATATCTATAAATTCACCCTCATCCTCATCGAGAAGTCCAGGTCGGTTCTTTCATCCAACACGCAGGCCAATGCCACCTCCCGTATCTAGTGACGACAAATTAATGGCGTCGAGCGTTGATGAGCTCGGATTCATGTTGACTGGAAGCGTTGACGGTTCAGGCCTTCGGGAGGATCGTACCAACACTGCGAAAACGGTCAGTCGTGCACTCAAAGCACTTGTCACTGGAAAGGCGGGCGTGAAGAAAGCATCCCGCACATTATGACCACCCCACAAGTCGTTGCCCCTGGCGAACACATCCGAACTACCGTTTCCCTTCTACCGATGTATATCTTCATCCCCATCTTGCGCACAGCACAGCACAACCTTCATACCATCTTCTCATCAGTTGTTTATATCATCATAACACGATTTGCGCCACATTCCTCCCTGTTTCTCCGCGGTCTCTTTGACTATCCCCCTATAGCAACACCGTTTCCTGGCTCTAGCTCCCAGTTTTGCAGTATATTGTTCTCCTGTGTTATCTATTGCTATCGACCTATCACGCGGATTCACGCCCCAATGATGTCACTCACGAACTAGATCGTTTCCATTTTTTTCCCTCACGCCTGGTCACGTCCCTCTATTGCCTAGTTTCACGCTTGGATGTTCTCCCCACACAGTTGTATATAGCCCCATCATGAGCACTCTGATGAATTGCAATGGTTCATTTATCTTTCATCTTTCTTTCATCGCCCCTTGACTGAGTCCTTCATTCGGCGCATAAGAGTAAGTTGCCACGTCACAAAACGCAAAAAAGTGCGACTCGGAAACGGATGTCCAATTTCTCGGGTAAAGAATACGCGAAAAGAACAATTACAAACATGGAAGCAGCGAGAAGGTTGCAGCACGTTTCAAGAACTTGAAAACGCATGCTGCCTCGTCCTGAGAGTGTTTCCATGCTGAGGCCTGAGGACCTGCATCGCTCTTGTGGGACACGGGGCACACATCACCCGTATCTGGTCCCTAGGCCTCAGAGGCCTCAGCCCCACTGGCAGAAAATACGTAAGGCATGGATCTAACTGGAGCGGCTACTGCAGTGCGCAGGCCGCCGGAGAGCGAGTTGACATGTGGGACGGCAAGAGATGCCAATGATACCTAGTCCTGATCCGATTGCAATTGGCTAACGCGGTGCTGAAACACGCTCACTGGCAGCTGATCTGCAACCTCCCGTCCACCCATTCAGTTGAAGTTGGGCTTATTCGTTCGGGGGTTCCTCTCAAGCTCAAGATCTCGGCCCATCAATATCTTGTCCCTCTTAGGCCATCCGTTTTCCCTGGCAGCCGCCGAACGCCCAAGATTCACTTGACCATGTCTTTCCCTCCTTGGAGTCATTTCCTTTAAGTATTATTAAACAGAGACAAGGAAGAGGACCCAGAAGCAATCCGAGTCATCTGAAAATCCACTTCTGGGATTTGCGCGGCGAATTTCGACTGAAAACCCACGATGGGATAGACCCGCAAGCTATATTCTTCATGATCTCATCACCTACGCGCCGGCTTCGGCACAGATGGCCAGGGAGGTCCGGTGGGAGCTGAAGAAGCCGAAACTCGCTCGTTGGTTCCCTCTGTCAGTCTCATCGTTTCTGAGTCATGACAAGCTCATTAAATCTTGGTTCTCACAAGTAGTATGGACACTGTTTTATTCGCGAAGACCCGTGTCTGTCCATTCCCTGTGATGCAACTGGTCGCTCGCGACTGCTCTACGGCACCGAGGAAACAGCGGCGGGTTCGAGTGGTGCCTAAACGAAGAGCCGGAATGCTGCCATAACGAATCCCACGAACGACTGACACGTCCACTATGTTTGCCCGCCGGTCCAGCGGTGGCAAACTCGGAAGAAAGACGGAGTTCCAGAGTCAGATTCAGATTTGGGGAGGACCCGGAGGAGGGGGTTACGGGCGTTGAAGGTATTGTCGAAGTAGTTGATGATGAAGGTGACGAAGACGAATTCGGTCCCGTCATACTGTATGAGCCGGAAGTAAAGAGTATGTAAATAGAGTGAATAGTGAAGTGGGCGTTGCCATGACTAAAGAAAAGGTGTCGATATCAGAGGTAACCGAGGAGGTGGGAGTGGAAGAGGCATCGATACGACTCGTTGACTCGAGGATTGTTTTGTGACGACGGAGCACTGAATCGAATGAAGGATATGTAAAGATGTTGTTGGACTACTGTAGTACTAGAGAAAATGGCGATCGACGCACCTACTATAGGACGGTCGCCCAGCCTGTCGTGTATGGCAGTTTAGTCTGATTGTCCACCGCCCTTGATTCTGGTAGTACTGTGATCGATTGAACGAGTGCTCTCGCGCCATGGTCAGTGAGTAGGTGGCATGCCCCGGTTCACAGTTGGCCTTGACCGCTCTTCACATATACCGGCAAAATATGAGTCTATGACCAGCCACAGGGGGGCGTGAAAGGCCCAGAGCCACTTTGCAAGAGATTCATGGGCTGGGGCTGGGGATGTTACGTTGTTGACCGCGGCGGCCCTTTGTGACTGGATCGGAGTCGGTCCTACAGTAGTCGGGGGTTAACGATAGGTACCAGTACCACCGCCAGCTGTAGTTGACGGGTGCTTGGTAACGTTGCAGTCAGCTCACCGACATCGAGGAAACCCACTGGCAATTACACTTGTTCGCAAAGGGTATACTGACGGGATCCATCCCAATCGCCGTTTCTGGCGGCGAGTACGGTTATAAAGCACGACAGACGAGAGCCGAGCGGTTTCTTTTTTTTTTTTTTTTTTTTTTTTAAATTGAGCGGTTTCAGGGTGTCTTACGATCTTACGTCTTACGGTTTTCGTGCCACGTGAAGTTACTATAGTAAGAAATAAATAAAGTTGTCCCAGATCTCGGTTCCCACATATTTGACATAGCTCCAATCGTGACTACGTACCAACTAAAATGACTGACTCTGCAGGTCCCCGTTCGAGTTAAATGGAAACTCAAGCAACGTGGGGCCTGCAATTATCTTACCATCGTCGATACTATTCGTGACACTTGTAACGAGGAGATAGACCACGCCGCGCAAGTCATCAGGAATGCTAACACCCCTCCAGTCATCGTTAAGGGGTACGATAATGGCCTCCTGCCCACTCATGAACGCGCCATATAGCTTGGAAGCACGATCGAGGTTACTTGGTGCCGTGAATTTGAGCGGAGTCGTCGAGCCTGGACGTACACTAGCGGGGTCAGGTAGCGTGAGCGGAGCATACGTAGTGGTGGGGAGCTTTGGGTTCGTAGGAGGGCATGAGGCGATGAAATTTGATGCAATTGTAAGGGCTTGATTCGGATCAAGAGGGGTCTACAATCTAGAGTAGTTAGCACCTGACACCATCACGAAAGGTTGACCTCACATCAAATGGGCCACTCCATGCGCTTCCTTCCCTCATAGCAGAGTCAAGCCAACCGGAATGTCGAGACTCTGTGGAGAGTATTGTCGCTGCAGCTAGAAGATACTCCTTTGATCCCGCAATCAGGGCCTGTGGGCCAAGGATCGAAGGACCGCGAGCGTACCTTGTCTTCGAATAACTTCGTTGCGCCGATGTATGCCGAGGCCCCTTGAATAGAAAAAGTGAGATAACAGAGAAGCTGGCAACCGGAGGATACTTGCCAAGTGCCTCCAGAGCATGGCTGAGAGTGACAAAGGATTTAGGATCATTATAAGGGCTGGACGATGCAACATCGGCCATCTTGGCCATCAGCCACAAGCGTGGAAGCACGGAAATTTATCAAGGGTCACAGACAATTTATACGCGCAAGGCTTAGTGGCTTTGTCGCCAAGAGTTGTCTCCAAAAGCTTAACGTGAGCAGCCTCGTGAGCGGCGATCTGCTTGAGCCGGCCATACGACCAATCGGGGAAGCCTGCGTGTACGAAGTCATCGTGCGTGAACTTGGCGAGGCCATGAGCATAGAAAGCATTCTCCATGTGCTCCAGGGTAAGGGCGAAATTCAGAACGTCAATATCTGAAGGAAATCTTCAAAGGAGTTCGGGAGAGTTCCTGGCGTGTGCACGCACCACTCTGCGCAGCGTCGCGCGGGAAAGGTCTGGAAAGGGCGAGGGTTGCAAGGACGGTAAAAGAGAAAATTTGAGCTTTAGGTTTCATTGTCGAAAAAAGGAAGGAATCAAAAGAGTGGAAAGGTTTGAGAGCCAAGGACGTCTAGGGTGGATATCTAAGGACTCGGAGGACAACCAAGTAAGAGCGCGAGCGTTCAAGTTGACTTTCTCTCTCTTTATGTGACATCAAAAACAACGAGCTTCGGTTGGAATGCAAAAGCAAAGGTCCATGTCGGCGGCTCAGGTACACCGAGAGCTGTTAAGGTCCGATTTTCTGGCCTGAAATTCGCTCGTCCTCCAGAGCATGTTTGAGGAGAGAGGGCCTCCGCTGTTCCCCGGCAGGGTTCGCGAGTCGCGTTCCGCGGAAATAGGACGAGTCAATTCGGAAATTCTGAGCTTCTCAGCTGACCTTCCACTGCAAATTATTTTCGTACGTACAATTTAAGGACAAAGACTGCCCGATAATCAGTGCATCGAGTAATCTGGGCGGGGACCTGGGAACGCAGAGTGTAGCAGCAATGCAGTTTCAGCAAAGAGGGTGTGTATTGCCAGCGAACGCGCGAAGGAACAAGTGACTGTATGACTAAGCAAATGTGCGACAACAAATGTAAATTATGCATTGTACCTAATTTATGCAAGCCCAAAACATTGGGGGCCGACCGCTATTTCCGCGACACAGAGAAGATGCAAGAGCTACAGTAGTACAGTTCCGCTAGCAGGTGCTCTGATCACTAAGTGCCATTGGCTAGCTTTCGACCGTCGCCAATGGCATTTTACATTGAACACCGGACCCAGCGACTCCGAGTCCTGGAACTGCACCTTTTTCCGCCTGCTCCGGAGAAACTCCTCCGAGGCCAATTCTCCTCAGCAGTTCATCTGGTGGCCGACAATACTTCGGAGCTCCTCGACGAGTTTATGTCTGGCTCTAGCTCATTACCCCGTTGTCCTCATCATATCCCCATCTCGACGGGTATGGCCCTTTCTTTAGATTTATCTATGATCTAGAATCCCGGGTTCTGAATAGGTATCCCATGGCGCACCATCTGCCGCGGCTCTTGTGACGCGCCCTGGCCTCGAAAGTGGTTTTCAGCACGTCGAACCCAGTCCGTATATAAGGGGACATTCCCCCAGCTACCGAACCCAGCCTTCCTTTTTCTCATCCTCATTTGCATCTTGGATGGCGCTTCACTTCATCCGCAATCTCCTCCCCCATCGCCAGGCCAAGGAAGTGAAACGCAGGCCACTTTCAGAGGTTCTGCTGTCACTCACTTGGATCCAATGGGCACAATTCCTCACCGGGTAAGATCGTATTCTATCACGACCCAACCTTCTGAAACTTATTTTCGCATAGGTGGCTTGCGTGGACTTGCGACGCAATCGATTTCTTCAATGTTGCCCTCAGTGTCACCAATCTACAGAAGCAATTTCACCAAGCCGAGGCATCTGCTATCGTGCGTCGCGATCTAATTTCTTTCCTCATAACCTCAGAGACGCTGACAACCTCAGACCACGGCCATAACATTGACCCTCCTAGTCCGTTCACTCGGTGCTGTAAGTACTTTCTCCCCCATGTCTCTTCGATGTCGACTCCCGAGGTTCGGGCGGCGGGAATCCAGCCTTCAGTGTTTTCCTTATTTATCAATTGAACAATTGGGGCTCTATTTTCGACTCGATGCGGCCGCTGATTCTTGGGGGCATCCGACATACAGTGCCATGAGACCTCTGTCGAGTGACCTCCTTTAGAATGAAGCGATCATCTCACTCCTGAGATTATATTCAGATAGGAGCTGACGATCCCTGTCTTGCAGGTCCTCTTTGGTGTCCTGTCTGATCGCTTTGGACGGAAATGGCCGCTTGTAGCAAATCTACTCCTCTGCGCTACGGTTCAGCTTGGCACTAGCTTTGTGCAGACATTCCGTCAGTTCCTTGCCGTGCGGACTCTTTTCGGCATTGCGATGGGCGGTGTTTGGGGTCTAGCCTCGTCAACAGCACTCGAAAACCTCCCCGTTGAAGCACGTGGACTTGCATCGGGTGTGTTGCAACAAGGATACGCTGTTGGCTACCTCATCTCTGCTGTCCTGAACCTGTTCCTTGTTCCGAGGACCCGCTACTCCTGGCGCGTGTTGTTTTGGTCTACCGCAATGATCTCTTCCGTCGCAGCCACGCTCCGGGCCTTCATCCCAGAAAGCGAGGTGTTCCTCCGTGCGAAAGCACAAGAGCGCGCACTTGGAGGTAGTACCGGGGGGAAGACCAAGGTATTCATCCACCAAGTAGGTGCAATGCTCAAAGTGCATTGGAGGTTGTGCCTATATGCCATCTTGCTCATGGCTGGTGCGTTGGTGTTGCCAATTCCGGTGGACGTGGAAAAGGCTAAGTTTTAGAACAGGTTTCAATTTCCTTTCGCATGGCTCTCAGGATTTGTATCCCACCTACCTTAAGAATGGCAAGGGGTTCGACAACCATCATGCGATCGTCGCAACAATCATCGGCAACGTCGGAGCTATCACGTGTGTCTCTTGTCTCTACCTTCCTTCAGGGCGCACCTAATCGTTTCCTCTTCTCTCAACAGTGGCGGCGCCATTGCAGGTTCCATATCTCAGCACATCGGTCGGCGGCTCACCATTATTTTGTTTGTTTTGTTAAGCGGTGTTTTCATTCCGCTCTGGATACTTCCATCTGGTTTCAATGCGCTTGCTGCTGGTGCTTTCTGTGTACAGTTCGGCGTGCAGGGTGCGTGGGGTGTTATCCCCATACAGCTCGCAGAGATGAGCCCACCTGGGTTCCGTGCCACCTTCCCGGGCGTCGCGTACCAAATCGGAAACGTATGCTACTTTGCTACTTGTTTACTGAACGACTAACGACTTTCTCTGGATGGTAGATGATATCGGCAGCATCCGCGCAGATCGAGGCGGTAGGCGGACAACATATGAAAACAACGATCATGAAAGATGGGAAGCTCATAGTCGTGCCCGACTACGGAAAGGTGCAAGGCATGCTCCTTGGCGGCATCGCTACTTTCGTCATCTTTATCACTGTCATTGGGCCCGAGTGCGTCTCGTTCCCTTCTCCTCACCAATACTGTGGAACACTGATTTTATGTTTTCTGGTGCAGGAACCATGGGTCGAACTTTGAGCAACAGAAGACCGCATTCGAGGAGGGCGGCCCCACGAAAAAGTCACACGATGAAGAAAAACTTCCCGGATTGAGTGATACGCGGTCGGAAAATATCAGCGACAAGTTCTGATGCCGTTATCAACCTCCTTGTTGTCTCATTTCCCATCTCAAACTTACCTAATGTCAAGATGATGTACTACTAGTAGTACAATAGAGCATGCTCGATGCATCGCAACAGATCTACACCAACGTACAGAGCTCCGTGTAAATATATAATAGCGCAGTTGGCAACAGAGACTACTGGTTTAGCCTCACGGTGTCATGTCTTCCATGACTGCCACCTTCGACTTCTCTCTCTCTTTATGAGACATCAAAGACGAGCTTGTTGAAACCCGACTTTCTGGCCTGAGATTCGCTCGTCCTCCAGAGCATCGGATTCCAGTGGGGAGCTACAGTAGTTCGGCTCTGCCAGATGTGGGAACCAACGATTTCGTAATCGTCAACACGTGAGTCAAAATTATCTCCCGAGCCACTATTTTGGATGGTCTCCATCCAACGTAGTCCAATTCCATGAGTGATGCTTTGGTTCTAAATCTTGCACTCGATCAAGGGACATCTACCGGGAGGCGATCTGCTAAGAAAGGTGGTCGGTGGACTGACAGGTGTGTCGAAGTATTGCTGCGGATGACGTACGGTACTGTACTTACTACCCTCAGACTCAAGTCGAAGAGAGTCGAAAAGCGCAAGGCGCGTACCAAAAATGCCCCTCATACAAATGTCAGCATCATAAATGTAGATGAGCGGCCATCTAAACGGCTACGGAAGGACACCAACCGCCCGTCTATGGCGTCGCAGTCCGTAGCACAAGTGAATCCGAAGCCTCGCCAACCTGGCCAAATAATATCTTCGCTCTTCACGTCTAATCCAAAGGTCGAGCAGAAACACACGGAATCAGCACCAAAAGTATCGAGCAAGCCAAGTAATGCCCCACTCACCGACTCTTCGACTTTCACCGGCCTCGGCCTTAATCCCCTCATCGCCACCCACCTCGAAACAAAAATGAACATCTGGAAACCTACTTCGATACAGCGCGCATCTATTTTAGCTCTCCTGTCGTCGGGCGATCCATCCTCTCATCGAGACGCGTTCATCCAGTCCCAGACGGGCTCAGGAAAGACGCTGTCGTACCTCCTTCCGATCCTTCATGACCTCCTTCCATTGAGTACAAACTCGTACATCGATCGCTCAATCGGGACCCTCGCGATTATCGTCGTCCCGACACGTGAACTCGCCAAGCAAATATCGGACGTACTCGATGCCCTCTTGAAACTCCGTCTGCGTCCACTGGACGCTGCGCCCGGTGACGAGGAAAACAATGATACGCGGCTCACTCGCTGGCTGGTCTCGGGCTTATTAACGGGCGGCGCGACACGCGGGCACGAGAAGGCCCGTCTTCGCAAGGGTATACCAATCTTGGTCGCGACGCCCGGCCGTCTGCTCGACCATCTTCAGAATACATCCTCCTTTAATGCCAGCAAGTGTCGCTGGCTTGTGCTTGATGAAGCTGACCGGCTTATGGAACTTGGATTCGCGGATACGATCAAGGGTATCCTTTCTTGTCTGGAGGGGAGTCGAAAGCTCGCACTACAAGCAGCAAAAGGGGGCCAGAGCATGGAGGTTCGCGACTGGGACTGGAATGTCACGAGACGCACCATCCTTTGCTCCGCGACATTATCCGAGGACGTCCAGGTACTAGCTGGTACAGCCCTTCAAAACCCGATCATTATCAAGGCGACTGAGGTGGATCTACCTGGTCCAGCTACCGATGCTACTGGTGGTGCTGTGGCATCTGCAACGGATTCAAAGTTCACCCCACCCTCACAGCTTTTGCAGAAATACATCGTTGTACCACTCAAATTGCGCCTGGTCACACTGATTGCCCTTCTTCGATATCTGCTGTCGCAATCGGGCAATCGAGGGAGCTTCAAAATCATTGTCTTCCTCAGCTGTATTGATTCTGTGGATTTCCACTGGCGCTTGCTTGGGAATTCTACTCTGGAAGGTGACGGTGACAGTAGCGAATCAAACGATGACACTGCGGAACAAAATCCGGGCGAGGATGGTAGTATAGAAGTCCACTCCCCGCTGCTACCTGATACGTCGATCTTCCGACTCCATGGGTCTCTTCCCCTGGCTACCCGTCTATCCTCTCTCCGTGCGTTTTCGTCGTCTCCCAAATCAGAGGAGGTTGGCCAACGGGCATCAGTTTTGCTCTGCACGAGCGTTGCGGCTCGCGGTCTTGACCTGCCACGGGTACGCGCCGTCGTACAGTACGACCTCCCAACGGAAGGTGGTGCAACGGAATACGTCCACCGTGTCGGCCGCACGGCGCGGGCGGGCCGTGGTGGACAGGCATGGGCGGTCATTGCGCCAAGCGAGAAACTGTGGGTCGAATGGGTACAGGCGCGATTAGCGGGCGGGAGTACTGAAGGTGGTGCTCGACGCTTCGAAGCTGTGGCCGTGGAAGAGATTCTACAGTCAGGTTTTGGTGGACAAGGCAGGGAGTACGAAGATCGCGCGACCGAGGTTCAATTGGCATTTGAACGGTGGTGCCTACAGGGGAAAGAGGTATGTGGCGCGTTTTGACGTTGGCCCGCCAAGGGATTGATGGTCATGTATCACAGAACGCAGAGATGGCACGCAAGGCCTTTGCTTCACACCTTCGCGCATACGCAACGCATCCCTCGGACGAGAAACACATGTTCCACATCCGACACCTTCACCTCGGCCATCTTGCCAAGTCATTTGCGCTACGCGAGGCCCCTACCGCAATAAGTGGGCATGGAAAGGGCAGGGGCACAGCAGGTGCAATAAGGCAGGGTCGTAGAACAAGAAAGCGTGACGAGGCTGACGGCGACGGCGATCAAGACGCAGAGCGGCGGATGCATGTTGCCGTACGCAATCAGGGACGTCTCGTCAAGAAGGGTGGGGTGATGGTGAGCTCAGGCTTATCGGAGTTCCAGGTCACCTCCGGCGATGCGCTGGAGAGATCGGTTAATAGGACATAGCGTTTATGACTGGCCGTTTTGAGGATCTGTCTTTTGTACTTTCTCCCCTTGAACACTTCTTTTGTGACTTTCTCGAACGTGCTTACTCGGGTAGGCTACCCACATGTAACGTTGATCCCCCAAGTATATCAGTACAACTCCCACGGAGCGGAAGATCAAGATGTATCGTAAAGCCCCGGGCCCATTGTCATCCCGCAGCGTGTCGATGATTCCGACGGTGTCTTTACCAGGTCATCTTGCGCTCTGGGCCTTACGTGTTGCAATTACATCCGTGTGGTGTCCCTAGGGTGTCATCCTGTCTCTTCACGTACCTGGAGTTCTTCATCTCATTACACATCCCAACACGTACCCTTTGTTAACTCACGGCGCCAACGCTATCAACAGCCCAAAGGCGCCCATAAGTGCAAGCATCATTTCCTTCCTATGTCTTCACAAACAATCGATGGACAGGTTGGCTTTAGTGCTATCGAGCATGTGAGGATCAAGACAAGGGGGGGACTCGAAGAACTGCGGGGCGTAGACACATGTTTCTGGGTTACAATAAATGCCCCTGCAACAAGACGCGAACAATGAGAACCTTAGCGCTTCCCGAAGGAGCAACCGGCCGACCGAGGCCTCGACCGATTGGTAGGTGGGGTTGCTGCGGTGGCAGTACCAGAGTTTAGGATTTGTCCAAGCAAGGCTGCGGTACGCGGATGATCAGATGGGCCTTCTAATATCCAATGCTGTATTAAGAGCCCAAGAGACAATACAGTACCGTATTAGTGATCTCACATCATGGCATGGGCGCTAGAGCTCCAGGTTGTGGTCATTGGCTATTATATATGTGTGGGCCATACCGTGACAGGAACTGTAGGGTTTTACGTAGCTGGACGAAGGCCATGAGCCTGATGACCAAGTGGGCTTGTGAGATTCAGAAATACGTACCGAATGGGCCATTATTTTATTTTATTTTATTTTTGTAAAGCGGCATTTCTTGATGCGAATGAGGGCAGAGTCGGTCATCCGGTCATTCTTCGGGTCTAACTCGCATGCGGCGTACGGAAATTGCCATCTGATGTGGCACACAGCATTCAAGCTATTCAAGTCGTGTAGTGTTGCGACACACGCCAGTGAAGCCTAGTAGAATCACGACACTCAAAATGTAATCGTCCTCTTCGAAAATCAGCTCGGGTATTAAATGCTGGCTCGCGATCAAGCACAATTAATATTGATGCGACCAATGGGAATGGGGAAAGAAAAAAATGTCTACCCGAGACGGTATTGCGACCGTTTCGGCAGGATCCATACGGGGAATATGAGCAGGAATCGTAAATCCGAAAAATTTGAGTTGATAGAAGTAGAGCTACATTGCCGCCAAGGGGGATCACCATCATCCGAGTCGACAAGTATGGTTAAGGAGAAATCATATGACGACTCTTTGTTGGGGAATCAATAAAACGCCCGTTTACAGCCAACCCCTACGGGTCCAGGAAGATGCCCTACAACAGCGCTATGGTGTCAGCACAATGGTCGTCACGCACTACGAAGAACACTTGCCTGTAATGACTTCTTCGCAACACACGCAATACTTTCTATGACTAAGGTTCAAGTCGTCAGTATCAGCCCTAGGCAAATCGCGTCTAGAGTGCGACATACCATCTTCACAGAAACAGCGGGGGAGAAAGCGGGTCATATTTACCATGCCGCTTAGCGACGCACGTGAGAGAGGCCACTCACTTTGCGTTCTCCGGGATGGCGTCACACCGCATACCAGATCTCTGCGTGCAATCCACCGCGATGAATGTCCCCGGAGTATAGTTCGGAGTGAGTCCGACAAAGTTGTTGAACGCTTCCCACCAGGGCGACGTGAATGCCTTGGTTGTGCACTCCAGCACCTCGTGGTCGATCACTCCCGAGGAGGCGCACGTTGACAAGAAGGAAAAGAAGGAAAGGAGAAGGATGGCGTAACGCAGCATGTCGTTGGGAAGAGCGAGTGAGTTGGACAGGGGGAATGAGAGAAAGAGGTGGGAACCTCGTGATCCCCGGTCGCATTTTATGTTTATGGCGAGATGAATGTTCGGGCTTCGGCGAAACATTCGTAAGAGCGAAGAAGCGGACAGTGTCCCCAAAACACGCTCTACTCCTCGCTCACGAGATGGCACGGGACATGTCCATATTTCTCACTGGCAACCGGACCGAAATCAAGGCGCGCGCATGCGTGAGCGGTGCGGAACGCCCATGTTGGCTGTCTGGGGTGAAAATGTACCGCCACATTGTAACTGTCTCGGTAAACTCGTCGTATCGGCCGCACCCTGCCGTAGACATGAGAGGGAGCGGTACAACCTTGCTACATACGGATGTTTCTTTGAATTGAGCTTCTCTCTGCATGTGGTTCCTCGGGCCCCTATGTGTGCATGGGATCGTCCCAGGTCGGCGATAGGTCCTCCTCGGGGTAGGATAAAGGTGTCCTTACGCCACCGTGCCCACGCTGTATTCGTCCCTCCAGCGCTCAAATCTTTTCAGCATCTCTGGCGTGATCTGTCGTTTGAGGGCCTTCGCGGCGGTGACGAACGTGCGCTGCGGAACCTACCAATGTCTGATATCAAAATTAAGGACATGGAGAAAGGCGGGGCTCACAAATGATGCATTGATATCCTCTCGCATGGCAATCAGCGCTGCCTCCTGGCATATAGCCGCGATTTCTGCACCCGAGCATCCGCTCGTCTGTGAAAGGTGTTTTAAATTCTGTGAAACCGAACAAGATGGACATACGAGCATAGCAAGCGCATCGAGATCGAGCGCAGGGTCGACGGCCATATTGCGTGTGCGGATACGAAAAATCTCTACCCGGCCAGTGAAATCCGGTGGTCCCACGTATAAAATGCGATCGAGCCTTCCGGGACGTATCACCGCCGGATCCTGGCACGAGTATTTCAAAATGAGAGGGGGAGGCGAGGCCGGGCAACACGGGAAAGGGCAACTCACTAGCGCCTCTGGCCGATTCGTCGCGCCTATGACCGTAACGCCGACTAGCTCCTCTACGCCATCCATTTCGTTCAGCAGGCTGAGCAGGACGCCCTCATGTGTCCCGCTATCAACTGCAGCGGGCGAGCGTGAGGACGCCAAGGCGTCGATTTCGTCCTGTGCGCCAATTTGTATGTATACGTAGCAAAGCGAAGCGAGAGGAACGTACGAAAAATATAATGGATGGAGATGCGCTGCGCGCCTTGCGGAAGATCTCTCTCACGGCGCGCTCCGATTCGCCTACGTATTTATTCAATAGCTATGGGAGAGAAATCAGTGATTCGCCACCGAGACAGCCACAGGCAACCACGTCTACTTTAGAGCTTCGACCGTAAAAAAAAACATCGGCTAAGATATGCTCACCTCCGGTCCACGAACGGCTACAAAGTTCACACCACTCTCGGCTGCGATCGCACGCACCAGCACCGTCTTGCTGCACCCGGGCGGTCCACACAGCAACACGCCCTTTGGCGCGCGCACACCGAGATGCGCGAGCCTCTCGCGGTGCACGAGGGGCCATTCGACACACTCACGCAAGCGGTTGATCGTGCTTGCGAGCCCGCCGATGTCGGCGAAGCGGACCGGAGGCGTTGTGATGGCGTGCGCGCGCAGCGTAGACGGACGGACGGTGGGAAGCGCAGTGGCGAGGTCCGTTGCTGTAATCTGCGCAGTCTCGGTGGACTGCGGAGGTGACGCTAGGAAACGCTTAATGGCGAGTGTCCCTGCTTCGCGGATGACTGCCGCGAGGTCTGCACCGACGTAGCCGTGCGCGCGGGATGCGGTTGCGTGGAGTTCGTCCTGAGTGATGGAGTGTGGCGTCTTTGCTAGCAGCACGTTCAATATCGATATACGCGCGTTAAGGTCGGGAACTCCTGCGAGCGGCGTGCTTCTTAGAACCTCTGTCATGAAGCGAGAAGAGGCGGAAAAACAAGCCTATTTCGATCTCACGATCGAAGCGTCCGGGACGACGCAGGGCAGGATCGATAGCATTCGGACGGTTCGTTGTCGCAACGACTACGACACGCGCATCCGTGTCGTCGACACCGTCCATTTCGGTAAGTAGCGTTGCGACGACGCGCTTTTCGACCTCTCCCCCAGCATCGTCTACGCGGCGGGGGCATATCGCGTCGACCTCGTCTAATATGATGATGCACGGCGCGCGAGTGCGTGCAGCTGCAAAGACGCGTCGTAGGCTCGCCTCTGTCTCGCCGTGGTACGCGGAGGTCAGTTCAGGACCGTTGACGGTGAGTACTGACGAGCCCGTCGAGGCGGAGATTGCGCGTGCAAGATGCGTCTTTCCGGTTCCAGGCGGCCCATGGAGGAGTAGCCCGCGTGGAGGTTTGAGACCTACAAGAATATGAGCGGGCGCTCCGGCCTTCGCCAGCCATCCATCGCACTTACGAAAGTGGCGGAACAATTCGGGACGTCGGAGGGGTATTTCTATGAGGTCACGAATCTGAGCGATTTGCTCATCTAAACCGCCAACGGCTGCATAGGCATCAGTGCCCTGGAATTGTTCTGAAACCCCAATGTCAAGCTGGTACACGTGGTCAGATGGAACAAAAAACGTGGAGGGACGAGAACTTCTTTACAGTCTGCGGTTTTGGTTCCGAGACTTGCAAATTATCCTCTATCGTGATGCTAGTGTCCCAGTCAACCATGTAAATATGCGTGGGATCGTGCACGCTTAGCGCCCCAAGGCTCTCTGAGATGTTTTGCTCAGGGTGTATAGCATTCCGTGTTCTCGCTTTTACAGCGGCAACAGAGAAAAAACGCGTTCTGCTCTCGTATTGGATTTGTACAACCTGTGTGGACAATACGTACTTGAGGTCCACTGTCCGATGAATCAACTCAGCGTTGATGGAAGTCAGATGGAAGGGGTGATCCCGCACCCAGAGATTCGCGTAAGAGTAGACGAAGCCAATCTCTTTGTTTGACCATTTCGGATGCTTTTTGAGCGACGGTGGCAATGACAGGCGCTCCATTGATATCAATCTCGCAAAGCCGCATAGCGCCCATATGGTGTGGCTCCTGCAGGGAAGATAACCAGGTAGGGCGGCTCGTAGTATTAAGCAAATTCAGAGGGAATATGACACCCTTGGTTCCCTCAGGGATGTGGGCGGTGAGCAAAAGTGTAGCGGCGAGCTCCACCACTGTAAGGATGAGCTTAGCTACGACTGCGAGCACTCAATCAGTACATATACGCCTACTATCATCGGCTAACTCTGATGACGGCCAC
>Ga0307510_10002742_pt1 | contig 20173 bp, 21 predicted proteins | sample 12_EM_MG_FD_207224 | JGI IMG/M metagenome (GOLD analysis project Ga0307510, IMG submission 207224) | Populus trichocarpa ectomycorrhiza microbial communities from riparian zone in the Pacific Northwest, United States - 12_EM | ecosystem: Host-associated > Plants > Roots > Unclassified | place... | reverse complement strand
CAATCTACAAACCCTGGTAGAACAAAAGCGCGCTAGATGGCTTCTCAGAGTCTGCGGGACGAGAAGCAGACGTCTCATGAGAGTTCGTTTTGATCTTCAAGTTCGAAAGACTCTGAGGAAAGAAAAGACTAGGTTGAGAGAGGACGAAGTAAAAGGACTATAATGTCAATCCAAAGGCAATCTTTACCAGGTTGGACGTACGGTTGTAAATGGCACGACCAGCGGAGCAATCTGTAGTGAACGGGAGGCGGACAAGGTATAATCCAGATTAGTCGACCTTCTGGGTATGAGTAAATGAATGACCATCGAAAGCCTAACAGAAAACCTGCACCAGCGTTCCGTGGTGGCATAGAAAGACAAGTGGCGGCGCCGCCCCCGCCAAAGACGATGGTTTTCTCACAGTACAGCCACGGCACATGGGTTCAACTGCAGTTGACAAGTCAACACACTAATACATACACAGTAACACAACATACGACTCGCGACTCGGGGGTCCAGAAAGATGAAGTACCGCGGTATCATGTCATGGACCTCATGGTGAACTAGTAGAACTACATATAAAGGGGCGCTGACAAAAACGAGAGGAATTTGGGGAGCGATTCACACTACAGAACTCGAAGCGACATCCACGAGATGAATCGTAGCCAGGACTTGAACCACATCATACTACGTAGAGCATGGAGCCGTGGGGTTGGTGGCCTTCATGTACTCCTGGCTGTCGACGAATTCCGTGACAGAAGCAATCTTGTGTGCATAAACTCCTTTACCAAACTGGAAGAAGTAAACAATTTCGAGGTTCGTGGTTTCGATCATCGCCTAGATTTTGAGAAATTGAATCAGTATCGGGTCTGTGCAATTTATAAGATGCGATACATGGACCCAAGTCTTCCTCTGTCCATCGTTGACATCGTGCACTGTGATCTGTCGAGAAAAAGTTGGTGATCAGTACCGAACGGATGGCCATGCCAAGTCTGAGCTCTGCTTACGACCAATGGCTTTCCGTCGAGGTAAGCTTGCATCTCCTTTATGAAGGCAAACTCCTCGGCCCTCGTCTTGACGGGAACACCCAGGTTAGCGGGCGACACCGACAGAGTAAAATCTGCCGTCAGCAGGCCGCTCAGACTATCGATGTCAAACTTGGAGATGTATTTCAAGTAGTCTTGCACGGCTTTGACCTGGGCAGATGGGGAGACAGGAAACACGTAGGGCTGGGGAGACATTTTCTGGTGAACTGGCGAATATGGGGGGATGATGATGGGCTCTAGATGGTTCAATCTGTGCTCTTATATGTTTGTGAGGAGAGGCCCGGTATACGAGACAACATTACACCAATCACAATATATCTCGTATTCGTCTACGCCAATGAGATGTCGTCTGGGTTGGGATCGTATCCTGTGATTGTGTTCGCATACTTTGCCGATCAAACATTCAATGGGATATTGCAGAAACGGTTCGTCTTGGGAAAGGAGGCACCGCATAGTAGTGCCCTACAGCCACCCGTGTAATACAGGTGCCTGTCGTAATCACAGATTCAATGCTACACCATCGTGCCAGACTCACCGGAAAGTAGGTATGGTTGTCATCAACCCCAGTTGGGAACTTTGATTTAGATCCTCCACGAGTTTGTTTTCTACGTACACTCCCAGGATGGCCCCATTATTTCCAGACCTACCACTCAGCAAAAATCGAGATCGCGATGCGAGCGGATATTTCATTTAGTGCGGGAACCAGAGCTCCTCAGAGGGGCCATCATTCAGGGCATTTTTCTCGTCGTTCCTTCTGCTTGAGGTTCAGGTCCAGGGACTGAATCTGTACGATGATATGCAGACGTTCAAAATGCAAAGGGTGAAGGGCGTCCATCACATGTATGTGCAACGATCAGATCATCTGTCCAGGAAAACGCTCACAGGGTGTTCAGGTTCTGTACCTTGTGCCGACAGAATGTCATCGACAGCCTGTATAATGAAATCCGCACGCGCACATTGCCACATGCCGATTTTCAACTCTGTGTCATCCGCCTGGACGTGCAAGAATGACCATCGAGCGCCAGGTGCCATTCACGTGTTGATGGCCGATGCTAGCAGAGGCCTACAGGGTGCAACTAGAAATCGAAAGTTCGGGGTGCGCATATCTTCTAGATAACAAAGAGACAGTTCCGCACCCAGCGCGCAATCGTTATGATGATGAGTTGTTCAAACGTTCAAAGCCCAAAGAAGCAGCCGAAATCAAGAGATTTCCACGTGCGTATGTGCATAGGGAGAGGGTCGCGGCCAGAACGCCAAGCCGAAATTCGCCTTTGTCAGGAAGGACCAGAGGATGTTCACCATCGTGTCATCCCCAACGACAAGAAACTGGAACGCCGGAAATACACTTCCCTATAAAGGGATCGTGTTAGACTTCAACTTAGACACGCCTGATGCATGTGTTATTCGAGGAATTGTGCCGGCGACAGCCAAGAAAAAGTCTACATGGACATCGAATGCCCTCATTCACAGTGTCGCGGTTAAGATCGACCGCGCTTGACGTGACAGGCAGAAAGCTAGAGACACATTCCGCAGCTGCCATATCAAGTTAGATAAAGCTAAGGAGGCAGGAATAATGAAGAAGTCTAACAACGTTTCCTCTCGTTTGCGCTGCGACATTGCGCTTCATTCCATCTTTAAATCCAATTTAGATACCGCTAGAAATTGGCGTCAAGGCACGGGTCTCATGTGATACGGATACAGGATGTGGTTGTACAAATGTACCTGTACCTGTGAGAGCCGTGGGGGGGGGAGAATGACCAGCCTGTCAGGGGGTTAACTCCCCTGACTGAGAGTCTCCTCTAATAGCTTAAAGCATGCCTTTGTCGCCAGAAAGATTCTGAGCGCATTGCGGCCTGACTTGGTGTCGAAGGATAAGGAAAGGTTGGGGCTATCCGTGTCAGGTGGCCCCTTGCAGGGGCAAAGCGCGGGCAGTGTTGGATGACAAGTGTGACGGTCTGTGGGATGGCCCCACATCCCAGACAACCAGTCACATTGAAGGGGTGGAAGCAGGCTGTGTACAAATGCATGCTGGTCCGAGTCATGGGGCGGCCGAGGTACGCAGAAGCCTAAGCGGTTCGAAAGGTGAGAAAATGCTTAGTAATACATGGTAACGCAACGTGCGATTCTCTCTGACTGGCGCTCCGCTCGACACGACACCGGCCTATGTTACTCACACGCAATAAGCTTCCTAACGTTATTAACGCAGAGTACAACATGAATCCAGCCGGCGACAGTAAACATCGTTAACCCTACTTCCAGTTGCTCTTCAGTGGCCGGCTGCCAGTGGACCTCGGGCCTCCCAGTAATCCGCCTGGACTGGCTTAATGGTGCCACACCAGGGGTCTCATTGTCTGCAATACTCCAAGTCCCAACAGTTCCATTCTATCGAGTCTGGAGATCATCATTCTGAACGTACGTTTCGTAGCAAACGTACCGGAAAAGTTCATAATGCATGCGCTACATGATGGTAACGATACATGATAGAGGGTGGGACGCTGTCTACGACGACATGGGCTTCAAAGGGGCCAGTTAGAGGTGCAGAAACATACAAAGGGCGAATCAGAATCGAGAAGTGTCAGCCTCCGCCGCAAAGCCTGACCGGTCTGACCCATCATTGTCCGAATGAAGCGCCAATCCCCTTCGCATGTCTGACGGACCACAGAACACCATGAAGAGATGGGTCAAACAATGAACGAAACCGTCCTCACACGGGTCATAACTGTTTGGCTATGCTTCAGAAAATCCTTCATGAAATATCAGGATTCAGGACACAACACCTCTTGGTGACTCTTGTCTTTCTGGAGTGGATCATGTCGTTGATGGCATATTGATATTGTCAAAAAAATGGGGGCCTGGAAAAACATTCGTCGCTACGATGGCTTCAGAGCTCGACACAAACAATTGATATAACTTACGATCTTGACAGTATATTACTGGCAAACTCGCTGCAAATCAAGGTCCGCCACTACCTTTCCCCTCTCTAAGACATTCCCGAGGACTTGGGCGACTACTTAACAGCACAAAAACCTGTTCGGCTGGTTGATAGTGAGCTGGAGGGACTCGGAGGGGTTCACACTGTGCTAGGGGAACTCGATGATGCCAGGGCACGGAAGGAACTCGCAAAAAGTAGTGTTGTCCATCACTTTCGAAAGACGAACAGATGCTTCAGTCTCATTCATTACAACGCCTCATGAGATGCGATGCCGGCATGAAACGAAGACACCAGGGAACGTCGACGGAGCGCGCAGCGACGTGCCCAAAAAAAGGGCAGGGTGTCATTTGTCACACGCTTACCGAGGTCTAGATGTGCCATGTGATGTGATGTGATGTGATGTGATGATGCGCCGTACTGTACGCTCACAGTGCTTGGGCAATGCGCGCGCTATTTCACCCGTTAGTCCAGGTGTTCGAATTCTCCGGCGGGTGCAGTCCCCCGCCAGTAAGAAATGAAAGCAAGCGCCTTGATCCAAACCTTTCAAGGAATTGAGTAGACAACGGAAGCAAACGCTATCCAATACAGCCATCCAGTAAATGACAGTGGTGGTAAAGCGGAGTTCTACAGTAGTCGTTTTCTAGATACCCCGCTGCCACCGCCGAGAGCCAACATTCTTGGCCGCGACTCCCCGTCAATTCATTCGCGTCACCAGCGTGTCACCACGGGGACAGCCCGGCGACGCAATTGTCCGATTGGGGCTTCAATCACGAAACAGTTGAAATTTCCGGTTCCCCATCCCGGCGACAGAGCAGGAAGGGCTGATGTTACTAAAGATTTCCTGGAACTTAAGCTCTATGAGCTGTGAAAATCAATTACGGTAACTTGCAGTACAGCCGTGAACCAAGAAATTTAAAGCGCCTTCCAAAATCCAAGAAAAGAAGCATACATTTGGGCCCGCAGGCGCCCGCTCGATGAACGACTTTCTAGCGCACGACTAACTCGTCTTAATATGCGCGGGAGCTTTTACTTACCGGGTTCCAGGTGACCCCATGTTCCGCTTACTGTACTTCTTTGTTTCTCACAGGAATTCGAACAATTTTTTTTTGATTCGACGCCTCGACCGTTCTTCACGGTGAACTAGCTTCTGGCCTGTAGCGTTGCGTCATTCGAGACGGAGCTTGTCGTCAGCCCGCGCTTCCAGCGGCAACTGCCTGGGCGACAGATGGGAACCCCACCAGGCCTGCAGTATCTCATGTGTCTGGCCCAATCCGATGATACCGACGGTGAGCGATAAACGTTCATGACCTCTACATCACCCACAATTTTTGACAAACATGCGATCTTGGATCGATACAGCGTTGGTGGTTCTGGGCTAAGACTGAATACAATACGGCACACTCAGGACATGTTTCCGTTGAGTAAACTTAACGGGTCTATCGAATACGGGCCTCGATCGCCCATTACGATATCAGTACAGCCAAACCCGTCGCAACTGCATGTTGCCACTTGTGGTGCCCTGCGAACCTTCCTTGCGGCCCTGGATAATGAAACTTTAACTGAAGGTGCATTTCAAACTGTAGCATCCCCGAGGATGCGATTTAAGTGTGACTGGTGCGGTGCCTGGACGACTAGCAGGCTTCCTACGGGATCATATCAAACACATATATACGATCGATCGTCACCCTTTCCACCGCTTCCTCCCCTCTGGGCCCACCATGAGCCAAGGTAAACCAGGAACTCAAGGTGGGGAACCCACAATTTCTTCTAGTTATCCCTCAAACCGACGCTCACCCGCTTGGCAGGCGTGCTTTTGGTTACCATCCTCCGTATGCACTGCGACGCGTTCAACAATGTATTATCATTCATCCCTTTAGTACAGTGAATTCATCTCTCTTCGGATTGATCAGTCAGCAGTTCTATGAATATTTCGCTCGTGGTGTGTACATTATTGCTTCTGCACTCCGCCGAGACTTACTACCTTGTCGGCAGGCTTCAATGACCGGATATACCTGAGGTGGGTACAATTGTCCCGTGATGTCCTTCCGCTCACACCCTCTCAGAGTCTTCGTTGTCATCCAATTTATGATGGTTGCCCTTCAAAGCATACTGTACGCTTTCACCAGCGCTGCTGAAATGTGTCCAACACCTGTCCAACTAACTGATATGGACCCCAACAGGATGTGGCATTTCGCTTACATGAGATTGTGAGTTCCTTTGTTCTCCCAGTGACGACACCGTATTCAGGGGCCCTTCAGTGTCAAATGGCTCTTTCTTCCCCCGTCGCATCCCAAACGTAAGTTCTGTACTACATATGAGTATTGTCACTAATCCCTTCTTAAGCGGACCTATGGGAGGGCCCCGTCAATTCGATCTGCCAATTGATTATTATCATGTTTGCGAATATGTTTCTCGCAGGACGGTTAGTTTATCCTTGATTTGCCTGTTGATGTTAGCCGGGTGTTCATTCGAGTTTCAGTATATACACCCTTACAAAGAGTCGTGTCCAGAGTGGATTGGTTATCTCGCTTTCTATTATTGCCTTTATAATTGGCATGTTCGATGTGGTGGTAGCTTGGAAGACGACAAGGTGGAGATACTTCAGCCTACACACTTGAGCCCACGTTGACATGACCCGAAGCACTCACCCTCTGCAACGAGCCACACAGGTCGTCTGGCATGCAGTACAAGCTCTCGCAGAGTGCTTTATCACATGCATGTCCACTCACCGTTCTTTGAAGGAAGTTATGCAGACTGATTGTTTTCCCGGAATAGTTTTCCTTGTACGCTCGCTTTTAAAGTCTCGGACTGGTGTCCGCAAGTCAGACACGGTCGTGAATTACCTTGTTCGCGCTACTATTCAAACTGGGGGGCTCGCCACTGCCTGGGCAATCGCGGGGCTTGTGACATGGTTCTTTTTGCCGAAAATATACGCTTTCAGAGTCATTGACATAACATCCGGCTCTATATACACCCATGTGAGTGACTCCTCCTCGGACTCACTCCCTCATCTCAAGGTGGCACAACAGGCAATTTTTGACACCCTCCTTTCACGGGCGCACTTGCGTGAACAGATGTCAGTACAAACCTTTGATCTGGCATGGACTACACAGGTTTTGCCCTACCTCTCTCGATGTGTAGTATGTACTAAGACAATCGTCAATGGCTTGTGATTACAGGACACGCCAAAACGAATGTCAAAGGTGTCAGGAGGGCCACGTGCCTCTCATTCTGTTTTGAGAGTGCAGAACTTGGCGCCCCAATCGTTGGGTATATCTAAGCGGACCGAGTCCAGCTCAGGCCACACCAGCAAAAGCGAAGTCATTGAATTGCAAACCCTGCCCGAAAGGAAGTTGACCCCCCCCTGATGAACTTTAAACCTAGCCCGGAAGGTGTTCACGCTGCAAACATAGAATCGATGCAGTTGCTCAACTCGATGTGGATATCGCGCTCAGCAGTAGTAAGGCTGTAGCCCAGCGTCAATTCCATCCAAAGTCAAGTCACCAGTCTTGTTTTCATTTCCAGCGCCCGGCGCAATGGCGAGAGTAGGGCAGCTGAGGGGCAAAGTTGGGGACAAGCGATCGAAAGGGTGTTCTCGTTGTACAAACAAATATGTTTTGTTTTCCTGTCTATCTCTTGTTAATTACTCCTCATCTACGACGTACAAAAGCCATATTACTGACCTGGACGAATGAGTGGTAAGGAAGTATTCGATGAGATGCGTAGCAGAGGCCAACGTGCGAGCCGTGATTGTCTATGTCCGAGTCATTAGGCATCTTTACTGCCATCACGCCGCTTATGCGGCCCATGCGTGGATTGCTCGATACCCTCAGCGCGAACTATAGGGTTAGTATGGTCGGCCCTCCCGGAAAGGCACGGCGTCCTCGCTCAATGACCGGCCGGGGGTAGGTTCGATGGAGCCAAGAATCGACGGCCGCGGCAATTCCCGGGGACAACGCGCCGACGGGGAACGAAGTTCGATTGGCGGGTGCCGGAGCGGGGGACAACAACGCCAGCGACTACTGTGGAGCTCGCTGGAGAGCTCGGAAGATCCCAGGATGTGCGCCTTCGTCCTGTATCGTCTCGGCAACAACGGTAGCGGGTACGTCGTGGATTTGGATGTCGCGGCGTTACTATCACCGACATCGCCACCCGAAGATCGTCGCGCTGCTCAAGGTGTCCATTCCGTTGCGGGGCGTTGCGGTCCTAGGTACAGCGCCACCGCCACGTCGTGCACACGAAGTGCATCACTCGCCAGTGTTTGCCTCCCCTGTATCACCTGCCAAGAGTCCAAGACATCCGTCGCGGCAATATCAGCGAGTCAATGTGACATTCTAGGATCACTAGTATCCCTCCCGTGCATCCTCTCTGGTGCCTCTACTGTACCCGGAAACCTCAGTACTCAGTCTTCGCCTGCCGGCAACGTCCGCTCCTCTCACGACAAACTCTTCGGGACGGCCCACATCCACTAACCAACATGCCATCCGGCGAGATCGCGGACGCATTATAACCTCAAACCTGAGTCGCAACATGATATGATCCCTTTCAATCCTTGAATATCAACGGAACTTCAGCGCGGCGGGGGGTTGTTGCCATCTGAAGCGTCCAGCATCGTCGAGGATTGGTAGTGGATCGGAGTTCGACACGACAGACAGATGGGAGGATGGACGGTGACGTGGACAGGCGCGGTCTGCTGGAAGAGCCGGCGGAATGTTCTGTTCTGTTTTTTTTTTATCGTAGAACGTGCGTCAAGGAAAATATCAGATTTTCCTTGGTGGCGCCAGCATCAGCTTCAATCTGTGTGATGAGTCGATGACCGATGGCCTCTTGGATTTGTATTATCTACATATTATCGAGCGCAATGTATATGCTCCTCCGGCAGTAATAGCCCAGGAAAAAGACCTTTGAATGGTCCAGTTTGTTCAAGGGTCTCATCAATATGGCTCACTTCTGCAGGACTATGTCTGTGTGAGGACACCGGTGGGCATGTGCTGAAGCCTAACGAGTATTCGACCACGTGACATCTCCTGAACGCCCAACTATTGTAACTTAGCCCAAGAGGGCCAAGCGAGAGGGGCTAGACTGGGGCTACGGGTCTCACATGTCTCTCCTCGCCTTCAAACCTCCATTTTCCACTCTCGTTTCCACACGGTCAATACTTTGCCTCTGACAGAAACTTGCCCTTCGTTGCACTCCAATCCAGGCTGACGCGCCTCACGGCCGAAGACTCGCGGATTGCCGTCGGCCAACGTCACAACCACGCGCCACATCGAAAAAGCACGCTGCTCCACGTAGCACGTAGCAGATGTTGCTCCCACCCCTCGCCGACGCAGACCGGATCACGCCTTGGAAGGATCTTTACTGTATATAGGTACATCCGGGTTACTATTTCGTACGTTTCCGATCCCCTTTCATCCTACGCCTTCCTAGTTTACTTTTTCACTTTCCCATCGGTCATCGCCGCACCGTTCCCCACCCTCGTCGTCCATGTGCTCAACGTCGCGCACTTTACGACTATTCAGTAAAGTTTCAGGTTCTCGGACACCGCTGTTTCGTCGTTTACGACGCCGCGCGGCCTGTCACCGGCAGTACCATCTTCAGGTTCATCTTTTCACTTTCCCCCCCTCTAGGTCACTTTCCGCTCAGAATATTTGTCTCGTACAGTCTCGGTATCCCCGCGTCTGGCCTCGTCGAAGGTAAGGTAGTCGCGGCCCACTTTTCCCCTCTTATTTTGCGTGCTTCTGCTCTCGCCCACTCGTTTGACGACGAACCGAGTCGGCCGAACCGCCACTCGTCATCCTGGTCCGAGTTTTCTTTGTGCTTTCACTCGTTGTTTCTCTTCTCCTTGGCCGACCGTTCTGTGCCTCTCCCCATCGCCATCGCTTTACCTCGCCCAACGCTTCTTCCGCGTTCTCGCTGGTTCGGGACCACGGCCTCTCCTCCTCAAGAACTACTTTCAAACTCACTTGCTAGGTCACTGCGACCCGGCTACCTACACCTGATATAAGCACCTAATTTCAGTCCCGTCAATTGCGTGAAAAAGGAAGAGAAAGCGAGGCTCACCTCTTTACGGTCCTCGTCGCCTGTGCGGGCCATCTCTGCTGCCCTGTCCTCATTCGTTGGCCTAGCCATGCTCCGCACCGACGCGAGCCGGAGGGAGTTGACTGGCGACGTTGGGGGCCCACTTGGCGCGGAAATGCTAGCGATGTCGCGCCGCCTGAACAACAGAGCGTCCGCGCATGAAACCTTCCATTGACTTCAAACTGGAATAAATAGACAACTTCGAGGTTGAAGATATTTATCTTCGCCGAAACTTTTAAAGAAGTTACTATCGGGCCTGCATTCTCGAAAAGGCAGTACAGACCAAATCTCCTCGTCTTCGTCGTCGACATTGCACACTGAATTGTCGGGTATAAGTGAGTACTAGTATCAAATGGATGGTCGCGCTACGTTTGAGCTCTGCTTACGCTTACGACTTATGGCTGCCCGTTGAGGCTGGCGTGTAGCAACTGCTGTAGGAAGGAAAGCTCCTCGGCCTTCATCGTATTGAGAATATTTGTGGGCGACATCGGAAGAGTGAATTATATGTCTTCAGGCTACTCGACTACGCCTTGGACTACTCCGTCAGACTCTCTAAATTGAAGCCAGAGATGTATTTCAAGTATTCTCAAAAGTACTCTTGAACGATCTTCATTGAGGATACCGGAGGGACCGGGAGGGAGCACATTGGGTTGCCAGTGGGGACTGACCGGAATTCAGCGATGCTGTATCAGCCTCGGCCGCGAAGACCGACCCAGTGTGATCCATTTGATAAGCTAACAAGAACGGAGTGCTAGATCCATCCCCATACAGGATGTTTGCTAGTGGCGGTTTACGGCACGGTACAAAAGGATGTAGCAAATGATGAACGGATCCGTCCTCATGCAGTTCATGACTGTTCAGCCCTGCTGAGCAAGTACTTTTTGAAATATGACGATACGACTTCCGTCTTCCTAGAGCGGGGGCATTTCAAACAAACGAGGGCCGGGAAACTGAACTCGTCTCCGTGATGGACCATTCAGACTCGGAGTTCGAAATACTAGACCTGTAAGACCTGTACTAGCTTGCAGTTGTGTCAATACTCCACTCACTGAAACCCGAGGACGGTTATCACCTTTACCCTCTCCAAGACATTCCCGAGAACTTGGCCTGCGCTGGGCAGCCACTTCACTGCACAGGATCTGTTCAGCTTGTCGGTCGTGAGAGGAAAGGTGGGGTAACTCTGCCCGTGTTTGTGGCCCTCGGTACCAACTCGGGTGCTGCTAGAACTGGGTAGGAACTTGCCATCATGCACGTAGGTGCATGTGACGTTATTGATAATGTGTCTTTCTCGTCCTCGTCCTTGTGCAAGGTGATGACCCTCCTTTGGCGCACTTCAAACTCTTATTGACAAACAAATCAGCCCTAAGTTTTCCTTTTGCGGTCAGTAGAAAATCACCGTAATTTGGGGAGCTAGTCTGTTGTATTCGGGTTCCCTTCAACTGGAGGTAGCAATGCCGGTTGTTACTATGCTATTTGTTACTTAGAAGGACACTCGCGACACCCAGGCGAAATGATAAACGCAAATCGCACTCCTTCCCTCGACATGGAAGTAGCTTGAGCGAATGGGGCGCTCAGTAGGGTCTTTGTGATATGTTTAGGTACTACACACATAATGCACGAGGTATGGGACAGGTATTCGAGAGGTGCCGCGTTATGTACTTTATCACAGTAACCGGGGGAGCTGCTACATCCTATCAGGTAGAAGGTTCGGATGACACAGTGGGCGCTTTAGGGTTCAGCTTCAGGAACGTGTCGCTGTCAACGAATTCCCTGACAGAAGCAATCTTGTGCGCATGAGGCCCTCTACCAAACTCGAAGAGATAAATGCCCTCAAGGTTGAGCGAATCAAGCTTCAGCTGAACGTCGAAGAATCAGTATCGAGTCTGTCAAGAGTAGAAAAAGGGATACATGGACCCAAGTCTTCCCCAAACCGTCGTCGATATCATAGATGGTAAGCTGTAGGGCAGATTGGCATTTGTGTGAATGGATGACTAACTGTGATTTACTTACTTGCATTGGCTTTCCACCAAGTGCATCTCGCAACTCTTTCAACGCGACAATCTCCTCGGCCCTCGGTCTGATGGGTTGACCAAGACTCGAGGGCCATGTCTGCTGAGTAAAGTCATTCGTAGTAACCTTGCTGAACCCTTCGAAGTCGAATTCAGAGTAGCATTTCAAGTATTCATGTATGATTTTAACCTGAGGAGACGGGAGGGCAGGGAGCACGTAGGGTAGGGGAGACATTCTCTGAGTGACTGGCTCTTGATTTGGCGAGTGTATAGGACGAGCCGATGCTGGCTCCTCCCCAGTTCAGTCTGTGCCTATATATGCTGTATACCTAGGGCTAGCCCAGGTTTGAGGTTCAGCAGCATGTAATCTTAATTTAGGAACTTAGCCCGTGATTACTGTGACTTCCAGCTTTAGATATGAATGGGCAAGGTGTTTAACCTGGCGCTGCAAAGTATTATTTGGTTGGATGAATGTTTCGACGCAGGGCATGAGGCCTGAGGGGCATCGCCGTCAGGACATGACCAAAGGAATGCGAACATGGATGGAGTTGATATGCATCTATTAAATTATGACGGTGATATGCCCCCATGCATAATACCAAAAGAAAATGCGTGTTAGTGGTTAGTACACATACGACCAAACAGCGTGTTCGGTACAATGCTCACCAACGTATTGCAAACACGGCTGATAGAAGGATAAACTGCCAACTGAATGATGGGTCAGCATGCATGCCTGTGCCGATGAGACTCGGAACCCTAAACGATATTGTTGGGATGTGTGGAATGGAGATTTGGATGCAGGGCCCCATTCAGACCTCCGGCTTACTGGTCAACTTTCTGACAGGTGGTACGGATCTGTAACTTATAATAATGAACGGTTGCAGTTGTACCAACGCCGTTTAAGTATGAATTGTGGGGTATAATAATAATATATGAATCCTTGTCCAGTCCCCACGTCCGAGTTGATAACTGTCACGATGCTGCATGTATATATGGTGACATACCCCCTGACCCTCTTATCTGTGCACAGACGCTGAGACGGGCCTTGGTACTAGTGGTACATGCCATGCCAGCTGCATGTCCGGAGTAACTCCGGATCAGGTGCGGTCGCACCGGGCTGGGTCAGCTGACTGGGACCAAAAAGACGTGCACATTATTATTAGCTCAAGAAAAAAATGCGTTAGATATGGTACACGGTCCCCAGCCCAACCATCGACATTCATTGGGGAAATGAGTGAGTTATTACCACATGCTGATAGACTCTTTTGATAATGTTTAATTGCTGAACGTGATGGTCCCCTGTGCGATTAACGTGGGATGTCCAGGCAAATCTCATTGATAATTCATTCATAGTCGCATTTTTTGTTCGATTGACTTCCTACCTGGCACTGGAAGCCACAAAGTAGACATATATCTGAATCGATACGAGAGCGATGAGTTTAAGGCAATGTCAAAAAACCATTACCCAAAACAGGAATCGATCCCATGCACTTGCTTTTGAGGCAAGTGTGCTTCCTCGCTTTCCAGACGAGTGGGATATACCCCATTCCACTTGCTTTCAAGGCAAGTTTCGTGTCCACTGCACCATTGGTGGTACATTTGACTAGTGCCGGGTCCCGAATATGGACAGGAAGTTTGACGAGAATAAACTCTTCGTATCTCTCCAAGCACAGCATATTCACCACCACCATCTCTTGGTTGAGCCCTGCTCCCATTGAGTCGTGCTGGTCATCACCTAAGTGTAACCCCCCGAACCATCCTACTATTGCGTGCCTACATCGGAGCGACGTCGTCGAGAACCTTTTCGGCAGCGGACCACGGTCACGCCCTCCTCAACCTCCTCTCGGTCCTTCCCCCGGACGACGGCACACATGTTGTCGCCCAGGCCCTCCAGATAACCCTCAATTCCGCCCTTACCTGGTCGCAAGAACACCGCATCACGGCCGAGGCACTCTGCAAAGAGTTCCTTGACTGGGTTGCCATCTCGACGGCCCTCATCCCTGCAAACCCCCCTCCGTACAAACTGTCACGAGTCCTCCCCGCAGAGAAGGTCGACTTCCTTGCTGAGCTGCTCCTTCGACTCCCCCCCGACCTCCGGCTCAGCATCCTCATTATGGATCTGGGCCACATACTCGACTCAATGGAGACGCACGCTTGCCCTGCGGCAGCCACGATCTTTGCCCGCCTTGTTCCTAGGGTTCGCGCGACCTACCGGGTTCTTCAGCGCGTCAACCCCACCCCGTACTCACCCCCGGCTGGTCGGGTCTTTGGACCCTTGACCCTCGCGGATTCCCCCCCTCCTGCTATAATCACACCCACGCCACATGCCCTCAGCCTTGAGGCCGCCCCTGCCCCACTCATCTCCGTCGCCTTGGCGATATCTCCATCATCACCCCCCTGCATTTCACGAGCCCAGCCCTGCCGGGCCATCTCGGGCCAACGCCGTCGTCGCCAGTCGTCGACTTGGAAACAACCATGTTACAACCCCCCCCGCTCTACCTTCCTCCTGCACCGCTGCCTTTGGAACCATGCCCCTTGGCTGGATCCAATCCCGCCCCCCGCCGGCCCGGGTTCACGGGCCAGCCAGGCCTTCGTCTGGCTGAGCCCGCCGCGGCCTCGGGAACCCCCGTGAGTTTCCTTTCCCTTCTTGCCCTGATCCGCCGTAGTGTAGACTACTGGTAGGCCTTCGCGCCTTTGGACTTGTGCCCCCCCCGTTATACTTACTCCTGTTCTTCCGGACATTCCGTTATACACGCCCTGGGTCAATTATGTAGTGTTCTTAGTAGCACCGCGATCTCTTGTTGTCTAGTACAGTGGAGAATAAACTTCTAATTCCAAAAAAAAAAAAAAAAAAAAAAAAAAGCACAGCAAATTATAATTAAAAAAAAAACCGTGAATTCCACGTATACTCGCGCTGTGCCTACGCGATGTGAAGTCAAAAGGCGGATCAAAAATTGCGATTGTAGAAAAATGAGAAATGAGTAGTCGATGTTATTGGCAACGAAATATCGCGAACAACGTCTGTAAGCATTTATGGAAAAAATCTGTCGAACTTCGGCTCATCGATAGCGGAGAAGCATGTACCGTATCTAATACATTTCACCTTATCTAGGTGTCTTGTCAACCCCAGTCAGCAGATTCCAGACCAAATGGGATGCTGAAGATATGCCTCATTTAGCGCGCTGCTGGGCGATAGCCTGAGCTCACCAAAGTCCCGCGAAGTCGAGAGGCACGGCAGACTTTCCGGTGGTAGCACTTGTGCCTCTGATGCGGGATTTTGTCGTCGCCTTGGACTTGGTGCGGATGCGCTACTAACACCAGCGAGAACGGGGACGCTCCTACTCTGAGGATTGCGCAGAGGCCACCGGAGGGTCGTACCGTACGTAAGGCCGTGAGGGTAAAGTGAACAACGTCAGCGTCGACACATTGATATGCGCGGGAAGCGCCGCGCTAGCGAGTGCGAGGACACCAAGCAGCCTACTTGCCCCGTGACTATCCGCGAACTAGGCAAGCACAGGGCAAGTGCCCAGGGGGTAGAAGTGGATGTATCAAAGTCATAGGTGAAGCCGAGAGTGTCCAATTGCGTCCTGATATAAAGCATCCGAGGAGGGATGTACATGCACTGAGGGGCCACCCAGCATGATGACGACATGTTACCAGAGCACGGTACCCCAGAAGGCGGCCCTATGCAGGACTAGGTCATTCTCGTTAGGTACCGAAATGGGTTGAATGTATAGAACTATTCAAGAGGTCAATACCAAGGCCTGGGACGAGCGCACGAGGGCTGTATGGGAGTGGAAGCGATGTGATGCGATGATGCCGTTGTCAGAGGGTTTTTCCAAGTCGTTGGAAACTGAGTACTGAGTACTGAACATCGAAGATCGCGGGACAACCCGACCACCGAACTTTGTCAGATTCTCTCTCCGATCCGCGTTTACCCGCGATCTCCTCAACTTCTCTTCATCAAGCGCCACAGGTTTGACGTCACATGTGTACCGTTTGCCCTGTGAGATTCAAAGAAGTAGTTGGTAAGTTCTCTGCTTACCATGTCACACTTTCAGACTCTTTGGAAAATGGCGGTTCCTCTCCCAAGCCACGCTCCGTCGACGAAATTACTACTGTAGACAATTTAATAACTGTGATCGATCCTCTCCTTCAAGTTGTACTATCCCACACACCAGCAGTACCTCAATGCCGTGATGATGCTTGGCCTCTAACACAACGCCCCCTCCGAGTCGTCTCCAAATCCGTAATTAGTACGTCTTGTGGTCCTCTGCCCCATGTTCCAACAGCAAGTCCATTGACATCAATTGGTTGACGCTACCTCGAAAGGTGTCAGACCCCAGCAGTTCCGTGCGTGGACGTCGGAGTTGCGCCGCAGTTCTAGCAACCTTCGGTATATCACGCTTCGGACGCCAAATGTAACGGGAGCCACCTTTCGATGTCCGGTGAATGCGGTTCCCGCCCTGATCGAGAAGCGCGTGGGCGACACCGAGGCATCCCGATTTCACCGCCTCGTGCGACAGCTTGCGATTGTAGCTGTTCTGCGCAGGGGGATCTGCGCCGTGACCGAAACCAAGCTTGAGTTACCCATCGTTGCAATGTGCCAATGTCACACCCACATACAGCACTAGTCGAAAGAGAGATATATATATCTTGGTCATATCGTCATATCTTGGGCTATAGTAAGTACAGGGTAGATACGACGAGGTAACGCTTCGTTTTCGTCAGGATAAACTGCCCTTTACTCAATCCCTTGCCTGGCCACATTTAAGCTAGTCCTTCATGTGTTTCATGAATTTTTAAAAGTGAGATACAATAATATAGATCTTATCTAACCCGCATTTGGATTAATATTGGTACCAACGAAAAGACTACAGCGGCCTTCGGTTTTGAGAGCCTTTTACAGCCTAAACATGAGACACTGGTTAGTAACAACTCAACTGGCTGATCGCGTGCTTCGAATCATAGAGTGGTTGAATGACGCTCCCTTCGCTCATCACGGTGACTATGAGGAGACATCGAGTCGACGATACTTGCAAGCAGGGCCACGGTATCAAGTTGAGTGGACAGGATAGGACACTACACATACAATATATGAGGTACAGGAAAATAAAGGCGTTCAAGCAGTGCCACTGTACGTTATGAATTCAATGGCATGTAGGACAAGAAATTTGGTGGGCGATTTACACTACAGAACTCCCAGCGAATAACGAAACGCCTCAGCGCTAGTAGAGCCACGTCCTATCAGATAGCCTATGAGAACGTCCTTATGGGATTGACCTCCATGTACGTCTTGCTGTCGACGAATTCCTTCATGGAAGCAATCTTGGGTGAGTCGATCCCTTCGCCAAACTGGAAGCAATAAACAAGTTCGAGGTCAAGCGGGTCTATCTTTGCCTAAATGTGGAGAAATCAGTGTCAGCTCGAGTTTGTGCGTTCCAGAAAAAAGCGGTACATGAACCCAAGTCTTTCCCTGCCCATCTGTGACATCATACACAGTGTACTGTCGAGAAGATTGGCGATTAGTACCGAACGAATGGCCACGGTGCGTCTGGGATCTACTTACGGCCAATGGCTTTCCGTTGAGTGAGGCTTGCATCTCCTTCAGCCCAGCAAACGTCACGGCCTTCGTCCTATCTGGAACACTCAGATTCACCGGCAACATCTTCAGAGTAAAATCGTCCGTCATTAGGTTATTCAGCCCGTCAATGTCAAACTCGGAAATGCATTTCAAGCATTCTTGCACGGCTTTGACCTGGGGAGAGGGGGAGGGAGGGAACACGTAAGGCTGGAGAGACATGCTCTGATGAACTGGCGGGTATGTGTGCAGGACGGCTCAATCTGCGCCTTTATATGTATGAGCGGAGGCGCTCTATGGATGATGGGATACCATACCCACCATGGAAGTTCGAAGCATTTTCCCTAGGTGTCCATTGCAGGCCGCGTCATCGTGGCCGCGTAAGTGTACTTGTAATTGTCCCTGCGTATTTGTGGTCCAACCAACGAACCCTAGAAATCACGCAATCAGGTTTTGGAGCAATTAGTGGTCAATTAAGGAATATATGTACCGCACGGCCCATCACCGCAATGTGATACAACTTGAATGTGATTGCCTGGGATGACAGCTTTAGCAAACCCGTCAGCTACAGGACAAGTGAAGTCGTCATCTACCTCACATGAAGCATTTCGGAAAATTCGGGGGGGCCACGTAAGTGGATGTCCCCCGGTCACCGTTGATATCACGTAATGGCAAGAGCGAAGGCATGTGCACTACCAGACCACGTGACCAACACATCTCTTGGAGCTTAATGTGCATGCAGATTTAGAATCCGGGTATCGTTCATACGCTACTGGCCTGGCCAACACTAAAGGGATACTCATAGATCACTGCAAGACGAGAATCAGCGGTGCGCGTGACCTGTAGGTGACAAGTTGTTTCGCACCGACTGCCAACCCACTGGCAGGTGCCACCTGTTTACCATGTTTCATGGTATACCAAACTGGAGGGTAGCCACAGCTAGAAATGGGTGACTGAGTTTTGCCCAAGTGCTCCGGGTACATTCGTCTTCAGACTCTTCACGTCACCCTAGGAGAGAAGAAGCTGGAAGGAAATACACTGCCTCAAAAGGATCCGCCTTGGACGCGTTAGGGATCCTCCTACGGTAGTCCTACCAGTGTGAGTCTGCCAATATGCAAGTAGCGTCAATAATGAAAGATGGAAGTGGGGCACTGCTACATGAGGTAAAACATCTCGGATGTCCAAGTAGTAAGTTCACCTAGCCGACAATACTGTAGTTGAAGGGCCGTTATTCTCGATGTGACAGGCTGGCAAGCTTTGGTTCTTTGAGCGGTCATTTCGAGTCAGAAAAGTCAGAAAGGCCGTTGAAGCCTGAGTCGGTATGAATACCGGTACGACAGTAGTACTAGTACTGCAGTGCATAGGGTCGGTTTTTCAAGTTGCATTTCGGGGTGCCCCTATCACCTGCAAAGGAATACATGTGTGATCCCACTGATCCGCGGAGTAGCGGATGTGCAGCCTGAGGCTACAACAGTCTCCGACTCGTACTCGCGTCGCTTAGATATATGAAGTTCGAAGGATTTCCCGTAGGTGGCTTTTGCAGGCCGCGTCATCGTGGCTGTCATTTTCCCAATGTCGGCGGGAAAGGATCATTATATGTGATATGTGATAGGTGACACCTCGAGTCAAGCCCGAACCCGGCCACTGCAACCAAGACTGCAACAACCAAGTAGTATGACGAACCCGTAGAACTCACGCGGCGACATCGAATTATCAGCGAACGGTGTCTGTTCTGAGGCGAACAGGTCTGGGCAATAAGCATCAAGAAAACCCCATATCAAACTTATAACTGCTTATTTTTTACTCATACACAGGATAGGACCAATAAAGTGTGCTAAGTCCGGAATAAGTTGCTATAAGTGGGTCATAGGCCTGGTAAGTTCGCTGGGGTTTTCCCGATGAAGAGAGCTCATGAAAGAAAACCACGGCTACTTTTGTCAGCTCCGAACACACGCTTGCCAAACGAGCTCGATCCAGCGTACGCTTTGCGGACACCCAACTGGTGAACTGCCAGGAAATTATTACGTATACCACCTTTACAAGCGCGGGAATATCCGTCGGAATCGGAATAGCTGAGGGCGTTGGTTGCGATGCCTGGGTGGCACTGTGGGAGTTATTATTGTTGTATTGTAGTTGCATGGGGTATAGTCTTTAGGATACTCGACAAATAGCCTAACACTTGGAACCTTGACTTGTGCCAAATTCACCTCTAGCATGGAAGAATTTGAAACAGTGTGAGGAGTCCCGTCATCCGCGTTATTACCGGGACTCATCAGACATCAGGACATCAGAGACGCCAGGTGCCACGTCCTCAAGTCGCCTTGGCCATTGGCCATGTCCTCAAGAATGAAAATTCGCAAAGCCGTCCACTATACACAACTTCCGCTTCATGGCCCGAATCATGGGCGGCCCGGGAGCACTGTCCCGCCTTTCATGCATATCGGGCAGCATCACCAACAACCTTTGCGAATGACGCCCTGCTCGATGTTTTGGGAAATTGCATTGTCACCGCTGATTGTCCATCGTATGTTCTTTATTCCCTATG
>Ga0307510_10002741_pt1 | contig 20175 bp, 21 predicted proteins | sample 12_EM_MG_FD_207224 | JGI IMG/M metagenome (GOLD analysis project Ga0307510, IMG submission 207224) | Populus trichocarpa ectomycorrhiza microbial communities from riparian zone in the Pacific Northwest, United States - 12_EM | ecosystem: Host-associated > Plants > Roots > Unclassified | place... | reverse complement strand
ATACCAAACGCAAAACTCAAATAAAACAGAAAAGAAACTGATTGGAATCATGGGATAACAGGAGACAGAGTAATAATAAGAATAATAAAATGAAATAGTTAACATATACGTATCAAAGAAGGAATAAAATAATAAATAATAAATAATAAATAAATAAAAGTAAATCAAAAATAATAATAAAAAGAGAAAATTGTGATAACAAAGGAAGGAAAACCAAAGTAAGAAAATCCTACCTCAATACTTGGTATGGCCCCCTTGAGCAGCCAAAACAGCCTGGACTCGGCCAGGTGTACTGGAAAGTAAATGCACCAAATCAGTTTCGTCAATACTTGCCCACTCCTCCCGAATAGCAGCCCGCATAAGATCATTCCTATTGGGGCGTGGAGTACGTTGATTTATCCTGGCCTTCATTAGTCTCCAAACCCCTTCGATTAGGTTAAGGTCAGGAGACTTAGCTGTCCATGGGAAGAGATAATTGTATAGGCCTTTTTCTTTGAGAAAGTTTGTAGTATAAGCTGCAGCATGAACGGAGGAACCATCCTGTAAGATATAAACATAATCTTCACTCGTACGAGAAACATCATGCCAAAATTCTTCGAGATGAGGAACAATATGTTGACAGTATCGTTTTGCTGTAATCCTCGTACCCATGACTGCCTTATCCCAAAAGATCAAAGGTCCTTTTTGTGTCCCAAAAAAGCAACCCCAAACGTGTATTGTATCCAACTTCTGGAATTTGGGAAGTAGACAGGAGGAGTTAAATTCTTCAGATGCATTTCGGGTAACAAAGACACGACCTGGAGATCCGCCGACATTGAAAGCTGATTCGTCCGTCCAGATTACTTTTGCCCAATCACCAATTTCCCAATCTTGGAACCGTTCTGCCCAGCTCAGCCGATCCTAAAACCAGAGATTAATAGTTAGCGAATACAGCTCAAGAATTTACAAAAGAAAAAACTGAAAATATTTAAATAAATTCTATCTACAACAATAACTGAATAATACAAGGCATAAACAATGGGAAAATACAATAAGAGCATAATCTAAGATATACAAGAAATTAAAATTAGGATTAGAAATACAAGGTATAAAAGAATAAAAATAGAAGAAAGAAGGATAATACGCAGAGAGAAAAAAAGGAAATAGAGAGAAAATATCATTGTAGATATAAGAGGTTGTCCATCCTCGTCGTTGAATTCCCAGGATGGCCGTCATTAGCAAGGACGACGAGCCCCACGACCAGAGACAACTTCTTCCAGGGGATAGGAGGTAACTACCTATGGTAGGAGGGTTGGAAACAGTAGGGGATGGCAGGAGACAGCGGAAAACAGTGGGATACATCAGAAAACAGTGGGGGATAACAGGGGATGGTGGGGGACGGTAGGGGACGGTAGGGGACGGTAGGGGATAGTAGAGTACGGTGGAGAATGGTAGGTGATGACCCAATGTCATCGGGCCTGGTCCTTGGCTCTTACTTGTCCGGTGAGTTCAGGAAAAGACAGGACGGACCGATTGCCCCATTGCAAACACTGGGGAGGGGAGCTGAGTAACTATCAGGGACAGTTGAAGAGGGCCAGGAATAGGGGTGTGTAGCAGGGATGGTTGAGAATAGTGCGGGACAGCTCTAGTGATATCGCATAATCTGAAGAGGAGTTGTTTGGAGCTGTGTGATTTCAACTTTGCTAGTGCCGGAGATCCAAGGAGAGAACTTCAGCCCCTGACAGCATGTCCTGTTCTCAACGTTGCAGGCATGGACCTAATGTGCACCACCCTCTGGAGCTCCAGTAAGGCTAAGCGTAGTGGTTCCAAGAATCCTGTCTGTCCATCTTCGGGTCTAAATAGCACAGACTTGGATAGCAGTACTTGAAAGGGCACACAGGATGGACTGGTGGGAACTGCCGGTGTCTCGAGGTGGTGCATTTTTCTGGGTAACTGTGGATGATGGGCGGGCTGTTTAGGTAACTGGTGGGCCCTACAGGTAATTGGTGAAGGCTGCAACAGACCGGCAAGGAGTGGAGAAGATAGGCGAGAACTGCGAATGACAGGTGAGGACTGCTGGTACAATGCGGGAGATACTGATCGGTCAACTGTAGGGCCCTACAGTCACTCTCTTAGCAGGTAGTCTTTTCCAAAGGACAAACGCTCTTGCCCTACAGCTTGAGACACACATCCAAGTTACCTGGGACTGGAGTGCTGGTGGTACCTAGAGGGCGGGACCGGTAGAAGTGGCCAGCACCTTTATAGAATGGCTAGTGGATGGCAGGGGAAGAAGTAGAATAATGGAGGGATAGTGGGGAAGGGTAGAGGATACTAGTGGGAAATGACAAAAATAACCGGTAAATACTAAGAGAGGTGGGGGACTGCAGGTGAAGGCACGGAACAAAAAGATGATGGAAGAAATCAAAGAAGAAAGTAAATGAAAAAAATAATCAAAGAATAAAGAAATAATATATAGCAAGAACTGAAAGAAAATAAATTACATTAATGTGCTTGAGTGTAAGGAAGGGTTTTTTGCGAGCGACGCGACGGTGGTAGCCCTCGAGGGCAAATGCTTGACGAAGAGTCTTCTCACATGCGTGAATTCCAGCAAGGTAGGCAATTTCGGTAAACGATTTGCGACGGGTTTCAGCTGAGGTGGTGGCAACCTCAATAAGCTTTCTTCTAATCTCTGGAGAGAGAATTGGGTGACGACCTCGGGTGGCACTTCGGGTTGTTGATAGTGGAGTTGAAGAGGGAGATTGTTGGGCTGCCCGGAAGACAGTTGTTAGTGGAAGGTTAATACTTTCTGCAATTTTCCGATATGGCCACAAGGCAATATGTCGTAGTGCCTGGACTTGAGCTTTAACTTCTGCTGATAGTTGGGTATGAGTGACAACTTGAAGTTCTGTCATTGGTGGGTCAAGCTCATCACCTGCGAGAGTGGAAGCTTCGGATGTACTTGATGAGATACTTGAATGGGACTCTTGAGAAAGTATATCGGAGGGTAGATATTCAAGCGCTTGGCCTAAATCACTATCATAATCAGGTGAACCATGACTATGAGTACTAAAGGAGCTCTCGGAAGAAAGAGAGAGAGAAAGACGACTTTCTAATAGTTCCGAATCAGGCTGACTGCCACCAGAAACAGCAGGAACCCGGGAACTATTAGGAGGAGGATTTGTAGCAAGGAAGGCTCGATTGATATGTTGTCGAGTTGAAGCCATACTTCAAGTTGCGGTATTTTTTTATGATACTCGTACTACATTTCCTCCGAACAATAGCCTATTTATCTCTTTCTTTCTATTTTGTTCCAAGTTCAACTTTTCTAATTTCTCTATCATCTGATACTCAGCTCTTGCCTCCCTTGTCTTTCTCGTTTACCTTTTATTTACTTTTATTTTTCAGTTTTTCTATTACCCTTTAAATACGAGTAGCGTTGTCTCACATGTCACGATACATGTTTCCTCGCTCAAAGCCGAGTTGTGACGATCACCTGAGTCTTTTAGTTCAAGAAACTTTCCAGGGTAACTACGTTCCAGAATTCTTACCACAACCCCTCTCCCCTACCCCTGCAACGTACCACTTTTTTATGCCTGTCCCTTGTACCTTCATTCATTCGTGGCTGTTCCTCGGCTGGCGCCAAGATACTACGCAAGCCACAACTACATTAAGGCACCAGTGCGGTTACGAGGACTTTCCAAAAGGGAGTGTACGCTTACCACTACCCCGCTCTTGAGCTTCAACTTCGAGGTATTCTAGCGCCCTCTCAACTTCGGGATACCATATCGCTTTCGAACCTTAACAGCACCTTCACCACAAAGGAATATGGGCCCTTCAACACACCCCGAACCGAATGCTACCGTTACAGGCAATCAAAACTGTTTTAACCAAATACACAGTAACAACACCACTACCAATATAACATATGCGGATGAAAAGGCCAAAGTCTTGAATTGGCTATCACCCCTACAACCTCATGCACGCCACAACTATGTGAGGGCCCGAAGACAGGATGGCCTAGGGGAATGGTTTCTGCAAACCGATGAATTTCTCAGATGGCGTGACGGGGAAGGTGAATCCGGCAGAGCTACTCTGTTTTGTTCGGGTAATCCAGGGGTTGGAAAGACCTTCCTTAGGCAGGAAAAATGATTACTTCAGAGGGAGAGATATAGCTAACTGGATAAAATGCTTAGCTCTCTGGTGATTGATAGGTTGCTTGAGCACTTTCGGGGAGAGAACATCGCTGTCACATGCGTCTATTGCGATTTCCAGGACCACGAGAGACAAACTACTGCGAACATGCTTGGTGCCCTCACCAAGCAAGTTGTGAATGCGTTAAGAATGGTCCCCCCTGAGATCGAGGAAGAATTCAAGAGGGCAGGGAGCGAGATTGGGGGCCGAGGGCTCCAGGTTCCGGAAACCGTTAAGCTCTTGGGGATGGCCCTTTCACCCGTGAATCGGACATTCATTTGTATTGATGCCTTAGACGAATGTTCAGATAAACATCTATCTCAACTTCTCACTTCATTGCAAACCGTTTCCCAGACGTCGCCGGGCGTCCGATTATTCATTACTGGGAGACCCCACATTCGAAGTGAGGTAGAGAAATACCTTCCGGGGAGCGTGCAGGTTATCCCGTTCAGCCCAAATAGGCAAGATATACGAGAATATCTCGAGATGAGGTTGAAGCATGACTCAGGCTCGGAGGTGATGAGCCCTGCACTCAAGGCTGATATTATGAAACGTATTCCGGAAAGGATTCCTGACGCGTATGTGATAGCCAATCCTATAATTGAAGCGGCGAGTAATCGCTGACAATAGTGGCTAGATTTCTACTCATTTCCTTGAGCATAGACGCGATATTATCTGACGCGACAATCTGCAAGAGGCGAGAAAGACTCGACTCGATGACAAGTGGACTCGGATTGGATGGCGCCTACGATGCGACCTTGGATAGAATAAAGGGTCAGGGTAAAGGCAACTCAACACTTGGCATGGCTACATTGATGTGGATTTCTTTCTCGGAACGTCCAATGCGCATTGGGGAGCTATGTGAGGCCTTGGCAGTCGAGATTGGTTCTGGGGATATGGACCACGATAATATCCCTTCTGAAAAGACATTGTTAGCTGCCTGCTTGGGACTTGTCACTGTGGATGAGAGCTCGGTTGTCCGGCTGGTGCATTTTACCCTTCAAGAATATTTCAACCGGCATTCCGAACATTTCGAAAGCCCCCATGCAGCAATGGCGGAGGTTTGCTTGACATATCTTAACTTTGATTCCGTCGATAAGATTTCATATACCCTTGATAGCGCCCCTTCAGAGGCACGCTTCCTCCAATACGCCTCCAGCTACTGGGGACTCTATGCAAGAAATGGACTTACAGAAAGGGTGAAATCACTTGCGCTTCAGCTGCTTGGTAAATTTGGTGGACATATATCGGCCAAGCTTCTTTTATCGGAGAAATTCGATTGGTGGGAACGGCAGAGATGGCATTATGAGGGGTTCACTGGTCTTCACTGTGCGGCATACCTTGGGCTTGATGAGATTGCGATTAGCTTGTTGGAAGAGGATAAAGGATGTAGTGCAGACATGGCTGATGCCTGGGGCCGTACTCCATTGATGTGGGCCTCCGAAAGCGGGCATGAGGAGATGGTGAAGCTACTCCTTAGGCGGAAAGATGTCAACTCGAACTGGAGAATCGATGATGGCAGAACACCACTCCTATGTGCTGCCAAGGGTGGGCATGGGGGGGTTGTGAAGCTGCTCCTTGGCTGGAGGGGTGTCAACCCCAACTCGAAAAACCATGATGGCAGCACACCGCTCTGGTATGAGGGGATCGCGAAGCTGCTCCTTAGGCGGAAAAAGGTCAACCCCAACTCGCGAGACACGTTTGGCAATACACCACTCCTATATGCCGCGGAGGGTGGGCATGAGGGGATTGCGAAGCTGCTCCTTGACCGGAAAAGGATCAACCCCGACTCGAGAAGCAAGGATGGGCAAACACCACTCTTGTGTGCTTCTAAGGGTGGGCATGAGGGGATTGTGAAGCTGCTTCTTGACCGGAAAGAAGTCAACCCTGACTCGAGAAACTATGATGGCGAAACATCCCTCTTGTGTGCTGCCGGGGGTGGGCATGAGGGGATTGTGAAGCTACTCCTCGGCCGGAAAGAGGTCGACCCCGACTCGAGAGACAACAATGGCCAAACACCACTCTTGCGTGCTGCCTGGGATGGGCATGAGGGGATTGTGAAGCTACTCCTCGGCCGGAAAGAGGTCAACCCCGACTCGAGAGACAATGATGGCCAAACACCACTCTTGTGTGCTGCCGGGGGTGGACATGAGGGGATTGTTAAGCTGCTCCTTGACCGGAAAGAGGTCAACCCCGACCCCAGAAAAAATTATGGTCGAACACCACTCCTATGTGCTGCCGAGGGTGAGCATGGAGGGATTGTGAAGCTGCTCCTTGACCGGAAAGGGGTCAACCCCGACTCGAGAGACAATTATGACCGAACGCCACTCTGGTGTGCTGCCGGGCATGGGCATGAGGGGATTGTGAAACTGCTTCTTTCCCGGAAAAGGGTCAATCCCGACTCGAGAAACAATCATCGCGAAACACCACTCTTGTGTGCTGCCAGGGGTGGGCATGAGAGGATTGTGAAACTGCTTCTTTCCCGGAAAAAGGTCAACCCCGACCCGAGAAACAATCACCGCCAAACACCACTCTTGTGTGCTGCCAGGGGTGGGCATGAGGGTGTTGTGAAACTGCTCCTCGGCCGGAAAGAGGTCAACCCCGATTCGAGAGACAATTATGGCCAAACACCACTCGAGTGTGCTGCCGAGGGTGGACATGAAGGGATTGTGAAGCTGCTCCTTGACCGGAAAGAGGTCGACCCCAGCTCGAGAGGCAATTATGGCCGAACACCACTCTAGTGTGCTGCCGATGGTGGGCATGAGGGGATCGTGAAGCTGCTCCTCGGCCGGAAAGAGGTCAACCCCGATCTAAAAGACGATTCTAACCAAACACCATTATCGCGGGCTACCCGCCATGGGTATGAATGGGTTAGAAAGTTACTCCAGGACCGTTTAGATGCCGAGTCAGATATGTAGGCGAATTATGCCCCCATGTCTCTTCCCTACCTTTTAGAAAGTAGTTATGGGTAGCTGGACTGCTGGAGCGATTACCGCTATGGTTGATGGGGGTATTTCTTCGGCATTAAGGTTGTTAGGAAGTGGGGGTGGGTTATAGGTTGGGCTTTGTGTTTTGAACTGAATTTTTGTACAATATTGTATGATATCATACTTGGTTCTCTTTTTTCGCAAAAAAAGGGGAAGCGGAGGAGAGGTGGGGGCATTACAGATTTACATTGTTTGGTATGATAGATTGAATTTATTTCGCAGCATACCGCTTCCCCGAGGACTTACCCTTTCCCGAGTGAGGGTAATCCGTCATGTTCAGTCTCCTCTTGGGGTGATGGCGGATCACTACTCTATTCATTTGTTATCACTCGTAGGAATCGTTTAAATTGTGTTGGAAAAAAGGGGGGGGGATGGCGAGGCTGTATACAGGAGATATGAGAGAGCGGGAGATTCTGGGAACATTATTCTATTTGAGAGGGTTGGTGTGACCTAGTATTTATGCAAACAAACAGCAAACATATAAACGGATTAAGGGCGAGGCCAAATACCAGGAATTCAAGCAACAAAAATACGCTCGCCAGCGCCCGACTTTAAGGTCAGTGGGGAAGTTCGCAATTTCTCATTCAGCTCTCTCTCTCACTCAACTAACTAACCTTAAAGCCAGAAATATATATAAATCATAACAACGTGGTTCTCCTATCCTTCCATGGATTACCTCAGATGTGCCTTCTCTCCCGCGTATGTCCCTCTTTCCCCTCTACGCATTCCCTTGCTGACTAGGGAAAGATAAAGACTCTCACTGTTTGTGGCTCCCGGGCATTCTACTCTTTCACTCTCCCTTCTGGATCTTCCGCTTTCCAGTGGATGCATCGATCCCAAGCCCTTTCCCAAAGCCTATATGCATTCCCGAAAGCTATCCGAATAGTGCAACAATAATGGAAGCATGCCGAGCAGCATCTGGCGGCTGCCAACATAGTTGTGAGCTGAGGAAAGCTCTGTTCTAAGGTCGGTCCAATTATTGTCATGTGTTTTTTTGAAACTAGAAACTTTTAATGCAAAACACGCAAGTGGTTGGAGCCGTGGCTACTATCGCCAAAACAGTTGTCTCGGGAATGGTTGGTTGGTGGGTTGGTGGTAGGATCGCAAGGCATGACGAACGGTAACCAGCTGTACGAGGCTGGTCACAAAATAGAGAGGGCGGAGTGGCATGTAATCGTGCCAAGGTTGCGGCGTGCGGCCGCAACCCCCGCATGTTCGCTGGCTCACATCCTGGGGCACTCCTACAGAGTGCCTGCCAGCTCATGGTAAGATTGCGGCTCAACATCACTTTGTGGCTCAACATCACTTTGTGGCTAGTTTTCTATATATGAATTATTAGTAATAATGTCTTGGTAGACAATTATAAATTTATAGTTGATAAAAGATAGAAAAACAGAGACTTCAGTTAATCAACTGATTACCATCTCAAATCACCTTGATTGCGAATTATGCCACCTGCAAAATCATCTTTCATCCTTCCAAGCCAGCGCATTGAGCCATACAATGACATCGAGGTACGGATTGAAGCGGCCATTACCGTTATTCAGTCGTCCTCTGATAATTATCCAAATCTTACAGTAATCGACCGGATATATGAAATCCCAGTCTCCAGACTTCGGGGATGCCTACACGGATGCCAATCCCGTCACGAGTGGCCTGGAACCAACCTGAAACTCACCGAAGACCAAGAATTGGCTGTGTGCCAGTATCTAGACTGTCTCGATTCTATTGGAACTAGTGTTCGACAGCAGATGGTAGCAGGCTGTGCAAATGCAATCCTGCAATATGCAGATATTGGTGAAGGAGCAGCTCCTGTTGTTGGCAGTTACTGGGCCCCTCGCTTTCTTGCCCGCCACCCAGAGTATCATATTCGCAAACAATGTTCAATCGATATCAACTGAAAGAATGCACATGATCCAGAAAGCATTCGTGCTTGGTTTGAGAAATATCGTCTTATTTGTAAGGATTACAATATCGAGCCCTGCGACCAGTACAATTTTGACGAAACTGGGTTTCGTATTGGCATTGGCAGAGATCAGTGGATCATTACTCGTGATCCTACTCGACAGGCTTATCTTGGAAGTTCTACAAATCGTGAACTTGTTAGTGTGTGTGAGACTATTAGTGGTGATGGGGTGGCATTACCACCCATGATTATTGTCCCTGGAGTTATCCACCAAGAGCCCTTGTATACGACTACCAAAATCCCTGGCGACTATCTTATGGCTACTTCGGAAACCGGTTACAATAATAATTACCAGACAGTGAAGTGGCTTGTCCACTTTCAATGATTCTCTGCAAAGTGCCAAGAAGGGGTATATCGACTACTACTCCTGGATGGTTTTGGCTCTCATTGCGCCAAAGAATTCCTTGACTACTGTGATCAACACAAGATTATTGTGCTTTGCCTCCCTCCGCATTCAAGCCATCTCCTTCAACCACTGGACGTAGTCGTATTTCAGCCATATAAGCACTACCATGCTGAGGATGTTGAAAAAGCAACACGAACGGGCTGTGGAGACTTTAATAAATCAGAATTCCTGGATACCATCGATACTATCCATCTGCAAACCTTCAAACCTTCGACTGTCAGATCTGGATTCCGTGCTACAGGGCTAATTCCTTATAACCCTGAAATTGTTATTTCTAAACTCAGAGAGGCTACCCTACCACCAAGCCAGGCAGTCCTAACCTCAGGCCCCTCAGCATCTCCCTCCAGCATTCCTCTTACAATTCCTACCCTAAATGCCATGGGTGAAGAATTACAGCTCGAGGCCAAAGAGCTATCATCTAGCTTTCAACATAAGGTAAAGCTTGTACTCGAAGGTGGATTGACATTGGCCCAGTCAGGTGCATTGGCTATGGACCATATGGAACATACACGAGCTGCTGAGGATGTAAGGAATGCAAGACGCAGAGCACAAAGCAGAAGGCAGCTGCAAAAGAGTGGAGTTTTGTATGCCTCTGAGGCCCGTCAAATGGTTAAAAGAAGAGAGGATGCTGAGGTAGATAAAGGTGAGCAACAGCTACGTAAAGCACAAAATGCTATGAAAAGAGCTCTGCAAGCTGAGCGTAAACCCTTTCTTGATGAGATTAAGAAAAAAGGAAAAGAGGTAAATGCTAGGTTGGAGGCCAAAGAAAAGGCTCAGGCCAGGGCTGATGCCAAGGCCAGGGCTACTCTCCAAACATATTGGGAGAAGGGTTTCAGGCTTATTGTTAAGGCAATTAAGCAACATGTTTAAGTTATTTTACAGGATTAGATGTATAATAAAATAGTATTTTAAAATGTTATGTTACGCTACAAAGCGATATTGAGCCACAAAGTGATATTGAGCCAGAAAGTGATGTTGAGCTGCAATCTTACGTCGAGCTGGCAGGCACTCTGTAGGAGTGCCCCAGGATGTAAGCCAGTGAACATGCGGGGGTTCCGGCCGCACGCCGCAACCTTGGCACGATTAAACATCGCGGCATCTTAAAATTCATTTCACCCCTCAAATTCGCATTCCCAGCCACGCTGGTCGGGTATCACGTAACTACCAGCCCGCATAGTCTACTGCTACTCATGGACCTGAGTGCCAAGCAAATCACGTGATTTTTAATTCCTCTAATTACCGTACTCGACAATGGAAGTGAGTAAAATTTTCAAAGGCAGGCCTGTTCCCCTTCCTATCTCCTCGTCCTTCTGAGCCAAAAGGGAAAAAAAGAGAAAGACCAGATTACGGAGGTACAGCATATAAGTTTTGTAGGTTTCACAAACGAGGACTGCCGCCCTCACACCCTGTGTCACCTACAAAACCTATACGCTGTACTTGTATCTCGCACCTCCGTATGCATAAAAATCTTTGGCAAACCTGAATGAAGATCACGTATCGTAAAAACGGGGAAAACTAGAAATGGCGCTAACTCGTCGATCATGAATTGTGGCTTGAAACACGGGGGTCCAAAAATAGCCAAATATAAAAATCAAAGAACCAGTCATAGTTTGTGTCGGCGTTTACAGGAGAATACACTGCTATCTTTAAGGCCATTCTTCAGCACAAGAAGAAGGTGAATAAATGGAAGCCAGAGCTGTCATGAAAACCTTTGGGACACTTAGCCAATCGATATCCATCCTTTAACTAGCTATTGTTTCCAGATCAATTTCTAGGATACTGTGGTTTGGGTCATTATTCTATTCATTCTCGGTCAACATATTCCACCCAGTGATAATACTCATCCTCCACATAGGCTGTTTCCCCACCTAGTGGTTCCCAAATCTCAGAATTAAGAGTTTCGCTATCCATTCCCCCTCTCCTCCAGTCTCCAATTTGTAATAAGTCTGGTGATATCCCTTTTACCAAGAGTTCATTATCACATGAACCATCAATTGCAAGAGTTAGCACTAGTGAGCGAAAGGTCTGGATTACAGATTCCTGATTTCTTTCACAAAAGATCTCCGAGTCCCATGCCTGACCAACTGCATGGGTAACTAGTACTCGTCGTTCAGCAATTGCAGAAAGATTTGTGTGCGATAGTTCTTGTAGGCTGGTATGGTTGATAGTTTCATAGTAGTCTGGGAGGTTGTCTAAAAGATCACGGAGGATAACTTTAAAAGATTTGTTGATGGACACATCAAGAGGTTAGACGAGCCCGGTGCAGCCGGCTGGTATCATCGAGGGAATAATGTCATATGAATTAAGAGTAGTTAAGACTTCTTCCGTAGAATGAGACTTGACCACATCCAGTGCGAGTAGTCGAGGCCCCAGAGGTAGTGCAGGCACAAGCATATTATTAATCCAATTAACTAACAAGTCTGAATTAGTATATGCTGTTTCATTCCAGAGAACAGCTACTCATTTGTTGTATCTAGAGTTTGTTACAAGGCGGACTGGGCCCCGAAGAATACGGGCCCTGGACGGGGGCAGGGCGGGAATTACCCGAAACATACCCCCCCGGCCCCGTGTAAGAGTGGGGTCTGGCGAGTGCAAACCCGCCCCGCCCCGCCCCGTAATGAATACTAGTTGTATCGTAAGGTTTCCTCCTCCCTTTTGCGCTGGTAAAACATGGCCCGCCTTCCTTCATAGTTTTCTTTTCCCCAAAAAATAATTGTAGGCCGTGCTCGATTCTTTCCACTTCCAAAAGCAGCCAAAATAATCGTAGCCTGGCGCTTATCCCATTTACTATTAGAAGCCTTTACTTGCACTATTCTGCTCCCCTCATCTGCATAGGTCTGTCCGCTAAGGTATTCGAAAGGCAATGAGGTTTCATCAACATTGCAAATACCATCTAGAAGACATCTACCAACAACTCTTATCTCATCAGAGGTGTTTAGGCGAATTTGGGCATTCCTTCAGTTGAATTGGAGCCAAGAAAGGATCGCAGAAACGTACTCGGAAGGGATCTTCTGTGAAACATTGGTTGCAAAGCGGAGGGTAATTGAATGCCTGGAAAGAAAGCCTTGGAACCATCCATTGGAGAATCAGAAGTCTTCAACTGGGGTATTGGCAGCTGGGTAGCACTCGTGGTAGGAGAGTTGGGCCTGTTGCTGGAACCACCTGCGGTGAATGGCTTTTCGTTCTTCTCCACGATGCTGGTATTTCTTGTATAGGTTGGCTTCAAGCTCTGGTCATTTACACCTACCACCACATTTACCACTCCCTCTACTGCCCTTCCTTCCTCCTATGATTTTCTCCTGATTTTCACTCCAGTTGTAGAGAGTTGTTACAGGAACACAATATCGTTCAGAAACCTGTCGCATGAGTGGTGCTCGGCATTCAATCTGTTCTGGAGAAGGTCCCCTCGATGGGTATTCAATTCGCTCGTATGTCCACCACTCTAGTACGTTAATCTTAAATTCTCGTCAATAGGATTGTGGGACCCGTTGGCTAGGCTTTCTGTACTGCTTTGGTGTCCGCTCGGAAATTGGCTTTGATACTTTCCCCGGTCTTTGGGTAGAGATTGGAAGAGTTAGCTAATGAGAAACTTGATGATTGGGTTCTTAGAATGGTATATTATGAATTGGTGTGGAATTCGTTTCTGCTTGTTCCTTGGGCTCCGGATTGAGAAGTTCGTAAATCCGCATTCTGGCTGCTAATTCATCATCCGGGGTAGGGCTTTTTCGTCTTTTTTCACTTGGTTAAGCTAGGTGCTCTTTAAGTTACCTTTTTTCCCAGCCAACCGGAATGACTAACTAGTTCTACATTATGTTGACTTGATTTTGTCTTTGAAATACTCATGAAATTCGTTCCAGCTCGTATTTATCTGACTCCACAGCTACCAGTCCTGGAGTTGTTGAGGTTGAAATAAAAAGAAACATACCCTGGCCATGTCATTGTCTTACCCACGCCACATTGGCGGCAACCCGCCAACATGTCTCCTTTTGTTCTAGCGCGATTTCCAGTTTTCCCAGTTTTTACGGTAATTTACTTAGCACGCTGCCGCATGAGTACTCGTACTACTGAATAAAGTTAGCCGATACCGTACTCGGGTGCAAATTAAAGATCCGGAAAAAGTGACTTGAAATACCTGTGTTGCAACCATACATTTTGTTTGTCACTTTTTCCCGGATCTTTAATCCGCACCCGAGTAGATTGTGAAAAGAGGGGAGTGAGAAGGTGGGGGGACACAATCGATTGCCGAGCCCGATTGTCACTAGCGCGGCTGGTACCCGACCTGTGAGTACTGTTGCGGTTCAAAATTGACTTTCTTAACTTGCTGTTTTCTAGCTTATGTGCGATTAACATTTATTAAATAGATGGTTAGTCACGATCTTAGCTTTGTGAGGTTTTCGCGGTTCTGCAGGGGTGGCTGTTGCCTAGGCTTGGCAGACAGGGGCTTCTATGTACTCGGGTAGGGTCAAAAGGGTTCAAATTGGTCGGAAAACCTTCGGTGGCGAGACAAGGATTAGACCTGTTGATCATTGTTGATCATGGAGGGTGGGTGGAAAGGGGAGGACTGTTACATGATGCCATTAATCTGGGGAAGTTGAGCACAGAAATTGTCTGTCCTGCATGTATTTGTGTACTGCGAATTCTATTAAGATTGTAGAGGGAAACTCTGAGACAAAAGGAGGAAAAGGAAGCAGGGCTTTTGGAACACCAGTAGTCCTTCTAAGAAACCCAAATAAATGAATAGACTGAACTGCATTCTGGCAATTTCTGTTGGATGGGTGGACGTGGTGGATGTGAGAGAACTTGTTCTATTCTCAGATGCGCGCCACTGCTAACTAAATAGGACTAACAAACATTTGTGCGCAACTAGTGGTTTACCCTCAACGCCGTCCTATCTTCTCTATAACACAACTAGGGTGGTTGCCCGTACCCCACTACACTCAACACTCCCCCTACGGGTGCCACCCGTATACATGCCCATATAATACTCCTCCACACTCGACCGTTGGGTATCACCCTTATATGAGCTATCTAAAACAAAATTCAAAGTAAAAGTAGAAAGCTACCAAGACAATCCACATATCTGCACAAACAGAATATGCCTGCTAAGTACAAGGGGTTTAGTCAACCCATCTGCAACCATATCGTTTGTCCTGCAATAATCCATCGTGGCCTTCCTTCCATCTTCTATAAATTCTCTGATCTGATGCACGCGAACGCCAATGTGTTTGCTGTGAGGTTTATAGGTGGTGTCTTTAAACGTAGAAAGTAAGGCTTGATTGTGGTTATATAAAGTACTAACAGGTAACTCGGATCTAATGATATCTTTTATCAAGTTTCGAAACCAAACGAGCTTTTGAATTGCTGATCCGCACGCGATAAACTCTGCATCTGCAGTGCTTGTAGCCGTGAGAGCTTGACGTTTCGAATGCCCCTGAATCATTCCGATTCAGAGAAGAAAAACGTATCCGGAAGTTGATTTTAGCGTTCCGGCATCGCTGGCGAAGTCTGAATCCACAAATCTAGCTAAATTTACGCCTGCTCGCATTTCTCCCCCCAGACTGAGTGGGAGCTTCTTTGTGCCTGCAAGATATCTGAGGACCGGTTTTGCACAAAGCCAGTGACGATAATTAGGGCCCGTGTTGAATCTTCCAAGGTAAGAAACCGTAAATGCAATATCGGAACGGGTGCCCATCGCAATCCAGTCAAGACTCCCAATAAGTTGCAAATCGAGAGTGCAATTGTACGGTTTCTCTCCCCCTCCTTTCATGCCCAGTTTGTCCTTTTCCATTGGTGTCCCTACAGGTTTACAACTCGCCATGCCAAACCTCTCCAATACCCGGTCAATATACCCTTCCTGTGTCAAGGAAATCGTATGACCATTCGTATCCATCGATACGACCATACCAAGAAAATGGCTTACAGTTCCAAGATCAACCATCTCAAACTTGCTTTTTAACTTATCACATACGAGCTTGACTTCTCCCAACGCTCCTACAATGAGCATATCATAAACGTAGAGTGTCAGTATCATTCCATTGTTGTGGGTATAAACGCAGCAATCAAACCTGCCTCGGCAAAACCCCATTTTTGTGATTAGAAAGTTGTCGATCGTGGTGTACCAGCATCGTGGAGACTGGTTTAACCCGTAGAGACTGCGATTGAGACATGCCAGCCTCTCCCGTCCAAACACCACAACTGGTAGTGACACCTACACCTCCTCATGCAGCTCGCTGCCTAGCAATGCCGTAACAACATCCATTTGACGTACTGCAAAACCCTTTGCTGCTGCAATAGACAACACAACACGAACACTCGACAGACTCGCTACGAGCGCAAAAGTATTTGTAAAATCCAAGCCTTCCACCTGGCGAAAGCCCTGAGCCACAAAGTGTGCTTTATACCTCACTGTTTGCCCAACCGGATTGAGCTTGCGCTCTAAAATGAGTTTCGTAGTGATTGCTTTCTTCGTTTCTGGTATCTCATGAACGAACATCAACACCTTATTCTTCTCCAAAAATACATACTCAGAGTTGATAGCCTCCTGCCATTCACATGCTTCATCTGACTCCATAGCTGCCTTATACATATTCGGACCTGCCTCCACCATGTAGACGGCTGACACCATCGTCCCACTACTACCTGTATTTAATGTTCCAGATCCACTCTTGGAATGTATGCTTCCCATTCCCTCCGTAGTAGGGAGTTTTCCTTTCTGGGATTCCCAGTAGGAGCTATTCGTGTCTGCTCTCAGCCTCCTGAGCATTCCTGGAGTGTCCAATTTCCTCCTCTTCTTTCTCGTCGTCACAAACGGCATCTCTTCCCGGCCTGCATCATTATCATCATCACTATCACCATCACCACCATTGGAGGATTGTCCTGCCGATGACAACTCGACTTGTGGTTTGTGTAGGTGAAAGGGTGCCAGTACCTCTCCGGCGTCTCCCCAATCAAATACTTGTTCTTGCTCCTCTTCTCTCACTCTCCTCTCAGGTGCTTTCTCCCCTGGGGCTTCCTCCTCGTCAAACTCGTCACCCCAAGCCTGCTGTTCCTCCCATTGCTGAATCTCCGGTGCGTAGTAGCATCTCAATTTTTGACCCACTGTATCACTGGTATTGTAGTCCGACCTAGACTCCTCGAAGATAACATTGTTGGAAATTACAAAGTGTTTTCCAATCGGATTGTAGAGGCGATATTGCGTGGTAGTATCAGTGTACCCAATGAAGATGCATTTCCGTGCTGCTTTGTCCATCTTCTTTCTTGTCTCTTTCGGAACCTGGGCATAGGCTACACAATTCCATACTTGAAGATGCTCGTAAATGGGTTTCCTTCCATGCCAAGGCTCGTAGGGTGTAAAACCTGTCTGAATTGGGGGTGTAGGATGCCGATTGCGGACATATATCGCTGTCATCGCTACCTCAGCCCAGTATTGCTTAGGGGCACTGACTGCATGTAAAAGCGCACGCGTAGTTCCTATGATCTTACGGTTTACTCTTTCACTCACTCCATTGGATTGAGGCGTATATGGCGTCGTTCTTTGGATCTCTATTCCTTCTTGTTGTAAGAGATGAGAAAGTTCATTTGACATATATTCCCTTCCCTCATCTGTGCGGAGTTTCCTAATAGCCTTTCCTTGTTGTTTCTCTACCAAGGCTTTATATTCCTTAAAGCAAGCAAATGCCTCTGATTTGCGCTTTAGGAGATAACCGACCTTGTACCTGGTGAAGTCATCTGTAAACATGAGGAGATAGAGAGCTCCCCCAGGTGATTTCTGATCGATCAGTCCGGCTATATAACTGTGGACAATCTCGAGATGTTGCGTCCCTTTTGACGATGGTAAAACTGACGGGAACGGCTTCCTTGCCATTTTTCCATTCACACAACCGGTGAAAACACAACGTGGTACCTTCCATATACTGGGAATATCATTATCCTCCAGCGACAGCCTACGCACTGCTTCTGCTCCTACGTGCGCTTGCCTGAAATGCCACGGCACAGCCTCCTTGGCTGCTCCTTCGCCAGTGTCCAGAGCAAGCGCATTATTAACTCCAAGGTGTCCCAATACTTCACCCCTCATAGGTCTCAGTACATAGAGCCCGTTCACTTCTGCTAGTACTCCAACCAAAGAGCAGTTACTATATCTCATAGTAGCTTCCCCACTTGGTGGAAACTCGACAAAAATACCCAAGCATTGTAGTTGAGAAACCGAAAGTAGACTGTTCTCGCCGCAAGCTGGAACATGTAACACGTCTTTCAAGAGTAACTCTATCTTGTATTGCTTTCCATCATCCCATACCAAGAGAGTGACATCGCCTCGACCGAGTGCATTGATCTCTGCATTGTTGGCAATACGAATCCCGTATTCGCCTTCCGGAATTCGGTCGTAGGTGCTAAAACAGTCCCGCAAACCCGTAATGTGGGTACTACAGCCACTATCCAAAAGCCATCAATATCGGCTCGTAGGTGCACCAGTCGAACTGAAAACTGTAAAACGAGAGTTCTTTGGTTAGTGTTCGTTACGGGGCGGGGCGGAGCGGGGCGGGGCGGGCTTTCACTCACCAGACCCCACCCTTACACGGGGCCAGGGGGGTATATTTTGGGTAATCCCCGCTCCACCCTCGTTCAGGGCCCACCAGCACTCATTCCCTGGACGGGGCCCCGTTTGTTACTACCTATTTTTGACGGGGACCCGTCTGGGGTATGGGTGGGGCGGGGGCCTGAGCGTGGACAGGGGCAGGGAATGCTGAAATAGACACGCCTCCCCAGGCTGTTGAGTAGGGCGGGGTGGGGAAAAGGGCTGGGGGCCTGCGTTTTTCGGGGCCCCGTCCGCCCCGTAACGAACTCTATCTTTGGTTGATACGTCGAAGCCACCTGAGCTGCTGTCGTGACTTTCTCCATACGAATCCCTTTTGCTGGGTCTGATTTGCGTTTCCCACATTCACTGCGCTCATGACCCTTCTTCTGATAGTAGTAACAAACAATCGACTGTCCATAGCTCGCTCGTCCATTCCCTCTCATCGTCTGACTACCAGATGCTCCCCCAAACCCCCACGCTGAAGAGCCATAGCCATATCCTTTTCCCCTTAGCGCTAGAACAGCATCGTTACCAGTAGACCCCCCTTTGTCGCGATTCATGGCAGATTCTCTTGCTTTGATAGCCGCGATCAAATCCTCCAGTTGGTCTGGTTTAAGAATTGTGGCTTGAAGATCACGCCACTCGCGCCATGATGCCGGTAGACCGTTTAACAGGTAAAAGGTTTTCTGGCGAGGTTTGATCTCTTCCTCTGCCTCGCGCAAACATTCTATAATTGGTTCAATCTCGTGGACATATTCTGCTGCTGTCCGATATGCGTCGAAGGTGCATTCAAACACAGATCTCCGAAAATAATAGAGTTCCAGCCCAAGAGCTTTGTGATAGCCTTCTTCAAGCTTCTTTCATACGGATTCTGGATCCTCATGGTAGGTAGCCGACGTATATTGGGCACAAATCTGTGGCTCAATAGCATTCCGAATCTTTGCTGTAATCCGAAAACACTTCCGCAAATGCTTGTTGTAGGCAGCCTGTACTACCGCATCCATGCTATCTTTATCAGGTGACTTTTCACGACCCGATACGATCCACCAGAGGTCCAATTCTTTCAATTGATCTGACATTCTCTGCCTCCAAGGCCCGAAATTATTATCTCCCATGAGAGGAAACAACACCCGGCTCGACTGCGTAGACTCGTAAAGTTCAGTTATCATATGAACGAGATGAGTTGAACTAGAAAGAGAGATAGAGAGCAAAAGAAAAATATCGATAAAACAAACGGTGAGAAAAACGATTCTCAAAAGCACATGGCGTAGATAGCCGTCTATCGAATAGACGATTTTTCTCCTTGGCTTAAGCTGCGTGGAACGCAAAGGCTCATAACCTGTTGGATGGGTGGACGTCGTGGATGTGAGAGAACTTGTTCTATTCTCAGATGCGCGCCGCTGCTAACCAAATAGGACTAACAAACATGTGTGCGCAACTAGTGGTTTACCCTCAACGCGGTCCTATCTTCTCCACAACACAACTAGGGTGGTTGCCCGTACCCCACTACACTCAACAATTTCATCATCATTATAGTTATGTATCATATACCATGTGGTGCCAGACATCAACACTTTCAATCCGGATTCCTGGTGTCCCCCGGTGCGAGAATTTTTCCACTGAAGCAACCGGTCTCCTAACTACCCCACCTGACCCTGCCGGTCTCCTAACTACCCCACCTGACCCTGCCGATCTTGTTTTCAACCTTTATGACCCTACCCGAGTAAGTTAGTTTTTGTCTTCTCTCACGCTTTCCTTCCTTCTTTTCCCTACAGACACAGGACGATGAGGATGGCAACAAAGAAGCGGCAATAGAGAGTTTGCGTTCACGGACCTAGGTGTAGGTTAATGGAAACTGGACCTAGGTGCAAAAAAGGAGTTTGCGTAACAGGTTCAGGTATCCCGGCGGCAGCGTAATTGCAAGAGAGGTAGATCAGTAATAGAATTTGCAGTACAGATATAATCCACTGCCGATAACCCTCTACCCAACCCTTTGTAATCAATCCTTACCGCATAAATGCTGGCGGCTCGCGTGCTCTACAGGCAGAATGTCCGACAACTAGTTGTGCTGCTT
>Ga0307510_10002740_pt1 | contig 20175 bp, 21 predicted proteins | sample 12_EM_MG_FD_207224 | JGI IMG/M metagenome (GOLD analysis project Ga0307510, IMG submission 207224) | Populus trichocarpa ectomycorrhiza microbial communities from riparian zone in the Pacific Northwest, United States - 12_EM | ecosystem: Host-associated > Plants > Roots > Unclassified | place... | reverse complement strand
CTGTTCTGCCAAGGCGTCGATTACTCGTAGGCAACCGTCCTCCGCAATGGCCGCAACATACTTGACGTCTGGTGAGAATACGAAGTCTTGCGGAGGTCAACACTCAACCTCTCAACTCGACCATCGACCACGACACGTACCGACGACGCTCCGTTTCGACACCTTCCAGTGACTCACGGGATTCTTCGTAGCCTTATCTCTGTCCCCCTTTCCACCTCCCGTTTGGGCCCCGGCAGCATTGATGGGATGCCACGGAGGGATCGTAACAAATATGCTATCCAGCGGGTTCCACTCCCCGGCTGGTGAGCTGCCTTCAGAGGAAGGGGTTGCCGGGCCGTTGCTGGGGGGGCGGGGAGGAGATGCCAGAAACGCAGTTGGGGCTTGTGGTGTGAACACGCCGTCTCCGCGGTCCTTGTCGTACACAATTATCGTGCCGTCCGCGTGTGACACGAGGAAGAGGTTTGGAGAAGAGGGAACCCATCGTACCGCCGTGCATGGCGAGTTTGAGATTCGACCCTGCGATGCGCGTTGACTTCATCTCTCCCTGGGCGAGGCACCACCGATAGTCTTACCTGCTTATTCAATCGGCTATATCTTAATGTGATCGGGTCTACGATCATGAGAAACTGCAACGAGATGGCATCGAACACGAGGACTCACCCAACCATATCAGATCGCCAGTTTGGAATCCGATGATCAGGTCTAAGTGTTCGTGAGAGGCGGTGGCATGATTCACGTCGTGACATGTCGGATGTGCGCCAAATGCCAGACGAGCTAGTGCTTCCTAAAGTAGGGAGCAAAAATAGATGGAAAGTTTGAACTGGCTCGCGAAGGCGTAACGTGCCATGCGTACCTTGTGGTGTACACCAGCCTCAACCCAGTAGACGATCTTTGCAGAGTTGTAGAACAGATACGTCACTTCTCCCTGGTTGGCCTGCAGCGCCTTTGCAAGGCCTTCCACAGAGTGCACCCTCGCGATGAATTGCGAAGACGGTGTGCGCAAATTATGCTTCGGGCGCGATAACGGTGTGCGCTTGCCGCCTGCAGGTGGGCTGAAGAGCCCATGGTTCTGGTCGAGGACGACTATCGATGTTGGGAAAGCAGCGTCCTGCGGACTCCCGGCGTCGGATGAGGTTGCATCCTCAGGCATTTTGCCGCTCGAGACGCTGACACCGTCGTCCTTTGCAGAGGCGGGTGCGAGGCCTTTCTCCTTCCAAAAGTCCTTTCCGCTACCGAGGAGTTGACCGAGACCTTGGATGGCGGGCTGCTTCGTTGCGGGGAAAAGCATAGTGACGGTTGACAGACGCGTCGGGTATATCGGAAGTAGTGCGTTGTGGGCGACAGGAATGGGCCTCTGGTCCTCTGTGACGGAGTACTGAGTACTAGTAGACGCCCTCCGAGTCTGGGGCGACGAAGGTGAGATCGTTTTCCATCGTCGGTGGAAACGCGCTTGGGAGTTGGGAGGGCACGCCTGAAGAACGGATTACAGTCGAGCACCGACCACATCCCCCACGTGATAAACTCTAGGCTCATAAATGGGCATTCCCATGCTCATGGGTGCGCGGAACTACCGCAGACGATGAAGATTGGAGGTGATTTGCGATTTGGTGGTGTTACAAGTGTGTTACAGAAGTGTTACAGTGTTGTTACAGTGTTGTTACAGTAACGGTCACACCGCAGTCACGCGGTTGCGGAGCTCTAACCGTGACACATTTCTGGACAACACCACAGTGAGTTTATGGTTACTCGTTGTTGAGTTCACATTATCCGGGTCGCCGCCTTTCAAAGAGTCGTAGCTTCCCCCCACCTACACCACTTAGCGAAGGAAAGGCTGGTGGCTTATTGGTTTGCAGTCAGCTGTCGAAATCTTGCCTTCCGATGATGATACACGTGGGTGGGGACTCCGGTCGGAAGCATGTACGAGGAGCAGAGTTCTTTGGCAGCGCGGCAATCGTGGAGAAGTTAGACGAGGCCATCAGGTGAAAGGCGGTGTGAACTTCTCGGCAAGGAATCACGCGGTGCGTCTGAATCCCTGTCTATTTCACATTTATTTAGACAATCACTTACTTTGTCAGGAGGGTGAACCTAAGACCAGGGTGCGAGACACTGAGTCTGTATGAATCAGAGCGCTCTGGATACGCACGGATTTGCCAGGGTTTGCCGTGATTGATGAACGCGCTCAGGCTGTCACGGGTCAATCAGGACCGCCATTCATGAACCAGACACTCGCATCATGGGGTTCTTGGCTTACGAAAGTATCGAGACCAAACTTTCAACGACACGATAAGAGGGCATACAGTACCCGCAGGCGATCTAGGGATATGTCACGGCATGAGAAAACCCGTTGGGGACGGAAGCGAGCCTGAGGGACGTTCGTGGAGTCTTTTCCTCTTCCGGAAATAACGCTTAATAACGTCTCGGAGCGTCGTCGTAAACCTCTTCGGGAAAATGAAATCACCTGTGTGTCTGTAAAGGGGTGAAATATTTGACATGGCGGTGCCAACTTACGAGTAGGCAAATATCGCGCCGCATGGACATGATGGTCACCAGGGTGAGATATTTGAATTAGAACGACAAGGCGGTGCCGAGGGGTAATGAAAAACTCAAGTACTCAAGATCCGAAAATACAGGCAAGAAATGGGAAATCTTCTTTCGAAGCCGATGTCGCCGCATGTGCCCCAAAGGCCATGTCACCCCTTTAGGGGGGGGATAATGGGCGCTTATTGAGTGAGATGAGACCCGCAATCACCAAGATACTGCACCTTTTTGCCACTCTCTACTTTTTTTCTTACATTTTCAGAGGGGGAAAGGACAGTCCGAGGACTCGGAGGGAACGCAATCGTCTCGCAAAACAATTCTCTAGGTATCAGACAGAGTGGCGCGAATGAAAGGAGACGGAAGGAGCAATATTAATGTGAGGCAGACTCGATACAGTTACGACCTGACAGGCGCCTCAGGCTGAGTGTTTAGCGACGTGGTTTTCGGATTGCAGAGCATGTGTGAGATTGACCGACCTAATGGGCTCTGCGGTGTCGCCGCGGTGTCGGGGTCGGACTCAAATGAACACCGTGAGCATTTCCCAACCGCCTCCACCTGCGCCCTATTTCGGTTTGTTGGTTTGTTTTGTTACGCTCGCATCCCGATCTAATTCTATACATTCTGGCTAATCGATCGTCTTTTTGGAGCAAACCGGCAATTTGAAGGGGCCACAGGCACGGGGTGTCGATCTTAACTTTATGTACCCCTCGGGCCCTCGTGACTTCAATTGCTCAGTTCAGTTGCACGTTCATTACAGTCGCGGTTACAGAACAGAAGAGCACGCGGCTTCTCCATCTCCAAGATGCCCCATTTCTCCGTGTGTCAGAGTCTAGCCTCCTCCGCCTTGTAATCCGACCTTGGGTCTAGTTCTAGTCGAGTAGTCGTTCCGTACAGTAGCCCTGTCCCCCCACAGCTATCTGCTCAAATCCAAACGCAGGTAGAGTTTTGTTTTGTAAATCGCACACACTAGCATCTATCTAGGTTCATGCCGAGCGTAGACTCGGACGTTCAGTTACTTGTCAGTGCTCCTTTGTACTCGTTTAGACTTGGTCACCCTAGTATCCTAGGGGCCACAAACATGGAGTCTTCAAGTTGATCACGACTGGGCTTAATCCGTTGCCAGCGCCGAGGCGGTTATTGTTAGGGATCAAGGTCCCACTGGCAGGAAGCGTCGCTCCTTCTGATACCACAGCGCACCCGGGACACGAACAGCTGACTTGAATAAGGAAGGCCTCCATTCCGATAAACAACCCCTGGCGCAAGCCCCAGTGGTCGGGCGCGATGGCTCGACCCAATGTGGGCATGCGCAGCCACCCAGCCTGTATGCAGCATTCGGGGGTGTCATGAGCATCAGCTTCGGTATTCGATCGAGACCGAGACTTGGAATGTTTTTGTCAGATCTATTTGTTATAATGACCTCGTGCTCTCCCTTGCGTGCATCATTCCAAGACGTGATATCAGAGTCCTTTGGGGATATGGCCCCTTATCTCCCCGTGTCTGGCGGGCATATCAATCCGGCAGAGCGCTTGTTGACTCGCACTCCACATCATTTCGCAATGTCGTCATGCTCAACCCTAAAAGCGGCTTCTGGTGATGGGACTATTGGCGCAATTGGGTAATTAGTTCTTCAACGGAATTTGGTGCCGCTTCCTTGCTGGTCAATTTATGGAATAAAAAACGTTAAACCGTACTCGGCCTCAGTCCTGTTTTGGTGGGTCCTGGTGGCAATCACGAAATATACTTATCTTAGCTACTATGAGGGCCTTTTGGTGTGGTAGGGTTGATTTAGGTCCTTTTGCGCAGCAGGGCTGTTTCTACACGTGAACCTGAACGTTTCCAGAAACTCAGGATGTGGATTCAAGAACATCAATTGACCGCCGCCGCCGCCGACGACTAGACGACCGAAGACCAATGTCTGATAAGAAGACTGCCGTAAGGTGTACATGTGTGGACACGCGACACCGTCACCTACAGCTGACAATAAGTTATGCGATACATTAGATTCATCCATGATTGCCAATCTCCCGATAGACAAAAGAAGACTTCTACATTACACAACGTTCTGATGTGCAGCTCAGCTGACCCAGTCGACATCTTGCGCGTCTGTGGCGGTACGTGATGCGTGTCCGTTCTTCCGCGACGTCACTGGGAGTGAGCGAATCCACAACTTCACATGACCGACCTTCGTAGCAGTGAGTAACCACCGTGGGAGGAACGACACCGCAGTGAGGATGTCGTTCTCGAGCTGCTTAACGAGCACCGGTTGAACGATCGCGACTTCGTTGCGGGACGGCGCTGGATGGTAGCGAGGGAGTGGTCCCTCGGCGCCAGGCGGAGGGAGGAGGGTCGTTGAATGGTCCGCAGTGAGCGCATCGGTGCGCTTACGGGCGCCAAGTGAGAGCGACGAGGCCATGGAGAGCCGATGATGGTGAGAATGTAACTTCGGACGGTGAAGTGTTCCGCTCGAAAAGTCCCACTGCGTCATGACAGGTCAACGCCATGATGTTCATAGAAACTTTAAGAAAAAATTTACGAGGATCAGCTTGTTGTATTCTCCCACGCTGCCAAAGCGATAGGTGCGCCCGTCGCAACGGAGGTCATCAAAAGCCAGTGCGGATAGGAAAGAAGAATGTCCCTGACATCGCGCGATAACGCGCTGCTCCCACGGCGGAAATATATTCACCAGGTCATCCTGACCGCCCGTCTCAGAAGAAAAAATGATCAGACGTGGGCGTCCTATGAAGCTTAATGGGGGGGGCTCACAATTATGAATCGGCCATCGCGCAACCATGCCACGCATGTTAGGACCCCAAAATAAGCAGCATAGCAGTCTACAAGCCTGGTTGTCTGACGGCCAATCTCGGCGATATGAACATAAGAGGGATGCGTACTGTTCTGCCAAGGCGTCGATTACTCGTAGGCAACCGTCCTCCGCAATGGCCGCAACATACTTGACGTCTGGTGAGAATACGAAGTCTTGCGGAGGTCAACACTCAACCTCTCAACTCGACCATCGAACACGATACGTACCGACGACGCTCCGTTTCGACACCTTCCAGTGACTCACGGGATTCTTCGTAGCCTTATCTCTGTCCCCCTTCCACCTCCCGTTTGGGCCCCGGCAGCATTGATGGGATGCTACGGAGGGATCGTAACAAATATGCTATCCAGCGAGTTCCACTCCCCGGCTGGTGAGCTGCCTTCAGAGGAAGGGATTGCCGGGCAGTTGCTGAGGGGGCGGGGAGGAGATGCCAGAGACGCAGTTGGGGCTTGTGGTGTGAAGACGCCGTCTTCGCGGTCCTTGTCATACACGATTATCGTGCCGTCCGCGTGTGACACGAGGAAGAGGTTTGGACAAGAGGGAACTCATCGTACCGCCGTGCATGGCGAGTTTGAGATTCGACCCTGCGATGCGCGTTGATTCTATCGCTCCCTGGGCTCAGCACTACCGATAGTCTTACCTGCTTATTCAATCGGCTATATCTTAATGTGATCGGGTCTACGATCATGAGAAACTGCAACGAGATGGCGTCGAACATGAGGACTCACCCAACCATATCAGATCGCCAGTTTGGAATCCGATGACCAGGTCTAAGTGTTCGTGAGAGGCCGTGGCATGATTCACGTCGTGACATGTCGGATGTGCGCCAAATGCCACACGAGCTAGTGCTTCCTACAAGTAGGGAGCGAAAATAGATGGAAAGTTTGAACTGGTTCGCGAAGACGTAACGTGCCATGCATACCTTGTGGTGCACACCGGCCTCAACCCAGCAGACGATCTTTGCAGAGTTGTAGAACAGATACGTCACTTCTCCCTGTTTGGCCTGCAGCGCCTTTGCAAGGCCTTCCACGCAGTGCACCCTCGCGATGAATTGCGAAGACGTCGTGCGCAAATTATGCTTCGGGCGCGATAACGGTCTGCGCTTGCCGCCTGCAGGTGGGCTGAAAAGCCCATGGTTCTGGTTGGGGACGGCTATCGATGTTGGGGAAGCAGCGTCCTGCGGACTCCCGGCGTCAGATGAGGTTGCATCCTCAGGCGTTTCGCCGCTCGAGACGCTGACACCGTCGTCCTTTGCAGAGGCGGGCACGAGGCCTTTCTCCTTCCAAAAGTCCTTTCCGCTACCGAGGAGTTGACCAAGACCTTGGATGGCGGGCAGCTTCGTTGCGGGGAAGCGCACGGTGACGGTTGACAGACGCGTCGGGTATATCGGGAGTGGTGCGTTGTGGGCGACGGGAATGGGCCTCTGGTCTTCTGTGACGGAGTACTAGTAGACGCCCTCCGAGTCTGGGGCGACGAAGGTGAGGTCGTTTTCCATCGTCGGTGGAAACACGCTTGGGAGTTGGGAGGGCACGCCTGAAGAACGGATTACAGTCGAGCACCGACCACATCCCCCACGTGATAAAATCTAGGCTCATAAATGGGCATTCCCATACTCATGAGTGCGCGGAACTACCGCAGACGATGAAGCTCGATGAAGCTTCGATGAAGATTGGCGGCGATTGCGAATTGCGATTTGGTGGTGTTACAGAGTTGTTACAGTAACGGTCACAGCGCAGTCACGCGTTTGCGGAGCTCACGGCCTAACACATTTCATTTCATTTCTGGACAACACGGTCAACACCACAGTGGGTTTATCGTTACTCGCTGTTGAGTTCACATTATCCGGGTCGCCGCCTTTCAAAGAGTCATAGCTTCCCCCCACCTACACCACTTGGCGAAGGAAAGGCTGGTAGCTTATTGGTTTGCAGCCAGCTGTCGAAACCTTGCCGCCTTCCGATGATGATACACGAGGGTGGGGAGTCTGGGGACTCCGGGCGGAAGCGTGTACGAGGAGCAGAGTTCTTTGTCAGCGCGGCAATCGTGGAGAAGTTAGACGAGGCCATCAGGTGAAAGGCGGTGTGAACTTCTCGGCAAGGAATCAGCGGTGCGTCACGGGGCGAGTCGGCGATGACCCACTCGTGGAGCGCGTGTACGAGATCGCGACCAAAAGCCGTACTTGGATAATCTTTGAGGATGGCAAGACGGCTCAGTCTGTAACGCGGGACCCCGCCAGAAGAAATTCGAGAGCGCGAATGCTCCCAATCGGCTGCTGATTATCGGCAGAAGAGAAGGCACGAGGTGGAGCAAGAAGTGCTCTGCCGTGTCATCCAAACTGCAAGAAGCAGAATATGAGTACAGTTACACACTTCGACTGGGCCAGTGGGTTGTTTGAGGGATATATCCCCGGGAGAGGGGGGAAAGAAAAACACCAACTTGTTGATGTCTGCGTCCATGCGGATGTCGTAGCGCACTGCTGGCGCAGTCGTTCTCTGCCTGATTTTTTTCGCAGAGGGGATCTGGACTATTTCGTGAGCAGGCGAAATCCTCATTCCTGACCCGGAAGCTTGATGAACGATGAGCGTCGAGCGTTGACTTGGTTGTGTTGGAGTATCTGCAGCGCGGGAGCGAGGGCCTCTGTCTGTGAAGTAAAGAGACCAAGGTCTTCAGTTGCATACGAAAACCTATAAATTATAAGCACTTTGTATGCACTCCTAACTACCAAAAGTGGTCCTTGAAGAAAAACATGAGCTTATTATTAAAGGAAAGTGTACAAGAACGAGCAAGCAGTAACTAGTAGTTCTATCCCTTTCAGCATAGAGTATAGAAACATCAGATTGTCCGAACATGTCCGAACATATCCGAAGCACGTGAAGGGCGCGCGTCCGATTCGTCTGTTCCTCCAACAGGTTGAGTGTCAGATAAATACTACAGGCAGTCTGGTCCAACAATGGCCCTTATCCCTGTAATGGCATGGCACAGGCCCATAGGCACAGTCCCTTCTGTATACCCACGCTGACAGGGCGTATATGCGCAGAACCGAACTGTCAATTGACCCTCCATGAAGCCGGCTGCAGACTTGGAGTCGCTGATCCAGTAGAGGTTCAAGTTGAGTTCCACCAAGGGTCACGCCAAGGATCCGTCCGAGCGAAAAGCAAGCCCCCTCAAATCGCAATCATGGCGAGTGCTGGTGCGCCCTAGATCCGAGGAGGATGTAAAAACGAGCACTCACTCGCCACCCACAGATCCTCGCAAACCACCCGCGACGCTGCACTGGAAGCTTCTGCCCTTCGATGTTCCGAGTCAACGCTCAAAGGGGCAGCTGGAGTTCGATTTTGCGCGCGAGGTCTACGAGATCATCCTCGCCGAAGGCCAACGCGGCTCGCGACCACTGAGCGCCCTCGAGCGAAACAAGTCGGCGGCCGAGCCTGGCCTGACGGAGATGGTCATCCACTGCATGTCCAGTGCTCCCCTGCAAATGCCACCTCAGGTGCAGGCCCTGCCGCAACCGAGCATTGCGCGACCATTGTAGCCCATTCCTATCCTTGTTCAACGCAGTCGATCTCGGAAGGGCTCGGTTACCACCCACTCGGTCCCGAGTACACCGTTCGCTTCCTCTTCGTCCTCTTCACATCGTCTCGCCCATTCTCCTCAGTACCCCTTGGTTATACTCTCCATGATGGTGTGCTGCTCCGATGAGGGCATCCTTGCCGTGGTAATTGCCAAGCAGGCGGCGTTCGAGCTCGGCCTCGATCCGGCGCTGAAACTCGGCACGAGCATGCGCACGGATATCAGCCATGCTCTCGTCATACTCTCTCATGATAGCCGCCCGTTCCTCCGCGGTCGACGCAGCTGCGAGTGCGGCGTCCTTCTCGGCTTTGACATCGTCGACAGGGGAAAGGCTGAATTCCGCTTCGACATCGTCTTTGAGTGTGTCTACCCAAGGCTCTGGGCTAGGACGGGCGGCAGGGAGAGACGCTTAGCCTCTGCACGTGGGAAAGGGGACTTAGTGGAGAGGAGTCGTTGGGGACTGGTGGAATGACGGGGCGCGAGAGCGAGGGACCAGTGGCAGAATAGTCACTGATATGAGATACAGCTGGGTCTGCAGGGTGTTGTTGGACCAGCCTGGGTGCGTGAGTGAACATATCTGAGGAGAGGATGGGTGGATGAGACGGATGAAAAAAAAAATTGATGGAGCCAAGTCCGACCAATAACGGAGAGGGAAACCGTGAAAACGCAGCAGGTCTGAGAAGAGATGATGACCGACTGGTGAAGACGAGCACTGCGGGACACGGTAGGGTTATCGGTGGCCGAGGGATCACGCGATCACGCGACCACGCTTTCAATTCTGTCCTTATTATCATCCGTTTTCTCGAGCATAAAAATTGTGTTAAGATTCGTGTGTGCGATAAAAATCGGCTTGCAAGAGTCGCCAGGTGTGAGCCCGTAAGATATGCGATAGCGACGACTCGAAATGAGGTTTAAGTCGTGTCAGGATGTCAGTAAAGGATTAACGAAGGTTAGCTCGAAAATAGTCTTTAGGAGTGAAAATGGAAAGGGGGAACGAGTGGGATGGATGACAGCCGGTAAGTCAGGCGACGGCGACGAAAAGCGCGCCAACCTACTCATTCCATCCCACGACCACGCACGAGTCGCCTAAACCAGTCCCTCATCACTGAGTTCTCAGAAGCAATCGCCAATGAAGGCATGGGGCCACAAGTCTCTATGGACGAGGAGGAGCATCAGTCACTCAAGGTGGAGGAGGAAGGGATCGCCGGGTAAAACGCCAGCATCGAGGGGGACATGGGTCCTCGCGTCGAGCTGCAAGACCCCAGGGTGAGCCCCTTTGCCACGCAAGAGGACGTTGGATCGCTCGCACCACCATCACCACCACCCACCGATTCCGAGGCTGCTAGTATGCAGCGCTCGCCGGTCGTCAACACAGGGATGTCGGCCACCCCAGACAACGCCGAGGAAGAAGACGCCGAGGAAGCCTTCCGCACCGAAACGTCGGGCGCGGACTTGCGGAGGATGAAGATGCCCTTGACTGGGCCGGACTCGACGGCCGGCTGGTCAAGGAGGGGGAGGAATGGGATGCCGATGAGGAGACTGGAGCAGTCACCACGACGCTCGTGGAGGGCGCCCCTCGCATCAAGTCCAGGCCTGTTCCCCACAACCCGTTGCATGCCAGTGTGCCCGCACCCAGTCACACCCCGGCGGCTCCAGGAGCACTGGATGAAGAGGAAGCTTACCTCCGAATCACCTCACCGCGAGGAGAACACGTCGCCGACAGGCTACATCAGGAAAAACCTCCCGTGCTAATGATTGATAATAGCTGCTAGCGAGTGATAATAGCTGCTAGCGAGAGATAATTATTGATAATAGCCGACCGCTTATGCTAATTATCAGTATTATCGATAATTATCTCTCGTTAGCGCGGGAGGTTTTTCCTGATGTAGGCCGGACGCTCTTGGAGCGAGTCCGAGGTATGGGGCACACCGTCTGGCTGCCAAAACCACCACGGGGCAAGGACATTAAGACGCCCTCCAAGGCGCTGTCCTGGACCCTGCCAATCCCACCTGAATCCGCCCATCCGAAGGCCCATGTCCGCGTGCACCAGGCGCGGAAGCCTGTTCTCGATGAGGGTGCGCGATGCGCCCCGACCCGTGGGCCAACCTGGGCGTCGTCAACGCGTCGCACGCGCCCCCACCCTGTCACACCCCGGCAGCTCTAGGAGCACCGGATGAGGAGGAAGTTCCCCTCCGAACCACTCCCCCGCGTGGAGAGCACGCCGCCGAAAGGCTGAGCCGGACGCTCCTGGAGCGAATCCGAGACACCCGCACACGCGAAGACCGGAGGCCCAGCCTCGACGTCGATGCGCAAACCCATCAAACCGCCAAGCAGGATGTGCAAGCCGCGTCAGCATCCCTGCTTCTAGGGGGAGGAAAAGAGGACGCCGAGCATGAGCAGCGAGCAGGCTGCTGCGCCAGGCACCCCCTCGACTTCCAACACACCCTCGCCACCCCCCACCGCCATGCCTGCCGATTCGGAGGCCACACCCCACACGCTCAGCCGCATGCGCACGCGCACACACAACCCCTCGTGCATCGCGCACGACTTTCAGTCTGGGAGAGTGGTGCACCCCCCCTCATCTCGCGCCCGGCCTGCAAGCCCCTGGGGCCTTCGCGGAAGACCCAGACGAAGCAGGGGGAGTGACGACGGCGGAAGACGGTGCGCCGGCACCCACTCGAAGACCCCAACGACACAGCGTCAACGCGTCAACATTCGCGGCCGGAGACCGCAGACGCAGGTGCGCCCGATCCTCGCACGTTTGCGGAGGCAACGCGCAGCCCCAACTGGCCGCCCCCGGAGAAGCCCACCGAGGAGAAGTCAGCCACCCGCACGGTGCGCCCAGTCGTGCAAGACTCCAACCAAATGGGCAGCACCAACACAGACGCGCATGGCCACAAGGTCGAGGACTGGCACGCCACATCGGGGCGCGCGTTCCCCATCGACGGTGGCACCATCCCCCTCATCCTCGAAGCGGCCGCCCACCACTGGGAGCGGCAACGTCGTAACCATACACCAAGGGAGCGTTTTGGCTCCGCAGCCCCGTCCCAGACACTTCCGGCGATCTCAGACAATCCCACCACATGCACAGCGCGCCCAGCCGCGCAAGGAATCAAACGGGCGGCGTCGACCACGACGACACCCACGCGGTGGCCCGTGTCGGAGCCAGCCCCGGGCACGCCCATTGGGAGGCAGTCGAGCGGATTCTTTCCGCTACCTCCTCGACACACCCGACCCGCGTTTCACACACGCGGAGGTCAGCAGCCTACAGAAGGGCTATCCAAACGCAACGGCAGCATGGCCATGGACTGGCGCGCCACATCGGGGTGCGCGTCCCCCATCATCGAGAGCGGGCACACCGCAGCAACACACGGTGGCAAGGAGGCATCGCGACGTCGCAGCCCCGTCTCAGCCCCCCTTCTGGCAATCCCACCCCCTCCTTTTTCAAGCATCGCATCAGCCATCGCGACCGACCACTACCATCACCCCCAGACCAAGCACGCCGACGCGTGCTATCACCGGACCCACCAGGTCATCAAAACGGGCTGACCTGCCCCTCAATTGCCACACGGGCAACACAGCGGCCGACGCGCCCGCAGCCCCCTCCCTTTCCGCCAAGTGAGAGGCACTTTGCTGCATCCCTTGGACTGTGTGCGAAGTGAGGGGGAGTGTCGTGGAAATGGCGGTCGGCCCAGGACAATTTTAACTAGCATAGATTACATGTGATATCTACCTTACTTTACAGACACAGGACAGTACTACTGTAGTGTGTGCGGCCTTTTAGTTTACATAATCACACACACACGCGTTGTCTACTGTCGTTTTTTACTAGTTAGTTTTCTAACTGTTTTCTAATAGTTCCCTCTCGCGCGTTCGCTGGCGCAATCGTAGTCTTTTGCTATTCCCTCGAAAATGCTGTGCTGCTACATCCTAATCTCCTATCCACAAGCCCATGCGGCCACCAGCTGAGCACTAGCAGCCAAACGATTCAAGCCCATCTGATGCATGACTGATGACTCGGAATGAGGTCGTTGTTCAACCAGCCCGACGACTAGTTAGACTCCGCTTGGGCATATACGTCCTCTGTTCTGTACTCCTTTGGTAGCTTGCGAAATGAACGATGCTGGTGGGTGCTGTCGACTCTGATGTCAGCCTTAATTTGGCTGGCTACGAGCCTACGTACACAACCTTGGTTACATGAATCGAATGATGGCAGACTACTGGTATTCCACGGGATGTCTTGCAAAAGGTGGTCTTCGGCCCTCGACTCACTTCCGAGTCGGGCGAGCATGCAACGGCATCGTATCGAAGCCTTGAGCCATCGTCTGTCAGTATCAGAAGTGAATGAAGTAACTCTTATCCATGCTTATCATGATGATGAATGTAAAAGGTCGGACTCTGAAAATTTGACGGACGACTATCAACTTAATCATACACAGGTTAACGTAGCAGAGTATAGTACGCCACATACAATCATAGCACGATGAAAGTAATCTGGGAAAGGACGCAAACGAAGAGAACCCTGGTGAGAACTCAAACCCCTTGGTTAATAGTTATTCAGCGCAGCGTATGCGGAATAGAAATGATAGTGGCCAGGTAATTCGCCAGCTGCCAGGTGGTACTGAGAAAAGCTAATTTGACCCTGTCCGGCATTATCATGTTGGATATCTGCCCACGTCGGGATGTAATCGTACGCATCCAGGAACTCGGTAACACGCCGACCGCACAACGCCTTGATCCCTATAAGCACTTCTTCAGTGAATTCCTCGGCGTGGTCGGCAATGAGGTGGGCCTTGATTTTTGCAGGACGGGTCCATGTGACATCGCAGAATGGACATCGTCGCCGGGGCATGTGTATGTCCTTCACGTGTCGGTTGAGCTCTTGGACACGTCCGAAGTCTTCTCCGCAATATGTACAGACAGGCCGCGCCCTGAGACCCATGGCACGAGAGCTTTGGTCCTTTGTAGCACCTTTGATGGCTACTGGACCTAGCTGCATGAATGGTAAATAAGCGGAGGGCTATTTATTGGCATGTGAAACCACTGGCCATGGTGTATTCGCTATGCAGCAGAGGTTGAGGGACCAGGATACCCGGAGGAGAAAAGTCAGCCGTGGTGTAGTTGAATTCATGCCTCGGGATCGGGCCCCCTTCATGCGCGCTATTGCACCCTCCAGGTTCAGTAAGAAGCAGAATTGAGTCTCTGTCAGCGCCCTGCTGCTGTTTTCAAGTATCAGAACTAATCGTCGGCGAGAGATCTCTGACACATACACTGTTCACTTGTGGATTGAAGCTATCATGATCGAGGTGCTGTGCCACTCCATGGGCAAAGTCAGGGCTCATGGAAGCGGGCTAATGAAGATTTGAATCGCAATGAGTAGGCGGGAATCGACAGGGAAGAGTGCACCCTCACAGCGCTGAGGGGAGGTACACAGCATGGAAAACCCGGGGTATAGGAAAAATGATCCTGATAGTTGACTTGTGATTGCATGGTGCAAATTGAATGCGACGAGAGCTGCAGTTGAGGCTTGTTGGGACGAGTTTATATGTCTGGATGGGTCACGCCATAGACTCGGAATCGGGGCTAACAATAGACAGCCCAGTTGGGGAGAACTGATCACATATCTGCCGATTGGAGGTCGCTTCTAAATCTCGTTAGCCTGGTGGCACTATGTCTGACCTCTGAAGGGTGAGCGGAGCTTGTCACATGCTCGAAAGGCATCGAGAATGAGGCTATGTGGTGTCAGTCAAAGGTACCGGAGATCTCTTCACAATGTGAAGCTGTGAAGTGTTATGACAGTGAAGGGATTCAGAGCGTCGCTAAAGCATGCTGACCGCTGGCTTGCACGAATAGCATGTACGTCACGGTACGACTCGGATATGACTGCCAGTGGTTGAGGCATTTAGTGGAGACACTGGAGAGACGTTGTATTTACTTCCTAACTTTTGAGGGTATGAGGGTGACTATCTGTGCTTACTGATGTGAACTATCTTTCGAAGATAAAACAAGTCATTGCCTATCCGAGGACTATGCCAGTGTGTGGGCTCATACACCGGAATGGGGTCTTGATTCCGGGAATTGCTAAAATCCGGTTGGCACCCTTGGTGATTCAATCAGACTTGTTCGCCGTGCTTGTCAGTTGTCACAATTCACATGCTGGCCAAACAAGACACGATGGCACTAGGACAGGGAACGAGCCTGAGGGTCGATCATCATCCCCCTCTAGACGTAATACGTATGTAAGATCGTCGTACAAAGACTGGATGGCTTCTGTGGCCCCAGAAAGTTGGCAGAAACTGTGACTCGACGGCGAACCTACTGTAGATCTTCCGAAAATCGTCTGTTACGACTTCGCATAGGTCAGTACCTTGCTTGTAGTGGTAGGTTATAGACGACTTCTGTCTAACTTACGTTCGAGGGCGTCACTTCGCTCCGCATTGGCATGCGATTTGAGCATGTTCAAAGTTCGAAAACCAAAGAACGATCGGTGGGAAAGTTCAGAATGGGCCCACCTTGGTTGGTGGCTGTGCCCACTGGACCTTTAAAGCTGACCTTACTGTATGTGGAAGTTGGAGCGGTGCCGTGCCAACTGCCAAGTACAGAATAGCCAGATCCGTCCGATTTCCGAATAATCCGATATCCCAGGTCCAGGCTGTGTGGCTGTGGACATCGAGCCGCTCGGAGTCTCGGACACGTACTGTAGTAGTCCACCACCGACTTGGATTGTACTACCAAGGCAAGAAGAAAAGTGAAGAGTTTTAGGACAAGCGCTTCTTCCACTTGTCACTCCCCATGTTTTGTTGTCGTGTGCAAGAGGTTCTACCCCCTAACTATCTCTCGGTTCTTCAAGTTCATCCCGACCCGAAGTGTTATTTTGAACCAGCCATGAATCACTGGTCTCCTATCATAAAGATTTTCTGTTGAAACCTCAAAGTAAAACAATATGTATCTCATCTCTTTAACTTTCAAGGGGTCAGAATCAAGGCCGGTTTCCGATCATTGTCTATGTGCAGCAGTATTGATCAAACGGAGACAGAACCGGTCGTAGCCCAAACCCCTTCCGGACTCTAATGTGCAATTAGTACACTTTGGATGGGTCACGATTGATGTCCAACTTGTCATGGGCGCACAACGCCACCAACCCCTACTGGGCCCTACAGCTGATAAATTATGCCATACAATAGGTTCACCTTCGATTGTCAGCTTGCTTGTATGCATGATAAACTATAAAAGGACATGCTTATACGCAACACGTTTCAATGCACAGCTCAGCTGACCTAGTTGCGGCGTCTGTAACCACCCGCGGTGTATGTGTATTCTTACGAGACATCGCCGGGAGTGGACGAATTCACAACTTCATATGGTATAGGTCTTCGTGCCGCACGGTACCTGTGAGTAACCGTGGGAGGAATGCTGGCCTATACCAGAGCGACTGTATTTCTCGAGCGTTTAATAAATACAGGTTGCATAATCGCGGCCTCGTTGCTAGAGGGCGCTGGATGATGGCACAGGAATGGGCTATAAGAAGGGCCAGGCGGAAAGAGGATGCACCTATAGACGATAAGTGAGAACGACGAGACCATGGAGGGGCGATGTTATGTGAATGTAAGCTTCGATTGGAAAAGCATTCCCACCGAAGAGTCCACTGCATTGTGATAGGTTAGGGGCGGTGGGGACAAACCTTAAAATTTTATGGGGCTCAAGGTCCGTTTCTGCGGCCCTTCTCCCACGCTTCCAGGCAATAAGTCCGCTCGTCAAAGCGGTGGTCATCGAAGGCCAAGAGCAGATAGAAAAGAGTGATGACCCTGATAACCCCACAACGTGCGAGAACGCACTGGTCTAACTGCGGGAGGATGTTCACCTGGTCACCCCGGCCTCCCATCTTGGAAGTGAAAGACAATTAGGCATGATGATGCCCACTGAATTTGACTGGGGCACCGATCATGTATTGGTCATTAGGTGACCACTGACCATACTGCACATTTTCAGAGAGCAAAAAAAGTAGCATAGCTGTCTATTTGCCTGATTGTTTGATAGCTTATCTCCGTAATCGGGACCTAAAGGGGATGCTGGAGTGGGCAAATGCGTCTATCACTCGTTCGTAACCGTCCTCTTGCGCCGTGCTTCAATTGTCGTCTGGAAGCCAACATTTCACGTTATCCTCTCAACTCGACCATCGACTCGGGCCATGGGTACATACCGACGACGTTCCGTTTCAACGCCTTCCAGGAACTCTCCGTAGCTTTTCTGTCGCCTCTCCACCTGCCAGAACGGCATTGACGGGATGACACGGTGAGACCGCAACAAAGATTGTATCCAGTGGATTCTACTCCCCGGCTGGTGAACACTCTTCACGAAACATGGGAAGGGGGGGAGGGGTCAGATCGTTGCTTAGAGGGGGGAGGGGCGGAGGTGACAGGGAGCTTAAGGGGTGAACACGTAGTCCTCACGGTCCTTGTCATACACAATTATTATACCGTCTGCATATAGCGGCGCAAGAAAGATCCTGAGATTTGGAGATAGACGGTAACCATCCTAGAGCAGTACTAGTACAGGGCCTGTCGGAGGTGCGTCCTTGTGAGATATGTCTATCTCGTCGCTGCTGATTGCCTTACTGCCTTTCAATCGCCCGTATCTCGATGTGATGACCAAGTGATTTACTGCAGCGAGATGGCGGCGGACACCCGGACTCACCGAATGAGACAACCAGTTTGGAACCCGATGTTCAGGATCGATCAAGTGTAGATGTTCATGGGACGCCACGACATGATCTACGTGATTAAATGATCCCAGATGTGCAGCAAATGCAACTCTTCCTACAAGGGGGGGATTGAGCGTGTTTGTAAAAGAGTGATGAGATATGTGTACCGTGGTTTGTATACGAACCTTAACACAGTAGACGTTCTTAGCGAAGGTCTTGAACAGATATGTTTACTTCTCCCTGTTTGATATGCTGGGCTACACAGTGCACCCCTGAGCCCTCGGACCCTCTGACTGATATCCAACCATATCGTCAGTGCGAAAACAGTCGGAAACGACCCCTTCATTTCAATCCCACTTCAAGGGAACCGAATCTATTGGCAGATGGGGGTGTGATAGGTCTTCATTAGGTCCACCCCACCTTGACTCGCCGTTGGAGGCATGTGGAACCCCCAAGGCTACGATTGCACCGTTATTTGCTAGGCAGTTTCTTTCCTGATGTGTTCAAGTGATGACCATTTTGTTTAAGAACAAAAAATAGCGTACCGAAAACGCCGACCATGCCACGAGCTCATAAAAAGACTGTTTCAGGTGACTGGCGCACAAGAGCCACGGAAATTAACAGAATCACTGTACATATTCGTCCTTTCCACTGGCACCCACTACCCCTCTTGAGGTTCTCATAGTTGATGATTTGGACCATGTGAGGGGAGAGTCAACTCAAAACTGGGAGAAATGAAGACGCCACACACCGGCCAGAACCATGAAGATACAGATCTCCGCTGATCAGTCGACTCTCAGCGAGTAGTTCCGACTACCAACTGTGTCCACCAGGATCACAATGCGGATGATCTTGGGCTGAGCTCACACATGGGTATGGGAAAGCGCAATGTCCGGCACTGGTGCAAGTTCGATGCTGCGTAAACCTTGTGCGTAAATGCCCTGTCATCCTCGGGCGATCGAAGGCCACCGTCCCAGTCCCGTGTCTGATGGGATGACGTTGGAATCCTTGAGCGTCCATCGATAACTTTTGAGACAAACTTAACAGAGGAATATAAGCCGATGGAAGACACAGGGAGCAGAGGAAGGGACACGTACGGGTCACTGGCGCTGGCACATCAACGCCCGTCGGGGTAGCCTGTGACTGTGAGCCCAACAATACGTATGGGCCTATTGGGCGAATACTGGCGTCATGGTTGGGAGAAAAGTACCTGTTGGTCAAAGAAGGTCCGCACATTCTGGCCATAGAGCTTGTAAGAAATCAAAAATCGCACAAAGGGCGCCTAAATTGCAATCATGTCAGTTCTCGTTGGCACGCTTGTTGGCCCATCGCGGACCGTCGTCGATTAGCTGGCTTGTAGGTGAATAGGACAGCTACTAATACACCAACAATCCACCGGCTACATATTTAGGGTTCCAATCCGAAGGATAAAACGAAAACGAAGGCGAATACTAAAGTTCGGGTTTCCACGCATGCCTAGTCTCATGAACATGAAAAGCCCCAGGGCAGTAACATAATACAACTGTGACAGATACACAGTCAGGCAAAGATCGGAAACCAAATCGTTGCTCAAAATTTAATATTGGACCGAAAATAAAATAAAAAAACGCGGCCTCGCTTCAAGAGAAGGTCTATTCTGAAAGCCACGCTGAAGACATGAGGATTATTGCGGAGCCAACAATATGGTTGGACTCACTCGCACCAGTCCGCAGGCCACCGCCTCCTCTGGTCGAGTGAAAGTTTGCGCCCAATGCGGTCCGCTTTGGCTATTCTTGACATCGGAGTGGGTCTAATCCGAGGACGAGTACATTAGGTCCAAACACGTAAGCTGCAAACACCCTGCGAAGCATGCGGGTGCGGACGCAACGAGGTTTGCCACCAGTTGAAAGTTTTTGGGGTTGCGCGACCTGAAAAATATGAGGCGTGTGTTGTGCGGCCTGAGGGTTATCAGGCAATGGTGACAAAATAGGCAGTATCTCACTAGGATCACGACGAATTTCGATTACAACTCCAACAGGCGGTGTGAAGGGGTCACATTTCAACCATTCCATGTACGGAATTTGGAGGATCCTGCCCGGATGTCCGGAAAGGTGTTTGCCAGCCCCCATTTAGTAAGTTCAGGCGCACTATCCCCAACAAGCTTGGCAATGAGGACTCAAGCCATCTTTTTTCTTTTTGCATTTGACGTATACTTTCTTCTTCAGGGCCGGTAGGTGGTGCGATGCGCCGTGGAAGAAGGTTGTAATTCGAGAAGGAGTCGCTGGGATCAGGTTATGGCAGTGTTCGGGAAAGGGGGACGTTGTGTCATGGTCGTGTCGAGATATCCTGCATATGGACGATAAATGAAGTGAATCCTGCACTTGTACACAACCCGTAGACGCACAGTCAAGTCAATGCTGAAGTTGAGGCCAGGACCTGGGACTATTATGAGGGAAATTGCCGAATTCTGAAAAAGTTGAGTCAATCCAATGAGCAATGAGACACTAGCAATCGGACCAGAGCATGGTACATACGACCCTAGCACCATGGCAAATTAGATGTCGTTCTT
>Ga0307510_10002739_pt1 | contig 20176 bp, 19 predicted proteins | sample 12_EM_MG_FD_207224 | JGI IMG/M metagenome (GOLD analysis project Ga0307510, IMG submission 207224) | Populus trichocarpa ectomycorrhiza microbial communities from riparian zone in the Pacific Northwest, United States - 12_EM | ecosystem: Host-associated > Plants > Roots > Unclassified | place... | reverse complement strand
TGTTCTGAGTGCAATCACGCGACTACGATCCGAAATTTTGCCGGCAGGGCACGCATGAGGTCACAAGATGATAACAGGGGTGGTAGATCAAAGAGAAGAAACCCAACGCACAATGTGACCTTCCTGCCCACAGCGATAACAGGATTTTGCCTTTTGCTCCATCGTACAATCACGCGATACGTGGCCCTCCATGCCGCCTGCACCATCGTCGCGTATGCGACCATCAACAATCCCGAAGCCGACACGGCCAAGGTTGAATGAAGCGAAGAGAAATCGCAGGACTCACAGTTATAACTAACGAGGGGCGCACATAGAACATAGACACACGTGAGTCATTTACGCGATCGGGTCATCTGATCGGAGGGGGAAGGGCGTTTACCAAGTAGGTGTGCCCGCCTTTGGGCAGTTCGCAGCCTGATGTCCGACTGTTCGACATGACGCGGGTTACGACGCACACGGAATGAGTTGGATAATCATTTTGATTGCGCCCCGTCGACATGTAGCAATGTATAAAAAAAAACGCGGTCCCCGTCAGCACCGCACCATGGACAAGAGAAGGAAGGTGGGAGGGTAGGGGAGTAGGTACAAGCGTCTCTGCACACAGGACACGCGCAACAACACGGAAACACCACGCACAGCCGCCACAATTGAAACATCCACGGGCACCAGCCATGTTTCACAACGTTTGAATAGTTTTTTCTTCTCGTTCGACTGGATGGATATGCACGGGATCAGTAGCTGTATGGCCATGAAAAGTGAGAGAACGCACAAAATAGAGGTGAGGGGCGCAGAGGGGGAAAGGAGATGGTGGTTCGAAGGGGAAAAGAGATTTGTAAAAGAGCAGGCTGCATGCAGGTCTCATATCCCCTCACGCACCGAGGCCACGTGGTGGCGCTGGCTCATTGCCCATTTCGGTCGCTCCTTCTTCGCCGTCTCACTCAAAAACTCGCTTTCTTTCAAATACATATGCAGTCTTCGTTCGGGTTACTCGAACCCAGTACACCAGTTCAAATCACAGGTAGGGATAACCCCGAGACCCAGCAAACACAGACGCCAATTTTGAAACGTAGCGCGCATTAAAACCTACCGTGGCAATCCTGAACACTCGAAACGGTCAGCTCCATTTGCGCCCAAGCAGCATCGTTTGGCAGCCCCCAAAACGCCAACGTCTTGTGCCACAAAGTCCTAAACCGGAAGACCTTTGTCTTAGGAAGGCATCAGTACCCCGGAAACCTAACACTTATCATCGGACACGCGTTATTCTGCTCAGACACGCAAACACTGGAGTGACCATCTGCTGACCTCGGTCCAGGCGCTCGCCCATGTGGCCGAAGAAGAGGTTTTCGGGTCAGAAAATTCATCTATAAATCGATTCCGATCGCTTCATTTCAGTTGGCGAGCCCATTGGTACATGGATGAGCATGGAAACAGAGCGAATAGGAATCATGTTTTTGTGATCAAGTCTCCGGTCCCCTCCGCGACAAGGTTACTAAATATAACGGCTTCTATTGACACCGCTGCAGTGAGCTTTGGAGCGAAAGATGAGAGCACTACGCCTTCTCAGTGGGCGGGTTGAGATGTACCTAAAATTCCTTGTGTCAGCCGGCTCATTGAATGGCAACTGGAGGGGAAATAAAAACGCCACCTGTTCGCCACCCTTCCCATTTTCCCAATGTTGATACCTCAAAGCAGTGAGCCCTCGCTTTTCAGCGACCACCCGCTCGTTCTCCTTGAGCGATTGGCGAACTGCGCGAGCAGCGATTTGGGTGTATTTGTTGTACCTGTGATTTTTGTCTTTTACGATCAGGACACCACAGCAGGTCAGGAAAGGCACGGTACGTGAAGAATTGACGCCAGGTCGCGGTAGACATTGCTGTTGTCAAAGTTGAAGGATAGCTGCTGGCAAGGAAGAGGAAGGCTGGAATCTGGGTGGGTTAGGTCCATGGCTGATAGAATAAACTCCCACGGGGCGTGGCGCTGCCAGGTCCATGGACCAGACTCGGAAACCATCATATTAGCTATTAGCTAGAGAGCTCTAGCTCCGGGCCCGAACGACTGTACCAGACAGACATTTATATCTCTTGTGAAAACTGACCCTGACACGACAATACCCCTTCACTCATAATGGCTGGACCTAGTTGGAATTATGTCCTCAAATTCATCATCACCGGTGCGGCGTACCCACCTCCTTAATTCAATTCGCCAAATGATCATTCTGACACACCCGCGCGCGTTGGGGTCTTTGGCCGCAGGCGATGCCGGGGTTGGGAAGTCCTCCTTGCTCGTCCGACTCACAGACCAACGTTTTATGACGAACCCTGACCCAACTGTCCGTGCGGTTTCTGTCCCTGTTCACCCCTATCACTGATGTCCGCGTACACGCACGACGAGAAGCTTGGCGTCGAGTTTGGCTCCAAGTTGATAACCATTCCTGAAGAGGACAAAGTCGTGAAACTGCAGTGTGCGTTTCGTTCCTCTCACACCTGCGGCGTCGGCGCCGCACCTGAAACCAAACCTCCCCTATCATAACGCTAATCCATCCATCCGCTCTGCAGGCTGGGACACGGCGGGAACCGAATCCTTCCGTTCCATCACGCGTTCTTACTACCGCGGTGCCGCGGGTTGCCTTCTCGTCTACGACGTGACTTCGCGGCCCAGTATGTCCTTCATTGTCTCCGTCCTACCCTGTAACCGACGCTGACGTCGATGACGCCATCTGAACAGGCTTCGAGCACGCGCGTACCTGGCTCGCTGATGTGCGCGCGCATGCAGACCCGCACCTGACGTGCATCCTCGTGGGAAACAAGAGCGATCTGGCGAGTGAACGGCGACAGGTACCAGCAGAGGAAGGGCAGCGATGGGCGCAGGAAGAGGGCTTACTCTTCGTCGAAGCCAGTGCGAAGAGCGGCGCCAACGTGGACGCCGCATTCGAGGCGGCCGCTCGCGACATTCTTGCCAAGATTCGTCGTGGGGTATTTGACGACGACCGGGTGCGTCTCACCTCTCATTTCTTTCCCGCTGACGTCGATTTATTCGCTTCCAGTCCCCCGGGGTAAAGTCTTCCACTTCCACGGCTGCGGTTGTCCTGGATCAGAGTAAGGCTAGCCATGCGTGTTGCGGCTCATGATCGCTACCCCGTTCGAGGTAAGGGGGGGATATGTCATATTTGCTGAACCTGTACGATACGAATTGTAACACTACGATCTATATTATTAGAGCGTGTTCATGGGCCATAGAGGCGTCTGCACATATAAAAGTTAGGGTAATGCTAGGGAACAGAAACGTTCCGTTATCCACACCAAGCCCGAGGATTTCCCGTCAGATCCGAATATACACAATGTGCTCCAACTCCAGCATAGATATTAGGGTAATAACTAGTCCGAATCACATTACCTTCCATCGTAGAGTATGGTATTTAGGTTGCGCGGGTACGTCGTCATTGTACGTCTGTGTTCATGGATAAGCTACTAAAGGCCGTGTTGCGGATAAGTGATGGATACGTAGGGCCGGAGAGACCAAACGACGAAAACCAGGGCAATCAATCGATCACCGCCGCACCTGACAGGAGCGACTGATGATATTCGTGCAGCTGATCAATGAACCCCCGGTTTGGCGCAGCAGCGGCACGACGAGCCCTGACGAGCTCGATGGCCTGTGCGGGAAGGAGGCCGTGAGCGGCGATGAGGTAACCGCATACAACAGCAACTGAGCGGCTGGCGCCCATCGCACAGTGGACGAGGACACGCGCCTCGGGGTTCGAGCGTAATGCGCGAGCGATGTATCGCGTCGTGCGTGGAAGGTGCGCCGCGAGTTCCGCAAATGGCGCGTCGTGCAGGGGAACCTGCGCCGCGTGCGCAGTCAGCGCTGGGGGAAGAGCGACGTGTCCCGGCATCACAGATAACACGTGAGTGATGCCTAGCGCGGAGAGCGCCTCCGCGTCCTCCGCAGTTTGGAGATCCGAGATGTACAGCCGTGGAAGGATCTCAGAGACGTGGGTGGACGATGAGGGCATGGGCCCAAGCCCGGGGGCGCTTGCGGTCGGATGTGCGGAGTTCGGGACGCCATGTGGATGTGAATACGGATGTGGCTGTGGTTGCGGGTATGGTTGAGAATGCGAATACGAATACGATGGGTGCGGTGTAATAGCCGCCGAAGGGGGGGGTATCCGTGTAGGCACAGAGAGAACGAGTGTCTGGGCGCGCGGGCGTTTCTGTGAAATGGATAGATGGTTAGCGGATGCAGTCGCGGTTGCAGTTGCGACCATTCCAAGGAGGAGAGAGCGGCGTGGACGCGGGCGGGTGGAGGGAGGGAGGGAGGCAAGGACAGGATACGGAAGGGGGGGGATGGCCGAAGCGCGCACTCACGGGCGTGTATTTATATGGCATTACCGGGTAATGTGGACGGTGCCATTGCCGCTCAACCAGTGACATGACACAAACTTTGGTTTTGTGGCAAAAAAAGTCCTCGAGGCTCTGGAGTGGTTCTGGGACCTCTTTAGCGCCAGGCGGGCGGGGACGGTAAGATGTGGGGCCAAGGGTGTTTTTCAGAATACAAAAGGAAGCAGTGAGTGTCAAGTGCGTTGATGAAGACTCCCGGGGTGGGCGTAGCGCGGTTACAGGAATAGGACTGGAATAAGGAAGCTGATGAGAAGTCAGGCACGGAATTGGAAGGCGGTATATAACGGAAGTTGTCGGCGGTCAGAAGAAACTCGCAAGGTGGAGAAAAAGTGAATTGGGCTGTAAATGCGATCAATTCGAAACGGGTGAGGCGAGGCGAGGCGAGGCGATGCAAAACGCAGAGCAGCAGTTTCCAGGCTGTTGATAGGGGCCAATTCCCTTTGTCCTGCTGGATAAAAGACGCTCTGTAATGAAACAACGACGGTTTGAGGATCCAATAAGATGAAAATTTCGAATGATTGCAAAGTCCAAGTTGCCCCTCAGTGATTGAATCTGAACGGACGAGGGATACCTGGACAGCTGTTGCGCCTCCCAGTCGTCGGTAGCCACTTGTTGACCTTTTGTCATGGCTGTGCCCATTGACCGGGGCTGTGACCATTTCCTCTCCCGAGGTCAATAATCCACTTTACCCGAACAGGGTTGCGTAAACCAAACGTAGTAAAAGAAGAGCCAGAAGCCGGACACGAGGCGGTGTTAGTATCGTAAGCAATCAATCCGTGGCATCAACGGTGGTGGTACGGGCCCCGGTGAGGGGAGAGGGCGAGGACAGCCATGGGGTGATGGCAACATCATCAACAATCGGGCTGATATCCCACTCAAACCACGGATTATCACCACCCGAGCCGGTAGCTCTAGAACATTCTCGATTCGCGACCGTTCGCAACCGTTCTCATCTCATCTGATCCCCGTCACTCTTTTCGTGCTAGGTATTATACATGGTCTGATGGGGTAGAGCGATCCACCGAAGACAGCTCAGTCTATCTCCTGCCTTTGTTTTATCCCAACGTACAGGCCGTTGCATACAAACAATGAGGATGGGGAACGTCAAAAGAAGAAAAAAAAAACATCGCCGCCGAGCCTAGCACTGGGGAAGGACGAGGAAAAGTCCTTCTTTGCATAGCGACTTTCACATTTATCGAAATAAAAGAACAAATGAGGAGCAAGAACGGAACATTGACATCGCGGAAGCGGAAATCGAGATCGAAAACGTGAAGATGTCGTCAAAAGTAGTGGCGGGTGGATGGTCTTAGATGAGATCTCTGTAGGGTGATTAATCAATAGTAAGCGCGTGTTACGGGCAGGCATCGGAAAAGGTATGAAAACGCACGCTACGTTGAGGGGCATTTCGTCGATTTGCGTGTTGTAGAATTCTGAAACACAGATCGAGGTCAAGAAAGGCCCATTCTAACCGCAGGTGGCCACGAACGTTCAATATCCCGAAGCATCCTGACATCCTCCGTCGTTACAAAGTTAATGGCGACACCTTTGCGACCGAAGCGACCGCCACGACCGATGCGATGAATGTAATTCTCCCGGTTTGTAGGTAAATCGTAGTTGATCACCAGGGAAACTTGCTGCACGTCAATGCCACGAGCTAAAAGGTCGGTCGTAATGAGCACGCGCGATGAACCGGAGCGAAACTCCTTCATTAGCACTTCGCGCTGCTTCTGCTCCATATCACCATGCTATGTGAAACAAGTTAGATCGGTCCCAAGTCATGTGAGTTGCGGAAAAACGGACCATGGCAGATACGGTGAACTCGCGTTGGTGCATCTTCTCGGTGAGCCAATCAACCTTTCGCCGTGTGTTGCAGAAAATGACGGCCTGAGTGATCGTGACTGTCTCATAAAGGTCGCAAAGCGTGTCAAGCTTCCACTCCTCCTTCTCGACAGCAATGTAGAATTGCTTGATACCTTCGAGCGTCAGCTCATCACGCTTGACGAGGATACGGACGGGCTCGCGCATGAATTTTTTTGTCACCTCAAGTACGTCTGCGGGCATGGTAGCTGAAAGGAGGACAACCTGGGTGTCCTGGGGAAGGAGCTGGAAGACCTCGTAGATCTGGTCTTTGAAACCACGCGAGAGCATCTCATCGGCTTCGTCGAGACAAAAGATCTTGATGTGATCGGTACGAAGGGCGCGACGATTTATCATATCATACACGCGACCGGGGGTACCGACGACGACGTGCACGCCCTCCTGGAGTTTAGACATGTCATCGCGGACGTTAGTGCCGCCGACGCACGCGTGGCATTCAACGTTCATGTAGTCGCCGAGTGCAATGACGACCTTTTGTATCTGTTGCGCAAGCTCCCGGGTAGGGGCAAGAATGAGTGCCTGAGTTCCTTTGATACTAAAGTCGATCTTTTGGAGAATAGAAACGGAGAAGGTGGCAGTTTTGCCGGTGCCGGATTGGGCTTGTGCGATGACATCATGACCCTTCACCACGGGGACGATAGCACGCTGCTGGATGGCGGAAGGTCGCTCGAAACTGCCGCACTGTCAAAGCGAGGTGATGGGGAATGGGAGAAGCACTCACCCGTATGCGTAGACCCCACGGAGGAGCTCCGGCCTCAGATCCATGTTATCGAAGCTGTGCATACAGAATGCGTTAGTGTGCCGTCTGTACATTAATTAATGGGTTACTTGTCGACAACTTGGTCCCAGTTTGATTCGATCTCGCTCTCGGGGACATCCTGGAGAGTTTCTTCTCTAGAAGTGCCGAGGATAATCAGACTTTTGCGAAACATCGAAATATGTTAGATACTGACGCGGACATGGGTTGATATTAAATTTTTCCAAGGAGTCGACTGTGTATACGTCGACGACGATAGAGTGGATGAGTTTAAGTGTAAAATTGGCTGGCCTGGTCAAAGGGTGTTTTGGCACACACAAATCACGCTTTGAGAGCAATTTTCCCACTCGGTTCATCCCGAGGATAGCTTTTAAACTCCGCAATAACAGTAATTGGCTGTATATCCATAAACACGCTCCCAAATCCTGTGACCCAAGGATCCCTCTACTACCTCTTCATGGGTTTCAATGACCCATCCGGGACCCGGTCATTTGGTCACTCCCGCTTGATTTGGCTAGACTGAACCGTCTACTTGGCCGAGATCATGTGGCAACTGCCAGTGCTGGTCGCAACAGTTGCGTTTCCTTTCTCAACTTGCTGCCAATTAATTGGTCTAGGTGGGCCCCTTAATACAGGCTACTCTATACTCACCACCACAAAGCGAAAGGCCGTTCGGAGCTTGATAGGCTCGAAACACTGCAAGTTTTGATTCTTAACAGCGGCTGAGTGGCTACGGTACAAAGGAGGGCCAACTAGGTGCGTTTCCCATGCTCCCCACCTGCCTGTCCTGCAACAACCAAGGTGCATGTTTCCAAACTACCATACTTGTAGGTGGGGGAACGCCGTTGATAGTACGCACTTGTTCCGTGCTTTCCCCACCGTTGCCGTATACTAGCGTAACTCGCGACGTACACACCTTCACGCTTAGCACATCATGGCTCCAATGAAGCTTCCGTGAGGTTACACTTCTGTCAGGTAAGGGTGAAACCCTATCCCATGTGTTACCCGTTTGGTCGTCGCGTCGCATTGTGCTGTCTTCCCCTATCATCACAATTCCACGCAGGTTGATCGACGTGTCAAAGGTGTTCTAATCATATCGCATCTACGGTGCACCCGAGTTGTTTGATTCTCGTGTAATCGGCGCAGGAATCAAGGCTGACCACCACCGTGCCATGCGTGCCCTCCCCGTAATTTTCCATTCGTCATCACGTAGCCATTCTCAACGCCTGCGACTGCGACTTCGCTATAAATTCCGGCCATTTGTCGGATCTCAATCACGGACAGTCTATTTGATAAAGTTTCTTGCAATCCGTGACATGCTGGTGGTGCCATCATTGATACTCCCGTGAATAGGGCACGTCTTGTAGTAAGTGACATTAATCCCTCACGGAAAGAGATACCCTTCCCATACTAGCAACGCAGTCAGCTTCAAGTTCGACATGACGAACTATCTTGGTGTCCCTTGGCACATCGTCCGAGTCTCATCTCAATATTCTGCGCGGCCCGGATCCGATTTCGCACATCTGGCGGCGGAACGGTTGACATTACAAGACCACCTCGAATGCCTTTGCACAGGCCCCCTGCCCGTCCATGAAGAGACCAGTGTTCCTCTCACTCGTCCTGCAGCTGTGCGTCTACGAGCCCTTACCTGTCCGCGGAAGCCTCGACACAACGTGCTCGTTTCATCTACACCTGCCTGCCTTGCCAAGTGTAGTACTATTGTACTAAGTGATCATGGTATCAGAGTGCGTCAGGTCGTCCCTCCTACAGTAGTCGACACGACATGCGTTCTGGGACTGGCACTAAGAACACGCGTCGCCTTATATCCTCCGACGACTTACTTTTAGTCAATCAGCGAATCAGCGATAAGCGCATAAGCGCCCACTGCACAATCTGCCACACCTCACAGGCCTCACCCCTTAATTCAAAGGCAGCTAGGGAAGCAGCCCCTAATCCGTCACCGTGTATCACGGCTAAGTATCACGGCTGAGAACAGTCTGAGTCTGAGATTCTTCGGTGTTTATTCTGGTCTGCGTCTGTAACCCTTACCCCTTACCAGAAACAAGGAGCGAAAACCTCTCGTCGTTTTGGGAGCTACGGAATCGTTCAAGTTGGCACTTTGCGACCAGTCATGTTCGATCTGTCTGTTGTCCACACGCTACCGCATAAGGCTTTATCTGCGGCATCACGCATCGTACAGGGTTCCCAAATACCTCACGAAGGACACCTGTCCTCGAGGAACCTCCTGCACCTTTCACCGCTAGCCTGAGTTCGTCCAGCAACGACAGTCCGTAAGTCGTGTTTATCTGTGTATATGTGAGCTTTTCGTTAGCGGATATAACACCTGCGATGTAGGGGAGTATGATCGTGATCGTTATTGGTGTCAGGCCATCCGATCCAGTACCATCCTTGCACGCCACCATCGATAGTACAACATTCCGGCGCTACATCGCGTCCTCGTTTGATACAGTTCTGCAGGGTGCGTTGTACACGCTCCCTTCGACATTCCCTCATTCTCATTCTCCCGTGCTGTTTCCTTCCTTGAAACCCGTCAGGATGGCGAGGTTGGCAGCGCTCAGTTAATAATCGAGGTTTAACAGATGGGTGAAAGTATTCACGGAGTAACAAAAGCCCTAACTATTATACGTGCCACGGTAAAGTACCAAACACCGTCAAAACTTGAAGTCTCGCCCGCCTTTGTCCCTTTTGCCGCGGTCGCGATCAGCCTCCATCTTCTGTCGCTTCTTTGCCATTTCTTTCGCGACCATATCTGAGAAGTCCTCGCGCCCCGGGCCCTGACCAGGCACTCCCGCACTCCCGCGCGAGTGTGCGTCGTAACGCTTCCGCAGCTCTTCTTCAGACAATCCCTCGAGCTCGCTCACATCCAACGAAACGTCTACGCCACCTGCCTTGCGCTGAATGGCGATAGCTTAGGGTCAGTCGGTGATGTAGTTGCGTGGTAGAATCGTACCTTGGTCCCACGCTCATCCCCAAGCACCGGCACGGACGCACCGACAACACCGCTGATATCGTACCCTCTCTCGGAGCCCATAAGGCCGCGGACGTTCGCCTGCTTCTCTGGGAGCACAGAATAGAGCTGCCGATTGCCACCTTCATCTCGCACTGGGGCGGCGGATGTCTTGCGCAGCTCGAGGAAGTCAGGTGTCTCCAAACCTGCGGCGACAGTCGAGACGACGGATGCCATACCCGATGGCGTTGCAAGACCTGATGGCGTCTGGAGGCCGTCAGCAGGGGCAGCTTCCGAAGATTCCTCCTCCTCTTCCTCCTCCTCCTCATCGGATTCTTCCTCTTCTTCGTCTACGGAGCATCGTCAGGTATTCAACCACATCAAGATTCAACCAACTGGCGCACCTTCTTCTGGCTCAAGTTCTCCCCACAAATTCTTATCGACTGGTTCTCCCATCTACTAGAGCGTTAGCATCATAGAATACACGTTGAGGAATCAAAATTTACGCACCGCTGTGTCATTTGTCCTCGGTAAAACGCCAAATACATCACCGTATAACGGACGATTGTATTCATCTAGCGGGGGTTTTCCCCATCCACCAGGATGAAAGCCCCACTGTGCGCTGCGGTAGTAAAGAAAGTCAGCGAATGTTCTGGAGAGCTGTCATAGACACACACCCCTCAGGAATGGGCGCATTCAATCCCGGTATCCGGAGAGTAGGATAACTTGGAGGAGGACCAAAGCGCTGCATACTAATGAGCCACGGAGGTGGGGCAAGCGGTGGAATAGAAAGGGCCTCGACGAGCTCTGGCGAAAGATCTCCGGGCCGTTTTTCTTTGAGAGAGGTTTCAAACTCTTTGCCCTCGTAATACATTTCACCAAAACTCGTCAAAGGGGGTTTGGTCTGAAATTTGAAGAATGCATCGTGTAACTTCTGATAATCGATGTCAATCTTGCCCATCTTGGGTTGAACACGCTCGCGAGTTTTGGCTTTGAGAGACATATTTGCCTCCTTTTCTTTGATGGCATCACGTTGCGTCGCAATGCCTGTGTCGGCGATGTAGGAGGGAAGTTGAAAGGGCGGTTTCTCGATGCCGCGCTTCCCCTGCAGGTAGTCGCGCTTGGCACTCCAATGTGTGGGAATAGAAATAGTGTTGCGATAGCACTTGAGGTGAAGAAGAAGTCGCGGATCTGCGGCGGAGACGTCCGTCCACTCTACCACTTCGGGCTTTGCAACTAGCTGCTTGAGCTCTGCAACGGTGAGGCGATTTAGCTTGCGCTGTTTCTTCTTTGAAAGGGGTTTCTTCTCTGCTTCGGCTTCAGAGTCTGTCTCGCCAGCTATTTCATCATCCGAATAGATGACCTCGCCTTTGGACGGGTCCTCGGATTTTACCTATGGACAAAGTCAGATGGCGAGAGGGAAGGGACAGATGGAGGTTTACGCACTGGTCTGTCTTCCAGATCGAACTGAAAGCGGGCAAATACGTCGGAGAAGGCCTCGAGGGCAGCTCCTTTTAAATCCAGCTGCTCAGACACGTACTCGACGTTTTCAAACTCTTGGTGAACATCCCCCTTCTCGACCTTTACTTCTGATGTCCCCTTTTACATCGCGTCGGCAATGAGCCAGAGTCCACAGGAACAAGGACAGGAATAACAACGGACCTGTGCGGCGGCCTTCTTCTGCTTGGCCTTTTGGCGTTTGAGTTGATTCCTTGATTTTGGCTTATTTGATCCCGATGACGTACCGTTGAGACCATTGAGTGTTGGGATGTGTTGGACGGCAACGGACATGTTTTGTTAGACGAGCCGAGACGAGACGGGGGACGGGAGAGTTGTGTGTTTGGGAAACAGCGTGTGAAGTGTACGGCCGGGAATATTTCCTCATTTGGAACATCCGCCGCTCCGCGGCACGGCCTCCCTGCCTCCCTTTTGCGCCTTCGAGTTGAGCCTGAGCCACTCAGCCCCGAGCCAGTTGTGATGTTCGATGTTGGGTATGGCCACACCCTCATTTCTAGGAATATTCATAAATCTCAAAGTCATGCAATAGTCATAGGTCTTACAGGTGGCATCGCAACAGGAAAGTCAACAGTTTCTAAACAACTAGTCGCCCGCGGGATCCCTGTCATCGATGCTGACATTCTCGCCCGAGACGTTGTCCGTCCTGGCACCCGGACACTCAACAAGATCGTATCTACGTTTGGCCCCGATGTTTTGAAGGAGGACGGAACGCTTGATCGTCCCAAGCTCGGTTCTATCGTGTTTCAAGATGAAGAGCAGCGGCGAAAACTCAATGCGATCATACACCCTGCAGTGCGTTGGGCTATGGCCTTGAGCATTCTCAAATTCTGGTTACGCGGCGAGAGGGTTTGCGTATTGGACGTTCCGTTGCTTATAGAGACAAAAATTTACCAATGGGTTGGGCGAGTCGTCGTTGTTTACTGGTTCGCTTCGCTCGACCCCGCATATAGCCAGTGCCGCTGATGATATGTTGCGAACAGTTCAGCCGAAATACAGCTACAGCGACTCATGAAGCGGGATGGATCAACCCGCGACGATGCACGGGCGCGATTACTAGCCCAGTTTCCTATCAAAGATAAACTCGAGTACGCTGACGTTGTTCTGGATAATTCGGGTACGCAGGCGGAGCTAGAGGTTCAAGTTGATGAGTTTGCGCGGCGACTGTATCTTGAACGAGGCTGGTCTTGGCGTATCAAATGGTTGATCCCGCCCCTTGGGCTGCTTTCTGCCATATGGACATTGATTTGGAGACGTGTGAAGCGCACTCGGAGGACAAGGCGGCGAAAGGGAGAACAAGGCCGAGAGTAGTAGCATTAGTTGTAGTGTCCTGTGCTGTCCTGTGCCGTTGATTATCATCTTTGATTCGTAATGTAAACCTTTGCGTCACCGCCCCAGCCAACCACTCCACTGGCACTGCATCACCTTTCCTTCTCCTTCTCCCTTTCCCTCCCTTCTACCCACCTAATGGCATCTTCTCCAGATAGCCAGGCTTTGACAAGAACATACCGGTCTTCTCCAGTTTTGAACAAGGCAACGCGCCAAATGGTCCCTCCATTTGTACAGAAGTTATACGAGTTCGTTCGAATCCGTGACCTTTCCCTCTCAACATCACATTTATTCTTCTCCTCCTTTAGGTTGGTAAACGCCCCGAGCACTGACCAACTCATACGATGGTCTGACACTGGAGACTCCTTTTTCGGTCCGTCTCAGATTGCCACACAATCTCCCCTCTCTTATGGTCCAACATTCCTTCCTAGTCTTTGAGCACGAGCGCTTTGCGAATGATGTCCTTCCACGATTTTTTAAGCACCGGAATTTCTCTTCCTTCGTCCGACAACTGAACATGTATGGGTTTCATAAGATACCCCACCTCCAGCAGGGCGTCTTGAAGAGTGATACCGAAACAGAGTTTTGGAACTTTGAGCACCCTAATTTTCACCGAGGACAACCTGATCTTCTCTGTCTGGTCACGCGGAAGAATAATAGAGGTGGTGGTCAACAGAATACCGATCTGGCCGATGGCGATGTTCCCCTTCCAGGTCAGGGTAGTACTCAACTCCTTGACGTCAACTCGATTGTCGGCGGTATCACCGCCATCAAGCGCCACCAGCAAACTATCTCTGTCGATCTTAACGAACTCAAGACCTCCAATCAACAACTCTGGCAGGAAGCTTTGGCCGCCCGCGAGAGGTACAAGAGTCAACAGGATACCATCAACCGGATCCTCAAATTTTTGGCCAGTGTCTTTGGGCGCGCAACTGGTCACGACGGGAAGGACGTCGACGGCCACGGTGCATCGACACCCCTGGTTGTCCGCCGTGGTCAACGCCTCCTCATCGGCAATGGTACTGAGAATAACAAGCCCAAGGGCGTGGAGGTCGTAGAAGTGGAGGATGACGACGATAAGAGCATACAAGACGCTGTACTCGCTGACGAACAACCAGGGACACCACGTAAGTGCTGTTTCCCTTTCGTACCACTGCTCACCCTTCGCTATCAGTCCCTTTTGCCCAGGTTGACTCTTCTTCCATCAAGTCCCCGAGTGTTACATCATCTCCGCCATTTGGTCCCTCCACACCATCTTTATCACCGGGGGCGTACTTTCATGATCGCGCTTCGGGGACGCCCATGGCCCCTACGTGGGCTAAGACTCCACCAAATTCTACTATCCCAATTCCAACACCTGCACTGTCCTCGGCTGGCAATCATTCTGCGCTCGAATTGCACCGACCACAATCCGTTCACAATACGTCGTCGTCACCGCCACCGACCCAGGACCAAATCATGCAAGCCGCCTTCCAGCAGCTGATGCAATCTCCTGGCCAGGTGCAGCGTCTTCTGCAGCTCCTCTCTTCCGGCTCCACAAACGTTCCCACGCCGATCTCAACTCCCATTACTGGTGCTGCGCAATCTGGCTCATGGACGCCGCCTGCATCACTGGATCTTCCCCAGCTTGCGCAACTCGCTTTATATGAGAACAGCATTGGCGGGGCCAGCAATCACGTGCTCACGTTCGACAACGAGGACATCGGCCCTAGCACGACCCAGCTTGCAGATGACGAGGCGCGCCTTGCGCGCTCGTACTACGATGCAGGCGAGATCGATGCGGATGTGGACGCGCTGCAGGCTAATATCAATGTACTGATCGAAAACATGGGTCTCGACTCCGCGGCACTCGCTACCACATCGGCTGACTCCACACATCCGCAGCCGCCACTTCTATCGTCGGAGATGCCGCCTGCGCAGTCAGCAGCCGACTTCGACTTTGAAGCGTTCTTGACAGCTTTCGCGAACGCGCAGGACGGCGAGGGCGGAGCTACCAATGTAAACGCCGACGCCGTTGTAAACGACAAAACATCTACATCGGGATCAGCGCCTGGGTCTGTTTCCGCATCGGGGATAGGTATGGATACGACGAACGTATTCTCAGAGCAACCGGTCATCGTGGGACGCAAGAGGACGTCGGACGTCGCGGGGCTCGCGCTTCCGCTGCCAGAACCATCGACGGCCACACCTTCGCACGTCGCAGCAGCAGCGAGGACAGGTGCCACCGCGGAGGGGCCACCACGCGCGAAGCGGAATAAAAAGTAGGGCGTGATGAGACGATATCTTCTCTTCTCTCAGTTCCCGCGTCCTCCTTGCACATCCAGATTTGTCGAGTGTTGTTTTCGTGGCGTCCTTGTGGTTCGGCGAGCCAGGCACCGTTCTTACTTCAGGCATCCACATCAACGTCTCGAACGCGACTAAGGGGGTATCTATCGATGCTGTAGTCGCATCATTGGCGAACGCATCCATTATTATTCATCACCAGTCTATATCGTCGAAACGAGTCCTGGGGCGGGGGGGGAGTCAAAAGGTCTATTTTTTTTGCTAACTAGACCTCGGTAGCAGTTCCTGTTGTACCTGTACTACCTGTACCTTGCTGTGTATCTTGGTCGCACGTTCTGTACAAGCAATAGTCACCACGATTAGCATTCTTTGGCAGCTCTCGGACGTGACGTACATGCACTTCCGCCGTGACTGACTGATAGGTGTCGTGAAGGTCTTAGTTTTCATCACGCATTGGAAAACATCCCAGGAAGATTGAGAAGTAACGACAGGACAGGGCAGGTATCTGTAGTGTAGGAGTAGGAGAAAACTAAAATCAGATGAGCAAAAACGGAAAGCTCCGGGAAGTATGCAATGGAAAAACAGGGTTAGGACGAGGGTAGGGGTGTGCACACATAGACGATCATATATTCAATTCGACAAGTGCGAAAAGCTGAAAAGCCAGAGGCGGAGAATGCGTACGAAGATGGGAACAGAAGTCAGTCAGAATATAGAGGAGAAAAGAAAAAGGTAAATAATGTTACTTAAACAACGAGTGTGTTCCTGCAGGTACAAACAAGCAGATAGATAGTCGAAAGGAACTAGGAGTTAAAGACCCGTCATTGGCCGAGAGGGACCTTTGGCGGACGTGGGGGTGGAGATGTCGGTGAAGACGGCCCTAGACCGTTCGTGCTCGCATCAACGCCTGCATCTACAGTGCGCGCCGAGATCGATTCCCAACCGACCGTGAACGGCGACGCTGGGCCCAGCGTGTCGTCGTCACCGAGGACGAGTTCGCCTGTTCCAGGAGTCGTCACGGACGGCGGGATTGATGCCATTGCAGTCGTCATTCCAGTTGAGGTTGCAGATAATTGGCCATTTTCCAGCTCGTCTTGTAACCGCGCGTTTTCCTCGGCCGTCTCCTGGATGTATGATGCTGGTGGGCGGGGTAAAAGTGGTGGAGGGGTCTGCGGCGGGGTCGAGGCTGGTATCGCCACCTGTCTCTGGCTCTGGTCTCGCGAAAGGGGAAGTTCGGTCCGCGTTGGGGAGAGCTTCCCCGGGGATGGCTTAGCTCTTGGGGACGAATGATATTCCTGTTGACCCTGGGGAGAAATGGGAGGCGATGGTGCCGGCTGCTCTTCAGCATCGTACTTTGCCCTCAGTAACGCCTTCTCCTCTGCTGCGCTCAACATACGCGTTAGGCCAGGTTGTGTGGGGTTAGAAGGAGGCACAGGAGGGGAGCGTGCACGTAGATGTGGCGGAAGTCCGGATTGTGCAGCTGGAGGTGTGGGATGCCACGGCGGTGGAAGTCCGCCGTCCGCCGTTTCCCCGAGTGGACCAGATCCATTGACGCCTGGGTAGTGTGTTCCCGTTGCAGTGTAATAATCTGCTGGTGGGCTGGTGGTAGGACTCGCCGGTGGAGGCGGCGCTGCCGACTGCTGCCCGGTGGCGGCAGCGGCACGCTCGCGTGCCTCAAAGGCGATGCGGTACCGCTCTTTCTCCGACATTTCTTCTGTTTGTGAAAACTCCGGGCTCGGGACCCATGGGGGTGGGAGTTCGTCAGGAGCAGGACCGGAGGGGTTGTCAAGCTCATTACTAGAATAGGGTCCTACAGATGAGTCATGTGGCAAGCTGGAAGACCCGGAAGGCATGATGCCGTCTGGGGAACCAAAGTTGACCTCTTGGTGTCGTTGAACGGCTCTCGTCGCATCATGGTAGCGTCTTAGCATCTCCTTTTCTTCTGTGGCTGAAAGAAGACGGGAGGTCGTGGGGATTTGTGATGCTGGAAGCGGCACAGGCGGGGATGAAGCGACGGGAGTCCCCCAGCTGGGCTTGTTGACAGATGCCATTGCGTGCGAGTACAGAGCTGCGCCAGCTGATTTGACAGGCGGACGTCCTGGGGTGACGCCTTGTTGTTGGACACTGCGAGACGAGTCACGTGATGCCATCCGACCATGGGCCGCCCTGCCACTTTCGTTTAAGTCTTGTGCGAAACCCTGCACAATGCGAGCATTGTTCTGTGCCTGGGTAAAAAGGCGGATTTTCTCCTCTTCAGCGGTGGCCCATCGTGTGGTATCTACCTGTGGTGCAGCTGAATGGATAGACGATTGTGGGCTACCACTCGGATATCCGTTTGCCGACTGCAGCAGTTGATTAGTGGGACATGTCCAAGAATCGGCTATGACCGTGGAGACGCACTCGAACACTCTCAGCACGGTCCAAACCACCTTGTACGTGCTCCACTCTCGCTTTCGCATCTTGATATAATTGAGCCTTTTCCTCGTCTGCAGTAGGCCACACTTGCTGTGGCGGTACCTGGGTCCTGGAAGGTGTCTCTGTGGAACCAGGTGTATTTGTGTGTGGGACGTCCTCAGGAATTTCATTATCCGTCATATTGGTGATAGTGAAACGATTAGATGCAGGGACCGCGCTACCAGTTCGAGAGCGCCGCCTCGGTGAGGAACTGTTGGGTTCGGATTGGGATTGAGCCTGCTGGTCGTCACCCTCTGAACTTGGCCGTGCAACGACGCCCATCTCATCCGCGGGCGCGGACGGCCCTGAGCTACCGGGCACAGTACTTGTTAGTCGTGAATCCTTTGCATGACCTTGCAATGGTGCATATGGGTAGGTAGTAGCGGTAACAGTCGCCGCTTGGTTGACACCCGGGACTGTGCGTGGATGTGTACTCGTGGTTGTCGTGGAGTTCATGGGTATCATGGGCATGGGCTGTTGAAGACTCAAGCTTGGGGCAATCCCGATACGACTGGATGGACGGAATCAGGTTTAGGCTGGAGACGGTGTGCTGAAAGGCCACGTACCGAACCGCTTCTGTAGATACGTATCTGAACGGCCAGAACGTGAGGGGGAGAACAGGCAGGAAGGACTCGCGCGGGCTTACCGTGGCCAATTAGAGACAATAACCGGAAGCTCCATGATCAGGGGTTTACCGGTACCCATCAACGCTTTGACGACGAGCACATAGGTAATATCAATGTGTCGTGCAGACGTGAGTGTCGTCGTGGTATGAGTTTGTGGAACCACCACTGAGAGCTCTGAGCGATGGACTTGTCCGCTGTGCATCGTCATGTTGACGAGAACTTTCTGTTCGCCAATAATATTGATCTTGACTTGAGGCGCGCCGCTTTTCCCGGTAACGTGTGGTCCAGCGCGGAAAATAGTCGTTTCCTTGAGGGTAAACTCGAAACCACGTAAAATGGTGGTGTGCGTATTGTCAGAGCGGATAGTCGCATGCACCAAGACGCGATCACCCGGACCATAGCAATTTTGTGACCGGTCAACCATGAGCATTACAGCATCTTGGGTGAGATGGCGTGATTCGTGTTGTTGGAATACTGGCCAAGTGGAATGAAGTTCGTGTTTGTCGATGACAATTGGGGTAGAGGAGGAAAGAATGATTGGCTTGTTGCGCCGGAAAAATCCGCTAAAGGACAGCAAGTTAGGAAGAGGCTGGGCTCGAAGGCCGATTATGGACACGAAAGGAAATACGTACGACTTTCCTTGAATACACACTCGGCCCACAAGCTCATACTTAATACCGGCTTGGGAGTACCGGGGATCAGGTCAGCGCGGATAGGGTCTGGTGATGGGACGTACCGCCGGTTTCGAGTGCGAGAGTTGGTGGAATTGATTCCGGTATTCGTATGTAGAAAGGGATATCTTGCTGATAGGAGGGCGAGGACTAAGATGTGGCGAGACGAGGGTAGAAATAAGAGGGCATACGCTGTGCAACATGCTGTATTCTTCGCTAGACTGCCAGAGATTGATGGGGCTCTGGCCGACAAAGTCGTAGTACGCATTTGGAGGAACACCAGGTAGGGTCTCAATTTTTCGAAGTTCTACGCGAACATACTTGGCCTTAACGCCTTGAGGACCCAAACGAACCTCGATGGCCTAATTGAAGTGTCAAAGAACTAAGAGGAGAAGATGAGATGACGGTAGGCGAAACTAACCCCTTTGACGGCGGCTTGAGGCCGATCAGGAGCCCCTGGAGGAATACCTGGGTATCCTATCATGATAGATGTAAGAAAGGACACTTGGGAGCATCAGAGATTAGGAGCTGACCTTGGACAAAATCGATGTTTGGCGGAGGGCGAAGTGTTCTGTAGGGTAGGGTGAGCTCAGTAAAGTGGAATATTAGAAGCGATGCGAACAGTTTCGCCTGGGACATGGGTTACGGAAAGGCAAATGAAGAAGTTGGGGAGAGAGAAAAGCAATGGAAATGGAAGGAAGGGGAAACGAAAGGAAAGAAGAAACCACTGATTAGCGCGCCCAACGAACGCTGACCTAAGCAAGTATCCGTGGCTCTCTCCCGGCCCGGCCCGGCCAGACCATAAAAGTAAGTTATAAAAGTGTACACGCTACAATATTCATCAAGTGGTGGGCCCCTCAACTAAATCCGAACGGGCTCAATTGATAGTTAAATTAGGACCGATGAAGCGGAACCGAGTAGGTACCACAAGGCAAATACACAGTGCTTCCCTGTTTGATCCGCCTCGCCGCCATGTCATGCTTCCACCATGAAGTGTTGGGAAATCGACAAGATTCATTGACGAAAGGATCAATAGAAGTGGAGGTATGAAATTGATTTATTAGTAATCTATGTGATGCGAAGGTTTGCTCTAGGTGGTTATTGCTTGAAAGCTCCAGGGAAGCAGAATTAGAACGGGGGAGGGTCGAGGACTGGCCGGAGACTCAGACATATCGTGCGAACCACGGAATCAGAGACTGAGCAACGGTATAACTGAACACGAGCTTTGGGCCCACGATCAAGATCTGTGTAACTGGTCAGTACCAAAAAATATGCGGCATGAGTGGGTAATAATAGCTCGT